>Ga0049105_1000549_pt1 | contig 13495 bp, 12 predicted proteins | sample WorMetvaBAHAMAS1_FD_61260 | JGI IMG/M metagenome (GOLD analysis project Ga0049105, IMG submission 61260) | Worm MetaG Olavius vacuus BAHAMAS.1 | ecosystem: Host-associated > Annelida > Digestive system > Unclassified | place: Germany: Marburg | collected 2013-04-09
TAATAATAATAATAATAATAATAATAATAATCGTTCCTTTAATATGGTTAAGACACACGCTCAACCTTACAAGCATAAAGCAAGTAAGGGACCAGGGTAATGTACAAGGGGGTAATACACCCGACGTGCCATGACCGATGAGCTAAGCTAAGCCAATGGCGACACAGCTGTTCTGTCCCTGCAGCGGCGCAGTGAATCCTTCCTCGCCAGCTGGCTCTGGTCCTGGACATGTATTCTGGTTACTGCTGCAGTATCAAGTTGCAGGATCCTCAACAGCTAGTAAATTTCACCTCAAGTTCAGCTACGTAGCTTCAACTAGCTGCAAACTGTTAATGCTCTGACTCATATGAAGAAAAAATACCCCATAAAAATTTTAGGTGGACTGATTTTGGGGGTATATATCCCGATATACCCCCCCGTCGCTACGCCCCTGACCATAAGCCACTCTTACACCAACTGTTTACACGTAATTCCATATCATAGCACAGCAGCAGTACGGTTCCAAAAGCAGCAGCGTAGCATGCATGTGAAGCATTATCAGCAGTTAGTCAGGCATCGGTTATATCAATGAACTACACTGTGTCTCAATAAAATGTTCACCCTTTTTATTTTTGCGACAACTTTCCCAACTGTAAACCAATTCAAGTAATATCTGGCAGAAACATAGCTGACAAAATTCGGAACAAACTGACACCTGTCAATTTTGACATTTATTCATTATGCGTCATCAGTTTACATCGTAAAATATGTCCATTTTTCTTTCAATTCCATAACATAAAAATTCTAAGGCCACATTTCAGACAGTTTTTGCGATGATGAAGCGGTCCCTGAATCATTGTAAATGTCATTAATTTTACATGATGAATGATAGTAGGCCCGCTTCTCTGGCTAATTTACTTACTTAGGCTCCTTATTCAGACACCAAACGCACATTGAAGATGATGCTTTTGTGTAAATATGGGTTTCACCAACGAAGATCGAATTTTTACAGAAAATTTGCACATTTTTAAAGGCCATGGAGTAAAAGAACTTGAGAAACTTCCAAATAAAGTTGCGGGACTGCAGGGACTGAACAAACTGTTGAAAAAGCAGCAGCAGTCGACTAAGAACTGCACGAATGTATGACAATACTGACATGTAATTTGGTTGCAAATTTTCTCAGCTGCAGTATTACCAAATATTATCAAAATCGGTGAACAATTGACTGAGAAATCACTAAAACAAAAAGAGTGAAATTTTTTCCGAGAAACAGTGTAGTTCACACCAGTGTAATGGCTAATCATAAATAACGTGCACACGATTACGTTTAAATGTGTAACAGTAACAATACCACATTGCAACAACAAATTACTAATATCGGTTAAGGGGTTTCTTGGGGGCAGCACCCCTAAAAGTGTCATTTCCTATACTTATTCAGCACGCAACCTCGGAATCATCATCGACAGCCAGCTGTCGCTGGATGCACATGGCGCCGCTGTCTGTCGCAGTGCCTACTACCAACTACGGCAACTTCGTCCAGTGACGGGAGTCTCTGTCTGCAGATGCTGCCAAGACACTAGTGCAGGCCTTCATTAGGAGCGCCATTTAGAGATCATCTTACTTACTTACTTATTCGAACGACCCTTACAACAGTTCTGCACTACCATGCAAACTGTGATAACAGTAAACATGTCATAGTGGCTCAACATGTTGCACAGTGGAGTGAGTGAGTGAGTGAGCAGTTTCTTAATGGCACATCAGCACATATTAGGCTGTTTAGTGCCTTACCATGGTATGGTAGATTTACATAAAAAGGGATATATATATAATCAAGGCTATTTAGCTACAATAAAATATAAATTAGAAATATTAAGGTTAAATATGGGGATGCATGAAACAGTGGACCTAAACAGTGAACAAGTAAAAAGCATAGACTGTTTTCAACTCCCAGATGTGCTGAATGATTTGTATAAAGATAATAGGTGCACATGCTTTGACTTCATAAACAATAAGTAAGTAAGTAAGTAAGTAAATTTATACATGGCACCTAAAAGCCAATAGTTAATCATTCATTCACTGCTGCTGGACCTTGCGTATGAAACCGTCTGCCAACCCAGTTGCGAGTGTCGGACATTACACTCGGACAATTTCAACGAGCACTCAAAACGCATCTGTTTGGTCACTGACAGCTGCAGCGCCGAGTGACTGTTTCTCGCGCGCTGTGTACAAATTTGCTTACTTACTTACTTACTTACTGAATAGTTGCTAGGTGCCACAGTACAGGCTAAACAGTTGTAACAGGCCCACAGGGGCAGTACTGGATAGAATATTTATCCAGTACTAACAACAGCAACTACCAATATGGCCGCTGCTAATTTCGTTGTAATAACTAACGGAGAGGGGTGCGCGCTTAATGGAACAGCCGATATCGACCAATAGCGTGCCACGTGCTTTCTTTCCGCGAGTTGCGATTGGTTGTAGATTGTCGCTAAAAATAGACCGGAACTTGGAGGGGTCCTTATCCGTGGCTACACGAGATGATACGGCGTGAATAGGAGGTACGGCATCTGGTACTTTATACATATCTGTGAACAGGCCTGAATTTTGCACAGTCGCTGCGCTGGATGCACGTAATCAATACACGATGCGACATACAAGCAACTGCTGAAACAATTGCAGAAAATATTACAACATCTTGGTAATACATGCGCAGTGCTCACAGCAATATAATAGGCTGCCAACATTACAAAGAAACATCAAGACTTGGGCTAACAGTGATAGTTACAAGCAGCAATATTAAGCGGTGAAAATATAATAAAATATAAAGCGCGATGCGACCCAGTACTGTAAATACCTCCGTTAGGGGGAACAAGGCCTAAAACAGCACACAGGATAGTAGGCTACACTAAGCTATTATCATATGTTAAACTATTTATGCACTGCAAACAGTTAGGCCTATAGTAATCCACTCTTCAATGCATGCTTGTCACAGCTTTCTCACGTTGCAGCAAAAATGTTGTACCAGAAAAATTGCAATTTCCCCGGGAATGGCTAATTTTCATCAAACAGTAATACACATTTGTTCAATTTAGATATATTCATCGCTATGTCCGATTTTAAGACATTTTCAAAACGTCGGTTGAAAATACGGGGGCCTTGAGTAATCGCGGGGAAATTTCTAAAAAAATTCTGAAAAAAATTTAATTTATTGCAATGCAGCCATCAACAGCTGAAAAGACACAAGTAAACTATCATTTCCTTACTGTTAAGAAATAAGACAATTACTCGCAAAAAATTAAAGGCATGAATGTCACTCGGCAGTCTAATAATCCCAAAATGCAAATTGTTCGGTGATATTCATTCACACGCAAGACATTTATGAAGAGTTTCAAAATCACATTTATCAAAGTGAATCTTTCTGACGATTACAATTCACAAAAAACACATTATTATTCATAAGTACAAGCACTTTGTTTTTCCTGTTGCATTTCACGTGGGTGCAGAAAAGTTTGAAGAGGTTGTTATGAGGTACACATGTTGCTTAATTCACGAGCGACATTCACGCAACAACAGGTCCCAGAACATTAAAACTCGTTGGCTACGTTGCGTATGAGAAATTGCAACGTTTTCCTCCGACACGTCGTGTTGCGGAAATTGCAATATATTTTCTCCTTTTTTGCTGCAGCCTTTAGGCCTATTCATGCACCGATAGTTGACAAGCCGATGCTATTAAATGCCAAAAGTTGTATACTGTTACCGGTACGTTATGTCATAGAGCAACCTATGGTACTCAAATGCGGATTAGCCAAGCCAATGGCAGATACAGTTAAGTGACAAATGGGTAAGCAATCGGCCAACTAATCAAAACCTGCACTCTCGAATAAATAGCAGTATTCTTGCAGTCAAAATGTAAAATATACTTTCAGCTTGTAAACATTACATCAAAATTAACATGATGTTGTGCAATCACCTCTGGATTGATTGACAGAGCAAGGTTGAACGTCACACCAAACACATTATAGGTCATATCGGGGACGGGTTTTTACGGGTCAAATGACCAAGCCAACAGTGTCAAAGCCACGAATATAAGTATGGTTACATCGACAAATAGCACCTGACAGCAGGCTTAAGCATATGTAGATATTAATGAGAATATACCAGTCAGATAAAGCAGGACTTAGATATAATTAAAATCAGCAACTTCTCACAAACTCAAAATGTGACTTATCAGTGCTGTGTTCCTATTAAGGTATGTCTTAAAAATAGTACAGTTGAAAGCATTTTACCACCGTCACCCACCCTTAAGTGAGTAAGCAGTTTCTTAACGGCACATCAGCACATATTGGGCTATTTAGTGCCTCACGATGGTATGGTAGATTTACATAAAAAGGGAGGATATAATCAAGGCTATTTAGCTACAATAAAATGAATAAAAAATATATAGTTAAGAGGAAAAAAGAAAATAATGATAATATGAAAGATAAAAGTATGAGGTTATAATCAAGGCTATTTAGCTCCCTTGACAACAGTTCTGATAACAAAGACGATGCAAGACCTTTAACTGCGGTCGCTTCATTAACGATCAGCGATCCGTCGTTGCGGTTTCGTTCTGCGATGACGGTCGTCCACTCGTTCAACTGCACTGTGTCCTCACTGATGAACTCACCAGGACCTACAGGCATTCAACACCAGCAATGACTGTAACTGTACTGGATTGGATAGAGCAAGGTTTGACGTCCCACTCGACACGTTTTAGGTCATTTCGGAGACGGTGGGGTGACTGCGGCATCAGCCGGGATTGTAGCCGCATTCAGAGCCCACAGTGTGTGCGGTGTTGAGTAGTGTAGCGTGACCACTGTTGACAACAGTGGTGTGTAGTGGTGTGTATGTGTATTATTTGAAAGGCATTGCGTCCGTATGTTTTAGATGCCCGGCTAGGACTGTGGGTTTCTCTGGAACATGCCTTTACTGGTGTATCTACAACCAACCAAGCTGAGCGACGCTTAAGCGCTACCCACCTCCTGGCTACGTGGAAGCACGAGAGGACTACAGCCTGGTGGTCACGTGCACAAGGAGGTGGTCCATCTGTTATCCCTACGACCAGCATCCATTACAAGCTCAGGCGCCTTTAAACCTGAGTGTAATGACCTGTCACAGTTTAGAGAGGACACAGGCGGACCCCCATATGCCTGTCTGTAACTGTAACTGTAGCAGAAGTTATATTGGGTCTGGAGATGATCGGTGTCTGTGAACACTCCGACAGTGTGGGATCACTTTGGGGCTGTGCAAAGCCACTTAATTTTTATTTACCCAAGCCGATTTACACCACTTTCTCAGAAAATGCAGTTTTGAATATCAGTGCAAGAAAAACTCCAACTGTTTTCGTTAAATTAAGGTCTAGACATCTCAAACGATCCTATATGTGCCACTGCATTTCAGCATACGAAATATAGGGCCAATCCAATTCTGGAGATTGAGAGATTGAGCAAGGTTTAACACTGTCCTTTAGACGGAACTGTTCACTCGAAGTTTTCCTGATCTCGACAGCTCTGCCCACGATCGCATCTGACAGATACTCTGTTCTCACTTTACGTCGCACTCGCGTTTTGTCACTGTTTTTAGCGTTTGTAAGGTGTCCTTGCAGTCTTTTGACATTACGCCACCTGAATCTTTTCTTTCTATAATAATAATAATAATAATAATCCCACCAAACACATTATAGGTCATATGAGGGACGGGTTTTTACGGGTCAAATGACGCAACCAACAGTGTCAAAGCACTGAAGGAAGACACAAGACTGAACTAAACCAAATACAACAAAACACCAAAATCCATCTTAACTAAGAAACGAAGATAACACAAAATAAAATGAAGAAACTAAACCCAGATTCGGTCGCTTCCTACGACCTCCGGCCTGAAAACGGCGGATAAAAGATCCATTATAATAAAACAAAAAATAGCACAAAAGCGGAAGTCGTACCTGCTCCGGTGTCAAACTGGAAGACGACACGTTGGTCTCTGATGCTGATGGCAATGAAGTCTCCAAAGCCTGATGAGTTGTAAGCATTGTAGAGCAGTATTCCATCATCCAGACTCGTCGCCTTGAACACCAGTCGTATGTCGACCGTGAACAGAGCATCGCGTATGGTCTGGTACGCTATGAATGACGATCGATGGAACTGCGGAAGACCGATCTGTGTTCCTGTAATGTAGTCACATTCGCAGCAGGTTCATTCATCAGTTACAAGTCACAGTTACACTCAGCTGTAACTGTAACTGAGGCACTTGTATTGCACCCCCTACTAGAAGACCGAGGGAACATCACAGAGTCGATCCGTATCTTGGTGCCCGTAGACAGAATGAAACAGAAATGTTCTCAGATCACAGTCTGCTACAGAATGATGTCAGTGTGAGTGTTGGATCCCGAAGTGACAATGGTAAAGAGTTCCACAGTTCTGGGGCACAGGCAGCGAAGCTGTGTGGTCCAAAAGTGGAAGTGCGACAGGCTAGCACTTGCAGAGCGCCACGAGCGGCACAGCGTAATACACAGTAGACTACAAAATGGATGAGCAAAATATCAAAAACTGTGTTTGGAGATTTGTAAGTGTATAACATGGAACATGAAAAACTGACCATATTCACAGTGGCTGCCACGAAGTCCGACAGGACATGCGCAGTGATAGCCGCCTGGTACGTCATAGCAAACGCCGCCGTTCTCACAGGTCGCTGCAACCACAGTAACAGTGTAGCAGTGGTAGTAGTAGTACAATGTGTCTCGAAAGAAGTTCCCAGCTTTAAACTCTCTGTAACTTAGTCAAATCTTAACTGATTTTCCAAATTTTTGCACTGGTGGAAAGCATATGAAATTTGCTACAAGACCCGTATGACAAGACTCATCTCACCTTAGGCATCATCATCATCATCATCCACGAATTTCATCGCGACGCAAGTCGTGAAACAAAACTTCAGGGCTGCATGTTGAATACCTGCAGAAAATTTGAATTTTTAATTTCCCAAGGTAGTGTAGCAACATGCCTAAGGTGAAGTGGGTAATGTCGTATATGGGTTTTGCAGCAAATTTACCCCGGCTTTAAACTGTAATAAAAATACGCCATAATGGAGACGTACTCGGAGTACATCTGTTGCCGACGAGCTCGCACGTTTCTCCGGAGTAGTTGCGTGTACACAGACATCTGAAGCCGTTGATCGTGGCAGCTGCTTGACAGGAGCCACCGTGCAAACACGTCCTCGATGTACAGACTGGACAGTCGCTGAACGCCTTGCTGTCCAGAATGTCTGCTCCGAGGTTTACCGGAGTTCCGCTGATCACCAGCCGGCTTATGCACCCTGAAACATCATTGTCGTCATCGTCATCACTTACTATTGTCATTAAATGTTTTTGTTAACCTCCTTAGCGGTAACCCCGAGTGTGACACGGGGTAGAGAAAATGGGAACCCCGAGTCTTACTTGAAGTACGGACTCTGAAACAGATGGCCATGCTATGGTGATTACAGTCGCGTTGTGCTGTGGGGAGTCAGTCGTTAAGCTGGCCATTCGCGGTGATGTATCAGTTAGCCATGCTCCATGTCTGCCATGCCACGTAGATCTAATTGACACCATATCATTTTCAAACCACTGTACGTTGACGTTATACTGTCTTATCACTCATTCGATTGTCATTAGTCAACAATGAGAGTCACAGACACTGGCAACTAGCAAGCCGCGCCGCTAACGTACTGCTTTTGGAACAGAAACCCAGGTAGAACTGTACCGCCAACGAGGTTAATGCACCAATACGTCGACATAACACGACGAATCGTGCGCCCGGGGAACACACAACCTGATTGAAAGCAAGTCTGTAAAATTAAGCACATAACAGTGAACAATACTGGTGCAGGAGCAAGCATTAAGCTATCATACTAAAATTTTGATCAAAACCTAATAAATATCTTATGCTGCATTCCATTCAACTGGTGAACTCGTGATCACAAGATGGTAATCATGATTTAACGACTTGCAAATGGAACACCATCTTTAATCACGAAGTGGAGAACTCGAGTTGCACGAACCCAACTCGAGTTCACTGCTTGTCATCACGAGTTCACAAGTTCACGAGGTCAATCGAACGCTATTTCACTGCTCGTGAACTCGTAATTTACGAGTTCACGAGTTGAATGGAACGCAGCATTAGTCTCTCGCTAAGCACAAAACTTCACAGCAACTTGACACAGGCTTTTGAGTTTTTTTGTTAAATCAGTGACGATGCGGTTTGTAATCAGACGTCAGCAGAGTTACAACAGAGTCCTCTGCCCAAGAACATACCAATAACTATCAGACAAATCCCATTTCATTTCACCGAATTCAGTCAGTTTAAGACCTTCAGTCCCCTTCGTCTTGCTAAATTTCATTGACAGCTGTTAAATGGGTCGCCAAGTCCAGCAGTTAATCAATCAAGCAATCACCCAGTCAGTAGGTTAGTATCAGTGAATAAATTATTTAATTTATTAACCAGAGACTGACCAGTGAATCCGTTGCCGAAACCAGCTGCCCTGGCGATACTTCTAAAGTCCGGTACGGCTCCTATATAAAGCTCCTCTGCAAGATCAAGGCCCACAAACGGCCCAGGAGCTTGACCTTTGAACTCCTGGTCTCCAATGTACATCGCCACTGCAACGAACAGTTAACAACACTTTACAATGTAACACATAACTCGAATCCCACCAGGACCACTTCACCATGTTACAGTAATACAACTCTAGGCAACCGCCTCTATGCATGGTGTAAGGGACTCAATGTGACAAACCCAATCTGCTGGACCTGTAAGAACTGCTCATATCAGTGTGCTGCTGACTGTGAACATTGTGTCACACAACCCAGCACGGAGCATTTCTGATTAATATTCCCTCTTAACCTCAGACAATCACCATAACTCAGATGTTGTCTATGGCCAGTTAGTAACTAAGCGCTGTTGTATTGGCAGCTTATTTGTCCATGCTAAACCGTGCTGTTGGTTGCACTTGGCCTGCGTGCCATGATGTATATAGCACTGTCCTGCGTGTCAGCTGTTGTACTTCGTAGCGTTCTGTCTTCGAATAACAAAGTATGATTTCAGTCGACTTTGAAATATATACCGCCATTTTTATGGCCCACAGTGAAGTAGTAGTGTAGAGGCTTAACGTCCAACTCAACACATTATAGGTCATATTGGGGACGATTTTTGCAGGTCACATGACCAAACCAACAATGTCAAAGCACTGAAGGAAACCAGTTGGTCTTTCAGATAAGGCGTGAATCCCACCAGGACCACTCCACCATGTTACAATAATACAACTCTAGGCAACCGCCTCTACGCACAGCGTAAGGGTCCCAATGTGACAAACCCACAGTGAAGGTGACTCTGACCAACTTTGATCTTGCTGTCCAACAGACAACATCTGAGCTGTAATGATTGTATGGAGGACAGGTCAAACATAGACTGCCATACTTTCAAGGCCTAAACTCCGCAGCATATTTTTAAATTTAAAAAATCAGTGAGGTACCCTCTCTGCGGTCTCGTCTGATTCGTACGGTGTGCCACTGATCAAGCTCCAGCGGGTCACTTGTTATGATTGCAGGACCAGAACCAACATCGAGGCGGAACTCGGCACGACGGTCACGCATTCCAAACGATATGAAATCGCCGCCGCCGTCAGTTGTGTGACCGCTGTACAGCATTAGACCTGCAATATGGCAACAGATATCAGCATCGTATCATCGTCATTACTATTATTATTATTATTATTATTATTTTATTTTATTTTATTTTTTTATTTCATTATTTTATTTTATTTTTTAAATATTTTTTTAAGTATATTTTTTGTACCCCCAGGAAGTAAAGATCCCGGGGGTTAAAAACTAAGATTAAAAACAAGCTGGAATGCTTACATGTCGGTATCGTGCTCAACTGGGAAAGTCTCGTGAAAGACGACTGAATTAAACTTCTGAATCAAGACACTGATCTGCTGGAATAAAAAGCCTGCTGCCAAAAAATTGAAAGGTAAAGTACAGAACACTGACAATCAAGTCTATTTACATCGATAATGCATTTCTCAGTAATTTGTGAACAAAAACAGTGCAAAAATAATAATAATGACTATAATAATGACATCTGTAGAGCGCCGTAAGGTCGTAACTTCAGAGGCGTGTTACAAAGTTTATAAAAATTATATATAAACTTGATGACGACAATTACTTGTACTGTAAATATCTACCATTTGATAACTTCACAAGTGACGTTACATAACTAAAGGAATGAAAGAATGAATAATTCAACTGCTTAAAATGGTGCCACGTGACATAACTCAACATAATGAATCACAACAGTAAACGACGACTGACCGTCCGTTGCTTGTGGCTTGAAGGATATTTCAAGGTCAAATTTCTCATACGCATCAGTGATACCTGGGTACCCAATGTACGCAGCATCGCTCTGCTCAAAGTGTGGAACCAGCTCTGTAATGTACACAGCATAAACAATAAACTTGAAAACGTCAGTCAACTTTATTAAATTTTAAACACCAACATTTTTGCCCAGTCAGTGATGTTGTTCAACCATATTATTTTTGGCCTTCCTCTCTAGTTCCTGGTTGTCGATAATGTCTCATTAAGGCCACATGATGGCTCACAACATGTCCAAAATGTTGTTAATATTTTTAATCGCATTTCATTTCATTTCTCGTCTTGTATTGCATTGCTTTGTTGTACTTTTTGTTTACTTCGCTTCTTGATTTTATACAACGTGTTCATACGTGGGGCGAGTCCAAAGCGCACGACATCTAGCCTAGGAATTTTTGCCCAGCCTAGCTAAACGCTTTAGACCGTAGTCTAGCTGTTTTAGCTACGCTAGGAGAAAATGTCTAGCCTAGCAATATTTTTCTTGGCTAGGTTTCACTGCTAGCTTATGGATATTCATTTAATTGCTTTGCTGTCACGGCCGGCAGTTGTTTGTAACCACCAAGTTAACTTTCGTGAACAGTGAAGTAATCTTTAAATTGACTGCCAGTAAGGTTTGTAATATATAATTAGTGTTTGTTTTTTCTGTATTTTGCCTAGCTTCGCTTTAGACTCGCGCGTGGTCTGCCCTCTTGTTAACTATTAGCGAATGCATCAAAGCAGACCTCCAGGGATCAGTTCCACTGTAGCCTCAACGAAGCCAAGTTTGTTTCGAGCGGAGCAGACGTAAACGCCAAAGTCTTCTTCGCGTACGACCGGAATAAGAAGAACGCCGTTCTCCAGTGTGTGTTCACTGTACATGTCATATCATGCTATCACTGTACACTGTACCACTGAGATAGATTAAACCACTAGACCAGTAACCCCAGTCAGACAAGCCAAAATTAGCATTGGGCAGTAAAGTGGTGCATGCCAGTATGGACATGAAATATAAATCCGTAGGTACTCAACTTGCGACAGTTCCCCATAGACTCCAACAGATCGTAAAAGTATGAAATGTCGATCTTAGTTCACAAGTCGCTGTGCTCCATATTAGTGGACCGTTTCCTCCACTTCCGATGCCTTCAAGTAATTTGATAGGCTTCAAACGTTTAGAAGGAACTATAGTAGTAGTAGTAGTAATACACTGGTGCAGGACATACCCATGCAGGACATGTATCTCGGATGAAACCAGCCACCCAGGTCAACTCAGCCTGGCCGACCCTTTGTGGGCAGGCATAATTGAGTACCAGCGAAAGGGCGGTGACGCCCTGCAGCCAAGAAGTAAAAGCAGGTCTGGTTCCTGTGTGGGTGGCAGGTGAAACTGTGTGATCTTGTTACATACGGGCCATCGGATATCTGAGTGCTTTAGAGATTAAGGGCTTATAAATAAGGCACTATATAAATTCATCTGTTTACTTTACTTTACTTACTGAATTTAAGATGGCCGTTCTGGTGTACAAGGCACTGAACGGCTTTTCATCAAAGTACCTGGCGGACGACTGTCAACTCATCACAACCACTGGCCGCCGGCGACTTCGATCGTCTAATGTTGCTACCTGCGACGTTCCACGAACCCGCACAGCTCTGGGCGATCGATCCTTCACTGCTGCTGGTTCACATCTGTGGAAAAATCTACCACTTCATCTTTGTGACTTTGAACTATCGCTTTCCGAGTTTCGCCGGTTACTGAAAATGCATTTGTTTGGCTGAAGATCGCAGCGCCTAGTGACCTACTTTTAGATGTAGTGTACTTTACAAATGTACTTACTTACTTACTTACAATACAAAGAAACTCTAGAACTACGTTACGACAGCCTGCGTTATTAATTCCTGTACGGCGTGCCAACACAGATCTTGGAGGTCCGCTACACTGTATTAATACGTTTTCTTATTATCGCTCAACGTTCAAAAGGCGCTCACTACTTTAACAGAGTTGATGATCTAGTGGTTTATCTATGTCAGTGGGTCAGTGGGTTAAGACACACAAATAATCAATCTACCACTTCATCTCCGTGACTTTGAACTATCGCTTTCCGAGTTTCGCCGGTTACTGATGATGCATTTGTTTGGCTGCGGTGCCTAGTGACCTACTTTTAGATGTAGTGCGCCTTACACATGTACTTACTTACTTACTTACTTAAGCTAGCCATCTGGTCTCACCTAGGCAAAGCTCCTCCTCTCTTGTACCACTGAACTCTTGGTGGTGGATTGCCTCTCACAGGACATGTCAATGTAGCACGGTTTCCCACCGACACTGTGCGACTTTGTTCCATCAACAAGGCACTAGGTGGCACTGCACATCACACATGCACACCCACATTTAGCGAACCGGAAAAGTATTTAATTAATGACAACTATAACTGAAATTATCTCGTTGTTGATCACGAATGTTACGTTAAGCAACGCAAAACTCAGTAACCTATAACCTGTGACTAAAATAATTTGAGATAACTACAGTTAATGTCAGCGGAACAAAAAAACGCAGCAACTGATAATAGCTAAAATGAACATGATTTCGGGCGACTGACAACAGTATTACCTGTAACCTAAGACTCAGTCATCATCGCACTCTCACAGCTCTGAGACACACACAGGTGTGGTACAGTGGTTCCCATCATTAGAGGTGTTACGTAATCGCACTCTACAAATCGACATTTACTACTACTATAACTACTCACTTGACCTGACAGGCCCTCCAGCCTTTCAAGGCCGTAAAACTCGCTACAGCCTAGTTAGCATGCTGATTAGTCTGTCTAAGCCTATGCCAATGACCTATTACTGCTCCTACTGCTGTGCCACCATGCCGCCCAATTAACTAGTTGCCTAATTTATGCACGGGCACTCCTAGAATATGTAATTGTCATTGTGTGGGTGCGTTCTGTTAACAAGATGTTACTGTCCGTAAAATTTGTGGAAGATAAAGTGCTCACTTTCCTTATTCTCCGTGAAAAATGCTAAAATAGTGCAACTTTAAGTCTAACCCTAATCCTAACCCTACTTTCCGGGGTAGATTGATCAGATAAATAGGAGTGGTATTGTCGA
>Ga0049105_1000550_pt1 | contig 13495 bp, 14 predicted proteins | sample WorMetvaBAHAMAS1_FD_61260 | JGI IMG/M metagenome (GOLD analysis project Ga0049105, IMG submission 61260) | Worm MetaG Olavius vacuus BAHAMAS.1 | ecosystem: Host-associated > Annelida > Digestive system > Unclassified | place: Germany: Marburg | collected 2013-04-09
TCTACTAATTGCTTACTTTCTCGGTATCATGTGTGCCAAACATTATGATAATCCGACAATGCTTTCTCGAGTTACAGCTAAAAATGTCGGGGATGTTTTTTTTTGAGACACACTGTAGTTTCAACTGAAGCTAAAAACAGTACCCAAGTTTACCAATGCACTTTAGCTGATGTGAACTGCCTTGCTGGAGAAAGCCGTTGACAACACTATGAAAGAGTAAGACAACTGCAAGCGACTGCAGGCATGCGTCACTATACGTGTCAGCAAATGGTGGAAATTTTGAAAATATGATGTGACAATTCATATAACAGATACTAATTGTTACATTTAATTAAATGTCACTTGATGTGACTTTTTTACGAAAAAGTAATAATTTTGTAACAAACTGAACTGAATTCTTAAAATTCGAGGGGTCTCGCCTGTAAAAATGATACATTTCACACAAATATTCAGATAAATGGACCAAAATTGGTATTAACGTAGGAATATATTTGGGCAATAACCTAGATAATTTTCAATTACACAGGTTCACCATGAGAGAAAATATCGCAATAAGTTTTAAGGGGGCTACTTTTTTGACTCATACAGTATATGCTGCACAGAAGAACCACTAAGTATGTATGGAGAGATGAATTTTTCCACGCACTGATACTGACAACCCAACTCACAACAACTGACAGAAAAGACACAAACTAACCATAAAACAAACTGACCAATATTAAATATGAAAAATACATATGAAAAACGACAAATTGTAAGCCTAAATGCATCAATAAACAGGCTTATACTGCACACGAAGTGTGCATATGTGCATATGACTGCACACAACTGTTGTACACGATATGTCTCAGAAACGTTCTGATAATCTTATCCTCCAATAATCACAGGCCTTGTCGGCCCTGGAAGCTGTAGAACAGACTCAATCCATTTCCTGGCTGGATGGCTTGAAAGGACCCAACACCAAGCTTTAGGATCACTAAGCTTAACTTCATTAGAATATGTTATTAATTATTTCTAACTGTTGTTTTTCGTATTGTAAATTGGTTGCAATTAGATCTGGCTTGCTCGTGCCACCCAAGCAACTGGTTGATAAGACCAGGTTTTTGCACCAGTCAAGTGACTGGCTGGGATGATCATCTCTCAAATGACCTACAATGTGTTGAGTGGCTTGTTAAACCCTACTATTACTTACTTACAATTTACAACTATCACTGCTCAGATGTGGTCTATAAAGGGGAGGGGACAACAACTGGTGCAACTCTCACCACTGTGATCTGTACGGGTCTTCAGGTGGCAGCCCATAGCGCATGATGGCATCGAGGAACGCACGCCGCTGTCGAGCAGTGAAGCCAAGCACCAGCACCTGACCATCAGTTCTCTCAACAAGTGGCGGCAGAGCAACCATCGGAGCTGCACCTACTGGTTTTGGCACCTGCTGCTTGTGCAGCTTACCTAATTCAATGAAATATGCAATTAGCATTAGAAAGCAGAAAAAACTGTGTTTATTTTGCATAAAGTTGCTCTAAAAGTTGCCTATATTTCAATTACTAAAGCAAAAGTTATAAAGAGCTTTAAAAAGTTACAATCGATGATTCACACAAGAAATCTTCTCAAGAATCAATCATGTGTCAAATTTTCCTACTTTTTACCAAATTTACAGGTTAGTGTGGTTCATGTGCTCATTTCAGGACAATAAGGCAGAGAGACTATTAAAGATGCAATGTGTGCTAATAGTTGCAATAAAAAGTTGCATCCATTAAAAGGCAAAAGTTACAAATTTGCACCAATTTGCACCAAACACTCATAAACTTCTCAGAAAGTTTAGGGTTTAGGAAACTCCCCAAGGCTGCAAAACAAAAGTTACAAGTCGTGAAAAATTGCTGTAACAATCAGCCTGCTAGCTCAATACAGTCAGATTACTGTACAATATGCCGTGGCACAGAACGGTAATGGTTAGCGTGTCAGTCTCACAATCACGAAAGTGAGGGTATGACTCCCAGCTGCTGTACTGTCACCAAGCAGCACAACCTTGTACATGCCAAACAACAGTGAAGGTCAGCAGATGGGAAGATAACCACGGGCCTGGAGCAATGTAACAGAATCCTAACAATGGGTTCACAATTAAATAAGCTGTCCGGTGATGGCCTCAAAACCAGAATCAACTTCAGTTCCAAAGTTCCTATCCAATATAGCAGTACCTTTAGTAGCTAATTTAATGACGGCTGAATATGCAGTCTGCAGTGTTATGGTAAGTTAGTATTCAAAACTGGCAACATTTCTTCTTAGCAAGTTACAGCTGTGCTGCCCATGTGCACATTCACATAACATGCAAACACAATGTAGAAAAAGGGTTGACCGCAAAATGATGAGGTAAAATAAGAATTCTACTTGGACACTTGGACACTTACGTTTCTTAGCCAAGTCTTCTCCAGTTTCATCCTCCGGTCCAGAGCCTTCCTCATCTGATTCACATGCACATATTCCACATTTACCGTCACATGTCACAAGCAATGCTGTATTCTTTGCACATTCCATTAACTACAAGAGCAATACTGCACTACATTATGAGCACATAATATGATACACATCAACTACCTTCAGACGACTCAGATGTTGGCTGATAGTCAGAAAGAACAGCAGGATCTTCTACAACCTTCTTCTTCTACCATACAAAACAATTCACATCATTATTTGTATGACATAAAAGAAATTAAGTTTATTTCTACAATTAACACACACACACACACATGGTTAACGAAAGTGGCAACTGCTGTCTGGAGTTCACTTCCTAGGACAGTACTAAAAAGCCTTTCAATGGCAGTTTTTAAAGCCAAGCTGCGGAATCTTCGATCATCTGGCATTCCTGTGCTGGCTCAACCTTCTAGGAGAACCAACATCACCAGTCGTAGTTTCTGTAATTTGGCACCTCCTGTCTGGAACTCACTTCTTAAAATGATAGTTTTCAAGTGTAGGCTTAAACTCACCTATTTTGACATGGCTTATAATAGCAGACAGTAATGACATAACCTGACCAGTGCTGCCAGAACCTCTGAAGTTACGCAGGATAGGAATGTGTATGTTGTTGTTTTTGTTGTTGCTGCTGCTACTACTACTACTATTAAAACTCACCAATTTCACCTGGCTCATAACAGACAGCAATGACATAATCTCACCTATGTCTAAAGTTACGAAATAGAAATTTGTGTATAATTATGCCTTTGCTGGCAATTAGCACCAAAGGCATTCCGTTTTTTCGGGTGTTTTGCCGTGTGTGATCATATACTAAAAGTTTGCGAGCACGATATCTTACAAGCTGCTTGTATTCACCAAATTTAAAACTTAGGTGCAGCTTGGAACAAAGGTGAACTGACTAGACTTTAAGGTCAACAGGTCACAATAAGACCAAATATGGCCAAAAATCACTTATTCAAAAATGCACTTTTCTGGTGAAGGCATGGTTCGCTGTCGAAGAGCATATAGTTTTGATTATGCTCATTATTATTATTTATTCGTTAATATTTATAACTATTACTATTACTGTTATTTATTACAATATTTGGAAGTACTTCTCCGTACCTTTGCACCTTCAGCCGCTGCAATCATTTCCTGTTCTGCGTAGTTGATCTGTTTGCGGATGCGTTTGCCTTTACCGAGTGTTTTGGCAACCTCCTCCTGCTCGCGGAGCGTCTGTACGACATGATCATGGTACGCTGGACCAAGCACTCTCTGCCAGTACTGCACATCAGTCTCATTTGCCCGTCGACCTTCCTTCTCCTTGTCCTCTTCTACCACCTCAGACTCCTCTTCTTTCTCTTCTTCTGCCTCTTCCTCCTAAAGAGCACAGTTCCATTGATACTGAACTGACAAATACAAAAAACAGGTTTAATCTTTCAGTCTTTTACTCAGGTCAGCTATCAAATCTACATATGTAGTCACTGCAACTACGAGTTTCACATCAGTTTCCAGTTCAATAACCAGAGAACACAGTGCTATTTTCAGGTACAAGAAGCTCAGCTACCACAGAGATAGTGCAGGTAGGTGGTCATTACGCCATACAAGGTCACTGATTCTGGTAACAACCCAAAGCCCATATGCAACTTGCTATTAGTTAATTAAACTAACTTACATCCTCGCACTGTTTGTCAGATATCGCACAGTACTGATCAAATTCGCGCTTTGACTGGGGATGCCTCTATCTAAAGAATTTGTTCTCAGAAATCTCCATGAATATTGCCGTAAGTCATACATTGCTAAAAACTAGATTCTTTGCACTACATTTTTTGCAGACAGTATGAGTCTATCCTCAACCACTTTCACGTAATTGGCCACCAAAGCTGCTAAATTTGGTAGAATAACACAAAATAATGGCCATTATGCCATTCACAGTCATTCAAGGTCACTGATTTTGGTACCAATCGATAGCTCATATGCGACTTCCTATTAGTGATTAATACTAACTTACATCCTATCCCGCATTGTTTCAAATTATTCCAGATTAGTGGTCAAATTTGCACTTTCAATAGGGGGTACCTCTCTTTAACACACTCATTCTGGGGAACCCCTAAACCATAAAATGTGGCCTTAAAAAACCAGAAACATCGCTCTATAATGTGGTGCAAAATGTGTTTTGATATCCTGAACCATTCAGGGGTGGTTCAGGAGTGTGACAGACAGATGGATGGACACAGACAGAACCAGTGTTAACAACAGCGTGGTCTAATGACCCATGCTAAAAACTCTGCAAGATGACAAAAAGCTCAGTTTGTGATTGTCAGATTGTGATGGTCAGACACAAGGCCAAATCATGCCTGACAAATGCCAGTTTACAACAAACTGGTAACATTTATCGATACCAAGTTACAGCAATATACAGTGAATGGTTTCTTAGATTAAATTACATCATTAACAAAAATTGGGAAACAAAACGGACTTGGACGACATGTGCAGGATAACATAACAGCAAACAGTTTTAAACCAGTCAGTGACGCAGACAAATGAACGAGATACGAGATGGGTTCCAAATTACGAGACAGACACGGACAGAAGGCACTTCAGAGTAAGGTAACATAGCGTAACCTGTACAACAATTATACTTTTTTAACTGGCGTTACCTTGAAGAAAAACAAAAATTGAGACAGTCACTCATGGCCTGAGATGAACATGCAGAACTTATTGCTGCTATAGGGAATAATCAAGTGGTGCAAAGTGCCAGTATTAAAATGGTGTTTAACTCAAGCTAGCAGCCTCCACAAAACTAATAACTTATCAGGATTCTGTAAAACAGAAGATCAGTTTCATTTTCCAGCTCATTCAATTCCCTGCAGCTTCAAGTGCACTGTGAGACTAAGCACTTATAACTACCAGAAGCAAATCCCATCCTTATATTCCTTTCAACTGATAACAGCCGACTATAGACTTCAAACAAGACAACACATGGTTTACATGCTGCAGCCCATATCTCACCTCATCAATGCCTTCTTTAACCTGGTAGCTGGCAACTTTGAATGACCGCAAGTACTCGTTCATTCCAAATTCTCTTTCTTTTTCTGCCTCACCTTCTTGATCTCGGTCCAACAGCTTCTGCACGGCTTCATCGTCGTACACCACTGTGGCAAACAACATTACAGCTGCTATAGCTTTTAACACAACAACAGTAAACTGTTATCAAACGAGAAGCTCCGCTACTGCGAAGATCACAGCGTGTCCGTCGTGCTTAGTTGGTGTACTGTATGACATTTCTTGGGAAAATCTGTTGATGGCTAACGAACCACATTTACGTAATTGGCCACAAAAGCTACCGGTACCGAATTCAGCGAAATAATGCAAAATAATGGCCATTAGGCCGTTCTAGGTCACCGATTTTGGTGCCAATCGAAAGCCCATATAAGACTTCTTATTAGTGATTAATACTAACTTACCGCCTATCTTGCACTGTTTCCAAGTTATGGCCGATTATTGATCAAATTTTCGCTATCGGTATCACTTTAACACCCCGCTAGGGGTGATCCCCTGCATATATCCGGATAAACTTTACCTCTGCAGAAACTAGAGGGATTGTCCTACCAGATGCTGAGAACCGCATAATCGTATCTTCATTCGTCTGGACACAATACCAGAACGTGACGGATGGACAAACAGACAGAATTCCTCTAGCTAGTACAGCGCTCTGCATTGCGAGCAATGCGGACGTGCTGTAAAACCCTTCCAGAAATTTTGACATCCTCATTGGCACAAGCACACTCCTTCCACACACACTGCAAGAAATCCATATCATTGTAAAATGGTGAAATGACTGAATAGTAGGCCTGCTTCAAAGAGCATGCAGTTTTAGCTAGAAAAATAAGTAGACCACCAAATCAGACTGCATGGCATGCAACTATTGACAGTACTTCACAACTGTTACAAGTCTCAGAGAGGATAAGCCGTAGCCACCGGCCAACATGTTCATCGAAGGCCACTGTTGTGCAGAGCAGGTGGCAGACTGTTGTGCACCCTGAGACAGTAAAAAGCGAAACTTCACCAGATGACTTATGTCCATACTTTGACCTAGGATGTTCAGCAGTTCATATACAATGACCATCGTCTGCCACAAACCAGCTGTGCTGCACAGTCTTGACACTTGCTGAGGACAAATCTCAATTCATGGAACCATACCCACCACAACCTCTACAGTGCCTCTATCTTAGAGAATGCACTGTAAAGGCAATGTACGGTAACAATGGCAAGCATCTAATTACTTACTTTTACAGGCTGATAACATACAGCACGACAGCTTGAATATCTAAACAACAGCTACAAGAGCTATGAGAACAAAGGCACACATCACAAAACCCCAACACAACATTGTAATGATGCATGTTATAACAAGTCGGTAGTATTCTACACATTTACCTTGACCCTCTTCATCATCTTTGAACAAGTTTTCAGCGCCATACTTCAAGATGTCACTAATCTCTTGCTTTGTCAGAGATTCTTTCTTCTCATTCGACACCACATTAGTGCCTCCCATACCACGGTGGACTATCAGCTCAGACAACATCATCTTCTGTTTACAGACCTATTGACACACACAAACATTCTTCATTCTATCACACACTAGTAAAATGCCATGTACACAGTGTATATGGAGGTACAGAGGAGTTCAGTTGAGAGCAGCCTTCCCCTTTTCCTTGGTTGTGGTATCCAATCATCACACAAAAATCAGTGTTAACACTTGCACACAGCTAGCTGTCACCACTACTGCACGTTCACATTACTCAACAGACTTACGTAAAACACAAAATGAAGTACTGGGATGGTTGGGGACCTCAACCTGTGTGGGCCACATGTCCATAAAGGTCCTTAACAAAGCCATGAGTTACTGCTGGAGCAGTGTTTTTACAGCACGTCCGCAATGCTCGCAATGCGGACCCGCTGTACTAGCCAGAGGATTCTGTCCGTCTGTCCGACTATCTGTCCTTCCGTCATATTCCGGCATTTGGTCCACAGATGGCACTTTGTCCAGACAAATGAAGATACGATTGTGTGGTTTTCAGCGTAACGTAAGACAATCCTACTAGTTTCTGGACAGGTATGCAGATATTCGCAGGAGATCACCCCCAGCGAGGGCATTAAAGTGAAGCACTCCCATATCAGTAGCGAAAATTTGACAAATAAAATCAGCCATAACTTGGAAACAGTGCAAGACAGGAGGTAAGTTAGTATTAATTACTAATAAGAAGTCGCATATGGGCTTTCGATTGGTACCAAAATCGATGACCTTGAGTGACCCTGAACGACATAATGGCTGCGTAGTTTGTGTTATCGCCAAACTCGGTAGCTTTTAGGGCCCATTACGTCAAAGTGGTTGAAGACAGACCATACTTTCTGCGAGTGAAATGTAGCCCACAGAATCTAGTTTTCAGCAGTATATCGTTAGGTCGTCAAAGTGAATCACCTCACTACCATTTTTATAACTATGAAAATTTAAAAAGAAAAGATCAACAATAAAATGACATGCAGACAGTGCTGACCTGTGCAATCTTCTCTTCCACTGTGTTACGTGAGACAAATCGATAAATCATAACTTTATTCCGTTGTCCGATTCTGTGAGCACGGCTAAATGCCTGTTTCACAGCACAAGAACCACTTTCCAAACACACCAGGAACAAATATTGCAGGAATTATAACTACATGATGCTTGCCCGACTTCAGTGAAACACTTCAGTTTTTATCAAACCAACAGTTAACACCAACTGTATAACGGTACACTAACAAATGATACACAACAGAGCCATCCAGTTATAAGATTCACAAAATGCTGGTAAAGGTTAATGTTTTTAGCAGTTAACTGTAAAAATGCAGCATTTCTTGTATTTTGACAAACTGGGTACCTGGTTATATATGACACTAAATAAAAACCTGGATGTCATTGTGTGGATTCCAGTCCATGTCATAAATAATGACTGTGTCGGCCGATGCCAGGTTAATGCCGAGACCACCCGCACGTGTTGACAGCAGAAACACAAACTGCTTTGACTCGGCGCCTGAAAAACGATGCAAGAGCAGACTCACACTAACAAGCTGGCTTACCAAAGGATAGTGCGAACTTTCACTACAGCGATAAGTACAGAGTACCAGGTGCACTCAAGTCACCTACAGTAGTTGAGCCTAAACAGATGTTACAAGTCATGTTAAGTTCACACACATAGCCACTTTCCAGATTTGTCTGGGTTAGGCAGAAGACTGCTGTGACGGTGCTTTCAAAACACTGAAGACAGTCATCGAAGCTCAGTTTTTATTACTGTTTTTACAAACAATGAGCTGCTAAAGTTATGCTACTGCAAGAGCGCAGACACGTCACCTCCACCGCAGAGCATTAATTGAATTAAGGCAGGGAACTACAGCTGGTTGAAGACTAAGTGTTTGTCAAAGCTTGATCTATATTAAATTTCTTACGCTCTTGTCAACTGGTAACAAGTGGCAGCACATTCTACACACATGTGAGCGTCGTTTCACAGCAACTTTTACAACAATGCTACAGATGACAGACAACTTTCTGAAGGAAGGAAACTAATCAGTAATCAATGCAATTGCTCACTGTTGAATCTGTCGATACACTCCTGACGTTTGTTGCCCATAATACTCCCATCGATGCGTTCATAGCCGTACTCATGGAACGCGAGAAAATCCTCCAGTATGTCCAACATCCTCGTCATCTGTATATGATGTGCATACACTGTCTAACCGTGTTTGCTTAAAATACCAGTGTTATGACTGTGCAAAAATTCTGTACAAAAAAATTATCATAAATAACAAATATAACTGTCAGTAAAAAATTCACACATTACAGTTGTGCTAGTAACTGCTACTGTTATTATTTCTAGTGGCGGTGGTGGTGGTAAGTGGTAGTCATAGTTAGTGTGTCACATTTATACACAAAACATTATAGCAGTGCTGCACTCTTGGAAAACAAATGTGCCGTTAGTCCATTTCTGAACCATCCAATAAATCAGTTAGGGTCCCATGAGTGAGGACTGGTGACCATTGACTGGTCTTGCCACTCGAGAGCTTCTGTCACGGAGTTGTAACCGAGTTACTGGAACTAGGCAGATATCAGATGCAATGCAGTATATCAGAACTGACCTGTGAGAAGATGAGAACACGATGTCCGTCTCGTTTCAACACCTTCAACATCTTTGCCAGCAAGTCCAGTTTACCACTTGTCTTTGTCATCGCTGAGCCTTCATACATGCCAGCACCGGTCACTGGTGCTTCCTAAACATCACAGCCAAGCAAAACACAAACACATATAGCTCCTCAACACATATGTGAAGGAAATCTGACAGAATACTGTACTAATATGGCGATAAGCCACGTACAGAAGAGAACAGCACTGCATTGGTATGGTAATCTTGCCACTATCATTCTATACTGGAACAAATGGCCTGAAACTGAACCAGTCATTGACCAACAAGGACACATCTTTATGTAAACAGCTCAAGTCACAAATACATGTATTTAGAAAAATCTATCAACATCTAACATTACTGCCAGCTGGTTACAATGACTAAAAGTGTTTTCAATATACTGTGTTCATTACGATTTATATATGCGTAACTTATACCAATTTAAAAAAGAAAAAGCACATTTACCTTTTCAGCTGCAGGAAACAAGTATGGATGGTTGCAGCACTTGCGCAGGTCCATCATGATATTAATAAGTGATGTCTGATTGCCGTATCCTTTTGCATTCAGTGCTTCATAGTTCTTGGTTAAAATATGCTTATAGAACTTTCTAAATAAAGAAAAACAAAAAAATAACATGTAATCAGTACAAGAACTCAGCTATTGATGAGATGGATGTGCAATCTCGCATACTTCATGCTTTCAATGTCACAGTCAAGTGTGCGGGTACCTCACTTTAACGCAGTCTTTCTCAGTAACATCTGAGAATCTCGCCATAGATCATGTAGACCGCAGAAAACTAGATTCTGTGGGCTACTGGTACATTTTTGTTGCAGCCAATTACGAACAGTTTATGAAAAAATGATTGATCTTGACAATCACAGAAACAACTCGTAGCTTCGTATTAGCAATTCTAGTGTGAATTACAAATCTCAAGTTGGACTTTCATTGCAATACTACACACCATTTACGAGGATCTGAAACACAACCTTACAATGCAAGCTAACAACCTAAATACTGTTATTATAGCTGTCTATGGCATGCTGATCCAGAGAGAGTACAGCAAAGTTCGACTACAACTTGCTTAAACAGAGACCAAATCTAAAGTGCATATCAGAAAATGTTGCCAGCTGCAGAACCAGCCTAAATCAATATACTGTTGGAAGACCACTGAACGCAGTTGCTAAAAGTTGAGTCAACGTGACTGATGAATGCAATGCAGTCTGTTATCAACAATGTGGCAGCACAGGGCCTCAAAAGTGCTGTAATAGTCCTGCAGTATGGTCATACAGACAAATATGCCTATTACAAGTGACTCATCGACTGAACAGTAACATGCAAAACTTTTAAACTTCTGGCAATTTTCGGGTACCATTTAACAACCAGCAAAAATACTAAAGTGCCATGCTTTCCAGTCTATGAGATACACCAACACTGTGTGGGTGGCAGCAAAAACTATGTGATCCTCTTGTTACACATGGGCCATATCTGAGCACTTCAGAGATAGGGCATTATAAAGCGCTATATAAATTTGCCTTCTTTAATTCACATTACCAAACTCTGATATGAACCCGCTATTTTGTCCAGCCTACAAAATAACGACAAACAAGCAATAAACGAACTTCTGCATTGCAGAAAGCTCAATGCGAACAATGAATTCGTGCTTGGATGGAATGTCTTTGAGAACGTCGGCCTTCATCCGCCGAAGCATATGTGGTGCCAACATGTCATGCAGCTTCAGCACCTGCTCATCTTTGGAGATCTCGGAAAACTCGGCAAGAAACGCTTCCATGTCTCTGCAGCACAACAATGCTGTTAATTGTAAACGAGTCGAAAAAAAACATGCATCTGATATTTCCAAGAAATATTGAACTAAAATAAGGTTTATTTTAAAATGAATATTAAAATTAATTACTGAATTTAACTCATAAGTCATTTGAGCAAAAGTGAACTAAAGTACATCCCAAGCACAAAAAAAGTTACATCACTCCAACACATAAATTTTAAGAGCATAGTTTTTTCTGAGTAAAGACAATAACTGTTGATACATATCCTTACAATGTAAAACCTTCTAGTCAAAGAAAGTCTGCACACGAATGGCCCTCCCTGACAATCTTCAAAACAGTATCATTAAAACACTTAACTAAATCTTGACACAAATAATCACACATTCTGTTTCATCATTTGAAACAAAGAAGTGAACACTACAATATAATACCAAGTTTATAAATTTATTTATAACATTACAAAATATAACAACGATGATGACGACAACTACAACAATATATTCCAGGAAAACATAGTGATCTGGTACTCTAAATATATCAAAGAAACCAATCACACTGTTATGTCATCACTACCAGTTTGGTTTCCCATCACTAATCTTAGTTACATATTACAAAACAGTTATAAATATGACTTCAAAAAGCACACACAACCACTTACGCAAATTTGTCCCGCTCGAGAAAATTAAGCAAGTTGAAAAGCTCTTCAAGATTGTTCTGAAGTGGAGTTCCAGTCAGAAGCAACTTGTACTTGATCTTGTATTCACTCAGCGTGCGAAAGAACTGAGACAAAAAACCAAAGGTCACAGCTATCAGGAACACTCTGCCAACATTTGATCTATCAATTACTTGGGCATTCTACCAGCAACATATAGCAAAATAACAGATGTAACTTGACTGCTCTGTGTACAATCAGAACCACTCTGGCTAGACAGCTACTGATCTTTTAGAGAAAGACTAGACTGGAGGAAGGCACTCTTCCACCTGAACAATGCACAGAACATTCTTACGGTCCCAGTGGGCTGCATTCAACAAAAAAGCTGATTTACTAGGTACTAAATATCAGTTATTTACTCACAAAAAATTAACATATATTACTTTGCTCTGTTAAAAAGTAACTGCAAAATCGTACTGTAGACTTTTTACATACATTATTCTATCCATATCTGTAAGGCCTGGGATCGTACAAATTGACACAGCTGAGCAAGAACGTCTGTAAGCTGCATAAGTAGACCATGTAGGCAACACGCAGCCATGGGCTATAGCAGTTAGCCCAACACGATGCTCTGACTAGTCAATCACACACATGAAGTGCATAGAGGCCAAATTAAATATAGTATGTCAATACTGTCAAAAGACACACAAAGCACACAAACATTTAGCACAGAAATAACATACCAATACACTACATGACAGGAACATTAAAATTAGCAGCAACAGCTCATATTCCCTAACCCAAATGTAGTGAGATTATCAGCAAATTCCACATAAAAACTGTCAGAACAGTAGGCATTCATGTACTCACAAGAGACTGGTTATTCTTCAGCCGGTGAGCCTCGTCAATGATGAGCACATCCCAGTCGACTGACGACAGAGTCTGAAAATCCATACTCACAAACTCATACGACGTCAGAAGAACGTCAAACTTCGGGCAATGACTCTCACGCATTCGACACGGCTTACTTGTATACTGAAATGCTCCCTCTTTGTAGCTGAACTCCTGCTCTCTGCAGATATGATAACAACTCAAATTAATCTTTCAATATCTATGACTCGCACTGGACAGGACATGGATGACTGAAGACAGTCACCATATGCATGTATGTGCTGAAGGCAGTCATCTAGCACTGTAAACCATAAAATCCACCCATCAGTTAGTTCATGGGCTATTGTCCGCTGGTGTCCAACACACCAGACCACATTATGTCTAATACAAAATACCAATCATTATTCAATATACCACAAATAAAGCATCATATTAAGAAGGCGGCGAATATATCCAGTGCTCAAAGTATTATTAATATTATTATCATTATTATTACTAAC
>Ga0049105_1000551_pt1 | contig 13486 bp, 4 predicted proteins | sample WorMetvaBAHAMAS1_FD_61260 | JGI IMG/M metagenome (GOLD analysis project Ga0049105, IMG submission 61260) | Worm MetaG Olavius vacuus BAHAMAS.1 | ecosystem: Host-associated > Annelida > Digestive system > Unclassified | place: Germany: Marburg | collected 2013-04-09
AGAATAATCGGTTACTGATTTCAAAATAACGGACGCATAGTACAATAAATCGACATAAAGCGCCCAAACAAAGAATGCAGTACCGATAATTGTGCACAATAATGTATGCAATTCACGCCAATTTATTACTCTGCTTTATAATGCAAGCAATAACATGGCCGCTTGATGAGACAAACGACCGATAAAGTGGTCAGTATATGGATAAACGCTGGGTGAATAGAATGGAAGCATCGAGACGTTGACAACAGTATTACATGGAAGCAAATGGACACAACTGCAGGAATCGCCTGACACAATAGCGTCGTTATTGCGGAGACAGTTTGCAGTTTCTGTCAGCGGCCAATCACTAGCGAAAACCGATTTGTATCGACCAGCATACCTGCCCCGAGTTGGACGCGTGATGAGTTTTCTGTGAAAATTCGTTCAATTTTGCCAACTTGCATTCGCTGAATCTAATGGCGATGTAGGAACTTTCCCCGCGGATCTTCAGAAATAACAGTTTCCGTGCACACGCAAACACTGAAAATGCTCACCGATTGCTGAAACTCATGCATTCATCTATTCATCTTTGTTGTATACGCTCAAGGCAAAATATAGATCACACATCAGTAGGCACAATTAAAATTTAGGTAAAAACAAACACAGCAGAAAAACTAACCTAGGTAAACTATAGAGGGTCCTCTGAGAACAGTCCCATCAGATAATCTGTTTCGTGGGATATTACGGATTATGTATCGAGTTGTGGGAGTCCTTTGATGCCTGTGGTGTATCAAGTTGTGGGATTTGGGCGGAGCGACGGCCGCCACTCGGATCGTAACAGGCGGACTGGCGGAGCGTTATAATCAGTGAAGGGTGACGGTGTATAGCAACAGTGGCGATAAGCTGAATCCAGATTAAAGGACCCCGTAAACATACTCACGTCGAAACCTACTCACAGTATTCTACACGCTTGTCTGTCCAAAAATTAACACAGTGCCCTATACCAGGCAATTACGGACACAAAGAACCGACAACACTATAAATACACAAAGCGCCTTCATGTGTACGTACTCAAACAGAATGGATCACGGAAAAGTAACTTATTAGTTGCGTTTGTTGCAGTAGGCCTGCAAGAACGATCTAGCGGTGAACCCATTAACACTGGGATTGGTTCGTTGCCTACGTGCGGTGATATCAAAGAATCCCACAACTTGCACACTCCCTAGTGACGTAATATCCCACGACTTGATACACCACTTTCGCAACGTACTCAGGCAAATACACCAAGGTTACTTATAGTCATCTGGTACAAGTCAAACACAAAGCTACAGCATCACGATAGCACAGTGCCATTTTTATGCCATGTGACAGTAAAGTTCCGGCCTGTCAATACTGAACTTAACGCAATATTGATAATTTTGCAATGTTAGATCAATCAGTGTAGCTTGTTCCTGCGTGCTATATTGCTGCTGTAAGTCACAAAGAAGTGTAAGCCTTTAAGTGCTATTGTGCTCTAACTCACAAAACCTGCTGCATCTCCATGCTATAATGTTCTGTCACGATTACTTTACAAAAGTGTCCAAATCTCCGCTGTTGATGACACAACAGTACAGAAATTTCACCTCAAGGTTCGCTGCATTTTTATTACCGCGCTGCATGCAATGCAGACGCGGTTTAGCGATGAGGACTTTGTCTGTCTGTCCGTCCGTCCGTCCGTCCGTCCGTCCTTCTGTTTGTATGTCAAACGCGTGATTTGTGACAAAATGGAAGAAAGATCGGCCCCGATTTTTATACCATACGCAAGATCATTTAGCCTATTTTCTGAAAAGAAGAATGGTTGGTGGGAGCGACCACTTCTACGTGAAATTTTGGGTCAACTGGCCCCCGTTAGAGCAAAATCGCCGATTTTCAAGCGATATTCGCCCGTAGCTTTTCAGCCGTATAACGTCTAGGGAAAACAGTTCAATTAACGTTAATAGGAAGTCCATACGCGCTTTCCAATGAGCCTAAGATGATCGTCGTACGTTGCCCCTAAGTCCCCCAAAGGGGGTCTCAAAAAACGCAAAACGGCCGATTTCCGTGTAAAATCAAACGTCACTTGAAGAAAGTCTGCTACAAAGTTTTTTTTGTGTGAAAACTGTCAGCGAAAAAGTTGTAACGCATTCATTGGCCTAACTATCCGTGCAAAAATGATTGGTGGGGGTGACCTCTTCTACCTGAAATTTTGAATCAAAGTGACCGCGCTGGAGCGAAATCGCCGATATTCGATTTCTTTTCGCTCGTAGCGACTCAGCCGTAATACCGAGCGAAAAAAGTTCAATTAACACTAATAGGAAGTCCACTACGCGCTTTAAATGAGCCCAAGATGAACAACGTACGTTGTCCCTAAGAGCCCAAAGGGTGGCTCGAAACGCAATGTCCGAAATTTGAACAATAAGCTGCGATAACTCCGAAACGGTACGATGTCAGTTGCTATTAATCACAATAGGACATCGCATACGGGCTTTCGATTGGTACCGACCTCGATGACCTTGAATGACCTTGAACGTCGTAATAGCCCTTATTTTGCGTTTTTTCACCGAATTCGACCGATTTTCATGCCAATTATATCACAGTGGTTGAAGTTGAAGATAGACCTATAATGTCCGTAGGCCTAAAATATTGTCTCCCAGTTCCAGTCTTCTACTTTTGGCGAAAACTATAACACACCTGCAGCGCGGTCTCTGCGATAGCTGAGCTTGGTGGTATTGCGGTACCACGGTAGTACCGTGAGTGACCTCGACGGCAGAGCCGTCAATTAGATTCTATTCTAATTGACGGCTCCCCGCTCTGCTCGACGGTAGCCTAATGGTATCGTGAACTGAAAAAGAAGTAGGACCGGCTTAATTCCATTTCATACATCGTGATAGTAATAGTATAGTAGCTTATTCAGTAATTTTCGCTTTGCAGCTTTGTCGATTGTGGGTTTAGGGTTAGGGTTAGTAGTATATATGGTTAGGGTGAGTGTTATTTTTATTTTTTTCTTGCATTTTTTTCGTTAGCGATGTAGCTGCGACGTACGTTAAAAGGCCGAAATTAGCACCAGGTTTGAATGCCTCGTTGGCTCAAGTGGTAGCGTGTTTATAGGCTACTGCACGCCCTGAGTCGCGGCTTCGAATCCAACGCGGGACTAATTTTTTTAACGTTTTTTACAGTTTTCTCCTCAAAGTGTTCTGTGCATTATTCTTAGCGTTAGTATTTGGCTTAAGGTTACGGTTACAGTTACGGCAGGGTTAGGGACACAGGGGCAGTACTGGGCCGGCAGAGCCCCTCCTCCGAACAACAGCAACTACCAATGTGGCCGCTGCTAATTTTGTTGTAATAACTAACGGAGAGGGGTGCGCGCTTACTGGAACAGCCGATATCGACCGATAGCGTGCCACGTGCTTTCTTTCCTCGAGTTGCGATTGGTTGTAGATTGTCGCTAAAAATAAACCGGAACTTGGAGGGGCTGTTTTCGGATTTCGGTGGCTACATGAGATGATACGGCGTGAATAGGAGGTAGATTTCTACTAACCATGGGAGGTACGGCATCTGGATAGAATATTTATCCAGATCTGTGGTTAGGGATAAAATGGCGATGACAATGTACGAAGTGGGTGTGGCCACCCCGTTACGATGTATGAAATGTAATAATGCGCATGGTTAGTAGAAACTTCTATGTACCATGATAATTGTACAAAATAATCTTAACTATAAGCAATGCAGAACACAGTAAACAGACATTTAGCATTAGTAAACTTTATCGTCGTAAGCAGCATTTGCCAAAAATTTCTCAAAACGTCTCTGGAGCTGTATGGATGGCAATTTGATATAGAAGAAATACCTGCACTGTTCGATAACTACTATGTTAGAGCTTTTAAACAATGTACTTCATTAGGACACGATTAACTGTAAAATCAAGAGACTGCAATACTCTTTTAGGCAAAGCACACACCTCCAATCCATAAGTAAGGATTGGTAATATTTGCTAAATCACGAAGAATTCAGCTGCGTATTGCCCGATGTTGAAATTTGATATGCTGGTGCATTATAATGGGTCTCATAATTAAAGCCCGGAATGGAGCAACGTCGGGGGGGGGGTGCTTCAAGTGCAATGCGTCACAATTACCACCCTTTAAGATTAGAATTTCTCGCTATGCCCATGTCATTATATTAGTTTTGATTTGCTGTCACTCTTTAACACACCGACCGACGTCATCGTAATTTGCATGCGTCACAGATTACTGTAATTCGTCGGTGTAGAGCGGAAATCAAGTCTTCGGTTGCAGCGGCAGGCAGATGCGGATTAAGGCAGATCGCTAATCCGTTAATCTTGCGTTCGCATCACGTACTGGACAGAGTGACCGGTAATTCGCGGTAATTGAGCTACGGCGAACGTGTCCAAATGAGTGATGATTAGCGGAAATGAAGCCAGTTATTAGTGAAACGGAAGAGGGCGATACGACACGACAGGGACGAGGTTCGATGACCAAAATGTGACGACGTGGGTGAGCTAGTATGCGCGGTGATAATGTGGATGGTAACAGGAAAGTGACACTGCAACTGCAGTGTATACCTACTGTCAATGAACTGTTGTGTGTTCAACATCATTACCTGAATTTAGACACGTTTAGTATAGCTGATGTTGCTGATATTATGATTGAGACACAGTGTACAACTTAGTTTCTGCCACAATTTTATTGTAATTTTTATTTTTTTCTTGTTGGCATACTCTCTCTCTCTCTCACTTCGCCACCATGCTGCCAATATCGAAAATAACCCCGCGTTGTCATTAATAAGATGCTAGCTCCCACTTCATCACATACGGATGCTGCTGCTGCTGCTGCTGCTGCATACTGGCGGCATTCTCGTTTCATCTCTGCCGTCGATGGCGGAATATCAATATTCATTTATATACGAAACGATCACCTGCAATTCGTAGCATTATTTTCTATATGATCTCAGTTATAATATGAACCTGTAGTTTCTTGTTACATCAACGAAGTTACTATACTTCCAGCCAGTGGTTAAAGTGCAAAAATTAGAGGTGGGGGAAAGCTACATTCAAGTTTGGGCCCCTGACAATGGTCGTGTGCCTTTCCCTAGCATTATAACAGTCTGAGGTGGGGGAACGCTTTGAGCCATAAATTGGAGGTGGGGGAACGGCGTTTCCTTGCGTCCTATTACACTTTAACCACTGCTTCCAGCCCGGTCTGTAGTGTGATTTGTGACCGTTCACCGACGATATCTTCCACTTTTTTCCAGGCCAGTTATCCAGGCCAAGTCGGCGTTGAGTACTGGCCGTCCTTCTGCAGCTAATCTGTCAGACCGGACTAATAATACTGACGATGTTGACTGACAGCGTTGTGCGAAAAAAAAGAATTTCTGTAGAGCTGACGTACACGGCCGGCAAACAAGAGCTTTAGGCTCTGTCACAGAACAAAGGCATAATTAACGCATTAAATGCGCTCTGATGAACAGCATTGTCTTGCGCAAGTATCATGTGCAAGCATCAGATTAGAATTTCTCGAATTTATTTTTGTTTTTTTTCTTGCATTTTATACGATGTCGCATGTGCGTTTGTCATATGTTTAATAAGGTACTTACTTACTTATTTACTTATCAAACACTACCATTATTAAACAGCAGTGGTCACACCAGACATGCAACATAAACTAATAGCAAATGATTCGATAATTTACAATAATAAATAATACAGTAATTCCGTCCCCGATATGACCTGTAACGTGTTTGGTGGGACGTTAAACCTTGCTCAGTCAGTCAGTCGAATAAATTGAATGCTTATTGCTGGCCAGTGGTCAGTGGTCATTGGTCAGCCGTGGGTGGAAGTGACCAGCTGGGCATGCGCAGAGCCGCTCAGCCGACATGCAATTTCTGCACGTCACCCGGCCGCCATTAATAAGTTTTCGTAGCCAGGGACTCGGTATTACAGTGTCGATCGTATCGTCACGTGTGAGACACAATGGTGGTCTTCGTTGGTCGCACAAGCAGTAACAGAGATAGATCATCGGTGCCAAAACGATGTACTGATTGCTTTATTTTATTTCATTTTTACAGCGCGTCTGCATTGCTCGCAATGCAATTGCAGAGCGCTGTAATAGCCAGAGAAATTCCGTCTGTCCGTCCGTCTGTCCGCCACGTTCCGATATTGTGTCCAGACAAATGAAGACACGATGGTGTGGTTTATAGCATCTGGTAGGACAGTCCTTCTAGTTTTCGGAGAGCTAAAGTTTATCCGGATATTCGCAGGGGATCACCCCCAGCGGGGCGTTAAAGTGAGTCACTTCCATGTCGATAGCGAAAAGTTGACCAATAATCGTCCATAACTTGGAAACGGTGCAAGATACGCGGTAAGTTACTATTAATCACTAATAGGAAGTCGCATATGTGCTTTCGATTGGTATCAAATTCGGTGACCTTGAATGACCTTGAACGACGTAATGGCCGTGTAGTGTGCTTCTTTTCTCCGAATTCGGTAGCTTTTTGCGCCTATTACGTAAAAATGGTTGAAGATCACCGACACATTCTGCGAGTGCAATGTAGCCTCAATTATCTAGTTTTCAGTGCTATATCACTTACGGCGATATACGAATTACGCAGGGGATCACCCCAGCGAGGGCGTTAAAGTGTAGCGCCTTCCTGTCGCTAGCGAAAATTTAATTAACATATAATCAGCCGTATTTTGGAAACGGTGCAAGACAGAAGGTAAGTTACTATTAATCACTAACAGGAAGTCGTATATGGGCTTTCGATTGGTACCAAAATCTGTGACCTTGAATGACCTTGAACGGTGCAGTGGCCATGTAGTTTGCTTTATTTCGCCGAATTCGGTAGCTTTTTGGACCTATTACGTACAAGTGGTTAAAGATACACGGATACATTTCGCCGGTGAAATGTAGCCCTGCCCAAAGTATCTAGTTTTTAACGATATATGCATGTCATATTTGACACATAGACTACCTTCAAAATGTTACTACTTTACCTTGTAAAATGGCAAACAGGGCGCATCCGAAGTTTTGCAAATCACGGGTCATCTGATAAGCACGTGCATATGCACGTGTTAACTGCATAGAACAGTTGCTGACGCCCGGTCTGCGTCGTCACTCGCAACATTTCGTCAAAATCTGATAACTCATTTATGTCGGCAATCTTACCCACAAATTGTTTTATAACTGTGTCGCCATAGTGGTCCTTGAAGTTACTCTTACTTAGGCCGCTATAAATAGTTTTTAATGTAATGTAATGTAATGTAACAGTTAACTAATAAAATACATCTTTCTGGAAATTTAGTAAGCTTTCTAACAGTGGAATTTCTTTAAATTGGTTCATTAATTGATGAAGTTACAACCTGCAATACAACAGCTTACTTTTTGTCCCACTCTGTCTATGACACAGCCTTTCAATGGACACACGAAAATTGTCGTACATAGGTTTGCACATTTCAGCGGCGTATTGTACCCAATGGTGCCACTTCAGACCAGGCTGTTGCTACCATAGTTTCACAATCGTCATCGGCGTTGTAGACCACCCGCGGCGATGATCGGTGATGATGGAATGGTCTATAGGCTATAGTCTACAGGCCGCGCTTTATTCCAGGCACATCTGAGTCGCCTGCACGCAGAGGCAGACACAGCTGCTAGAAAATTGAGAAATATATGGGCCAAAACGCAGCTCTCTTTTCTTTCTTTCAATCTAGTGATCCATGTTGGTCCACTGAGTTCATTCTTTTCCGTTCCTTCGCGTCTAAAGCCGGTCGAGCGCCTCAGGCGATACACAGCCACGCCAGTCTACGATGACACGTCAATATACCAATGTTGGGGAAGTTACATTTAGAAAGTAACTTTTACAGTTACATTTACTTTTCAAGGTAACTTGTTACTCTGTCGTTATGTTGACATTGTTGACATTTTGGTGAAAATATAGCATGGTTGAAAAATATCATTAAAACTAATTGAAACGTCACTATATCTAAGTAACAGTACATTTCGGCTACAGCAGAGTTTAGTGAAATAAAGCAAAGTGAGTTTATTGTAAACACACTTGCAGCTTTGCAGCTGAATAGATCAATATGCATACAATCAACAAGCTGCCACGCAGGACAGCACAAATACCGGCACGCAGGCCAGGTATAACAACAGGGTTTAGCACAAGCAAGAAGCTGTCACACGCGGCGCTCAGCGGCTGCAATCAACAACCGCACGAGGCTCATAACCCCGTTTCCAGGATTAACTGGATTAACTGAGTTTAGCTTTGAAAGTGGAATTAGAACACACTTAACGAGTAACGAATCGTAATCGTGTGTAGACTCACGCAAAAAGCGTGCCCACCCCTGCTGTAGCACCTGTCGCCAATAGATGTGTCCAGCAACAGCTGCGGGTCGCAATTATCGTCTTACGAGCAACGTGAGACCAGGTTTAACTAATGATGAACGTCGAAACTGGATACTGTCAGTGCTACACGAGTTGCTGGCGGTTATACGGTTGTTAACTCTTTAGACGGGATCGCCAATTTTCGCAGCGAATGATCTTATAACCTTTCGTTATAAGGCACTTTGATAACGGCGTATACAGCGGCCGTTGACAGATAGATTGTTATTTGGGGGGAGCGTATATGATGTACAGTGAGACCTGAATTTTTGTATCAAACAGAAGACGTTAAGGACCAGTGTGTATATACCGATTGTCGTTTTTATCTCTTACCGATAGGCCTATTTTAGAAAATAGATGTTAGAGAAATCAAACCGACGTAAAATATTCAAATACATTATTTTAGAAACTTTTATTCGCCGATACTTTTTCTGCTCAACATTCACAAATATGGTAACAATATTGTGCTAAGTGCGGATCGGTCACAGTCATACAATGTGTTTTATCAACAATTACAACCATGGCGACATAGGCCTAACATCTGTTGACATGTTGACAATGAACGTGCTAGACTCATTGGCATGTTCATTTAATGAGCTGTAGAAATTGGTTTTAAAAACCTAAGTTGTAGGGTCTTCTTAATTCAAAAACTGAAAAAAACTTTTAAAAAATCCAAATTTTAGCCCTGGCTCATTATATCTGAAGACACTTGAACGAATGTGTTTTAGTGGACTCGGATTGGACTTGGACTTGGCTATCAAATCTAGTGCGTAGTGGTTAAAGGGTTAAGGCTGGTGACAAGCGACTGTGGCGCCCCCTTGCGACCAGTGCGTCCCCGATTGCCGTAACGCGCTCAACCCGGCCTGAGCGACGCAGGTGCTCGCTGGGCAGCTATAGTAACGGTCACCAGACCGACAGTCCGTCCTTGCGTAGTCGGGCCGCGTTCATTGGACTCTCTCGCCACGGACGTCCGTGGTCGTAGAGATGGACGGTCACCCGGATGCGGATGTTCTATATCCGATACTTTAGTGATGCGACGTACGTTAGGGCCGTTCGTTGTAGGCGCCGTTGCGTGACCATAAACTGCGTGCACGTCGTGTGATTACGAGAACCGGTGATGCTTAATGGATATTTGCTGTTCGTGTTCAGGGCTCGTTCATCATCTCTGTTCTCCGGATAATCTCTACAGCAGCAGCAGCAGCTGAAGCTGATGCATATGGAGTAATGTTCAGATCTCAGCAGTACGAGCGGATTATCTGCGGATTATCGCGCACGTAATGATTGCCGGACGGATATATAGCACGCGGACTTCATAGACGACCAACCGTCGGCTGGTGGGAACGTGTGACGTCACTTACAAGTGCTCGTGACGTCACAGCCGGGTAGATAATGACGTCAGTGGTGGATAAAGCACTCGATGAGGATTATGTTGATATTGAACGGCGGCTAAAAATAGCACAGGTACGTCTCTATGCGTGCAATTCATACATATGGATTTATTAACAATAACGACGACGACGACGATGAGACCTATATATTTAGTTAGCTGTTACTTAGAGAGTAAATGGTTTTTAACTTTTTGGAGCCGGTTTAATCGGAGCTCTTTTAATAGCAAGTTTGTGATATTTTGTATTCACCATAAAATTGTACTAAAGTCCTCATGCTGTTTTTTCGTCCAAAGTAAACTGTAGTGTATTGCGCCAGGAAGAATAAAACGAAAACTATTTATGAGAAGTTTAGCTATTTCCGTGTCAGCTGTTGTTGAAGAATTTCTGAAATAATGTTTCGTGATTTTAAAAGAGAAAATCAAATATGACCGACGTTTTAACGACGACAACATGGATCAAATAACACGATGATTGCAGCGTTTTAACTGTTATTTGAAGGCCACGTGACACAACCGGCTCGAGATGTTTATTTTTTACCTCATTTAGCTGAGCTTATAGTATAGCTGGTCGAAACCTGTCTGTGTGTGTGTCTGTGTGTTAACCATGGTGGGTAAAGTCATTACCTTTGAACATGGACACTTGTAATCCAGCGTGGGGCTTCGAACACCTACCCAGGACAGTTCTCTCGGACATTTAGACGTACATTTTTCCCGTGGAAAAATATCCCTGGAAAATGTTCCCAGAATAAACCCCGCCAGACATCTTCCGGTCATCCCCACAGAATTTACGCCAGGACGTTCCTCCGTACATTTCCCCCATGAAAAATTAACTCCATCTGGACAATTTCCCCCAAATTCCAGCTGAGCGTCATCGGCCAGCGGGCTGCTTGTTGCCATTGGCGTGGGAAGGTTTTCGATCCTGAGAATATACTGAACGTTGCGCTGCACCGTAACATATTGCATATTGTTTGGTTTTTTTTGCATTCGCTTTTGATTATTGTGTATTTTTGGAATTTTTGTATTTCTTTTTTCAATGCTACCATTTCTGGTGAATAAAGATGTATATATATAACCAATACAAACTGACTTTTATGTTATTTTCCTTCACGTCAGTTTTGTATGTTTTTTTTCAAATTAATCGCTCCGGGGAGCAGACGAAGTGACCGGCGCGGTAGAAATTGTGGAAATTCGATCCCGGCGCGCGCATTGGACGCGCAATAAAATTGCTCACCTTTAACCCCGACGCGTCGAACGCTCGAGAGGTCTGTCATTTCTCACCGTCACCGCTTGAAAAATAGCGCCGAGTGACCACGGCAATAATGGAAACCGACAGAGAGAAAGAGGGAGAGACGGGCAGACAGATGGACAGACGGAGCAGGTGCTATGGAGGGTCAAAGCCTCACGCGTTCACAGGAGCACGCAAGGGCGCCATTCGAATTTAATTTATTCACGTTGTCCACGTTTTGTCTACTCTTCCGGTTTGTTTATGCATTAACCGCTGGCTGTCTGTTATTGTTATTGACGGTTTGTCTGCGCTCTGTTGGGTTAAATAATGAGTTAATTATACGCATTTCTATCGATAAGCTATTGATAAACTGGTGACTGAAAACTGGCCATTGATAGTCCAGATCTCTCGACTTCACAGCAGGGAGAGTTATACCAATTTGTCGTCAAAGATCCGAGGCTTTGCTCACCTGAGGCGCGTTCTGTTACACTGTTGGTAAGGTAAGGTAAGGTAAACGTGGACTTGTATAGCGCCTGGTCGTGAACACACCTAGATAAGGCGCTGAGGTATGTCATGCGTTCTCCAAGGATTTCATAGTTTTACCTGCACACCCCGCGTACATCGGCTAACGGAATGAACCATATCTGCCTGTTGAGTTAGTTAAGTCAGGACACAATAAATGTATAATATAGAATTTATAGAATTTATTGAGAATATTGCAGCTTTACAACTGGATTAAACAGACAGATAAAAGTAAAACCAACACAATTGTAAAAAAATACAAGAAAGACATAAATAAAAAACACACAAAAGCCCACAAAACACATTAATCAATAGCACTAAAACATGAAGGTCTACTGAGCTGTGTGACTGATGATAATTTCTCAACCTGTACGCAATAAAACTATTGCTGAATCTTGTTGTCATCGTTATCAATGGCGCACATTTTGACTGATGCCGCTGTGAGTAAGAAGCATCTGCATGCCGGCGCATAGGGGGAGGCAAGTAGATAATTCAAGCGACTGCCTTCATTCAACACTCTTCCTGATAAATACCTGTGTGTATTTTGTGTGTTTTTGTTTCATACTGTAGAGTTGTTGTATTACTGTAGCACGGCGGGGTGGACCTGATGGGATTGAAGCCTACTCCTTAGGACCTATCTTCCTTCAGTGTTTTGACACTGTTGGTTTGGTCATTTGACCTGTAAAAACCCGTCCCCGATATGACCTATAATGTGTTTGGTGGGACGTTAAACCTTGCTCTATCTATCTATCCCGAAAAACGACTTGCATAGTTCTATTCGACGAGCTGTTAAAATGTCCAGTTTATGGACCAGACAGAAATGTTCGTAATCAGTGTCTGATCAGTATCATCAGATACTGTCGAAAATAATTTTCATTGCTCGTTTCTGAATATGTCATATTTGGCAGCAATAAATGGAACAGTAGACTAACTGCTAAAGACCAGCCAGAGTGACAACTTTAATATGAGACTTCGGAAACGTTTCTATAGATTTCGATTTTGATTTTGACAGCCGGCAGATTGTGTACACGAATTTCAGGAGGGGGTGGTCATGACCGGGGAGGGGGAGATTGTGCCCGTTTTTCAATCTATCAGACGCCAGCCAGCAGCACACAATGTCATCGGCGACATGTTTGCACACGTGTCGTGTTGTATCACGCTACAGCGCTGCGATGATGACGCATTCCGTGATGTGCTGCTGCTGCTGCTGCTGCTCCATCGGTTGTACGACATTCCCCCTCTCCCCTCCCCACGATCCCCTAACATTTCTCCTTGTTTGGATTAGGCCTGATATTTATTGCATGTATTGTATTTATAATATGTGCAGTCTATGTAACCGAAGACATGGACTTTATAGATACACCATGTAGGGAAAGCTATTTGTATGTAATATAAGTTGCATTCTGTAAACTTGTACAATAAAGGAATACAATACAAGAAATACACTACAATACAATACCAATACTTAAACGTTAAAATTTGCTAACCCTATTCCTAACGCTAATCCTACATTGTTCAGTCACAGAAATTCAAATATAAGGTCTTCCAATTGAATTTGTAGATTTTCGATGGTTATATTAGCATGTTTGGTTTTGTATTTATATAAATCTTTATTCACCAACTAGTGATAGCAAAGAAAAGAAAACATACATACATATAAATACGGTAAAAAAGGAACAAAAACAAAAAAAACAGTGTTTGTACTGATGATATGTTTAGTTTAGTTATGTTTAGTTTTGAAGTCTTATACAACTGTTTTGGTGTTTTTATACTGTTTTGATTTTTGCATTGTTAGCGGCCAACTGGCCAGGCCCGTATGCAAAGGGGGGGTTACGGGGGTTGTAACTCCCCCCCCCTAAATTTATCAGAAGTAAAATTTTCTGGGTCAACCTTTGGCAGCTGTACTACAGTGACAGCACAGTTTTCAAGTTTTGTACATCAATGTGGCTGTTCTCAGCTTTAGCA
>Ga0049105_1000552_pt1 | contig 13484 bp, 5 predicted proteins | sample WorMetvaBAHAMAS1_FD_61260 | JGI IMG/M metagenome (GOLD analysis project Ga0049105, IMG submission 61260) | Worm MetaG Olavius vacuus BAHAMAS.1 | ecosystem: Host-associated > Annelida > Digestive system > Unclassified | place: Germany: Marburg | collected 2013-04-09
CTCGTTAGTGCAGTTTCATGCTGCCTTTGTGTCCTGTCGACATATTTGCCTTGTTTTCTTTGTGTTGCATTCTGTTCTTTTTTGTCACAAATAAATTTGATTTGATTTGATTTGATTTGACTCCGACTCCAGGACTTATTGTGCGACATAATGATTGTGTACTTAAGGATGACTTGAGAGAAATTCTAAATTCTTCTAATAAAAAGTGCAGAAACAGAGTTATAGTTGTAAAATAAATTACACAGAAGTCAAATAGACCGCAATAAAATTACACATAAGTCCAGATGAAACAGATAATGCCCGGAGTCGGAGTCTCCTTCAAAAGAGACTCCGAGTCCGACTCCGGGCCAAAACTCGGACTCCGGGCGACTTCGACTCCGACTCCACACCACTGTCCATGACGATGCATGTATATTTATAATCAAAGCAAAAAAAGTTGATAAGAACGCAGAGTATTGGATTGAAGTTTCGAAGTTGCTTGTTTGCGCCTTAGAAATACTCTTACTTATTTACTTACTTATTTCTTACATACTCAGTCGGTATGCGCTAAAAGGCTAAAACTTGCATTTCTGCGTCTCAGCTCATTGCACCGCGTTCGTGTCTCCTTGTCTGTCTGTCTGTCTGTCACTCATTCGGTTCGTTCTGTCCTCGTCTGTATCACTCAAGAGTTGTTTGAAGTTCAAACTCGGTGGTGATGTTGCCTGCCTGTGTCATATCGGCACATTTTCGGAAGTCACAAGTCAAGTCTGCTGCGAACGAAAAACTTAGGCCTACTTATGTTACAACGGTCGATCGATCGATAGAAGTAGGAAAGATCGTTCGTTCTGTCGGAAGACTGGAAGCGCGGGTACCGATCGCGTTCTGAAAATGTACTCTCTGCGATTGATGATGCTTTATGAAGCCGTACGCTGTCACTCTCGACGTGTGCAACTGGTGGTCTCCGTAGTGCCTTAGCGGCATGGTGCGCGTGCGCCTCTAATTATTGTCGGTGGGTTTAGCGTGGTTTAACCGGGCAGGCGTCGAAGATGACGCCGAGGTCGCGGCCTGCAGTTCGTAGGTCAAACGCTATTTGGTTTCAGCGCGAAAGTCGAGGAGCATGTCGTCTGCTATACGTCATCGACACGTCGAGATGCAGCCGCGATGAATGTTTGTTGAGAAGAACGCGGATGCACGGCGTCTGCCGCCAATGTGTGAGGTCCAACTCCAGACGGTCTACCAGGTTCCCAGGGGCGGATCCAGAGGGACTTTAAACTCCCCCACCCTGCGAGTTGATGCTCTATGATTGCGCGTTAAGGATTGTGCGTTTCATCCCGTCACCCCACGGCGTCTGCTATGCAACTCACCGATATTTAAGTGATAAAATACATATTTATTCGTTTATTGTTCTTATGTTTAGGTATGAAAATGAGCAAAATCGACGAAGAGATAGATAATTTTGAGAAAGAGTTCTCACTTGGGAACACAGCTAACCCTCACCCGTCACCCCCTTTTCCGAAATCTATCTCCGCCTTCAGTAGCAGTAGTCCAGTACCACAGGCTGCAGTGACTGACGGCAGTCTCAGCTGACGTCATCCATTACAGCTGCTCTGGTGTGGAACTGGCTCGGTTCATGACAAATTATTAACCCCTGACGACCCGTGGAACAGAGGGCCTGACGCGTAATTGGCCGAAATCGACCAGACGGCCGGCTAAACGCCTTGAAGTACCGAGTTACAGACACACATCCTCCATGAAGACTGCCGCTGCCGCTGCCGAGTCTGCGTATATGCCCTGCATACTGCTGCTTCGCTTTAAGCGTAAACTTGTCACTTGTCACTGTGATAAATTAGAGACTGGTAGCCGTTATTAGCAACGTGGTAGTTCGACGTTGCACAATAGCCTACCCTCGACACATAGGCTGTGCCAAATATTAAAAACTCGTCCTACTAAAATTGCTACAGATGACCGAACTCTATATAAAAGAACCTGCAATTACAATCTGGACATTTATGCATATACGTACATTGTAGTTAACATTAATGCATGATATCTTTTTGCTTGCTAGCCTATAAATCCTGTTCGATAAGTAATACAACTTGACAAGAAAACTGTACAAAGCAAAGCTTGCCGGCGCGGCAACAAAAAGAAATAGTACCAGAACGTCGTGCAGAAAGACTGGGGCAGAGAGAAAAATGGTGCATAAAAGCAATAAGTGCAAAAAACTGTCAGTCACACTTGAGTGGCAGCGAATTAATTAGATTCGATATAACGTAGCCCACGTAGGCCGAGGCACGTGCGAGCACCTGTTGCATTGAAGCTGATTAGCATCAGAGTATAGCGCCGATGTCGCCGCAGGGCTTGCCATACGGTAACGAACTATCCGGCATCAGACAGGGCAAACCAACCACAGAGCCTCATCACTATGCGACATTAATATCACCTTTATACCGTCCCGTGGACACTCAATTTCTAAATATTTCGACGACAGATGGCGGCTGTTTGTGTGAGACGCCAGCACATCTGTGCCGTACATAACATGATATATGCGCTGAGGCGGGTTTGACGGTTCGCCTGTTACATATGGTACCATACAGCCAGGTAGAGTCTAGCTATTAGCGGCTGCCGAAGCGTGTCGCTTCACAATGGCACGTACGGTAACTGCAGTACGGTGTGAATGTGGCGAAACGAAGTGGCAAATGTGATGTTTATATAGCATTGAACTCGATGTTTATTACATCTCACTGGTACATACATGTACTCAGCACTCCATGTCGACATGGCTCGTGCCCTTGCACTCTCTCTCTCTAGGCTATCTCTCGGTAGTCGGCGGCAATTCCACTTAATTGCTAAATTAGCATGCGGTCCGTGTATTTCCTGGCCGCGTGGTCGTCTCGCTTGCTGCATTTCCGCTAGTGATATTTGGTCGGGAAACGCCCGACGCACCTGCATAGTGATGACTATTGCCTTACGACATCACAGAAATAAAACAGTCCATGCCTGTGATTGATAACTGCACGTGGACCTTCAAGTATTCCACACATGAATGATCTATTGTCGATAGCTTCGATGGGTTTGGAATGATTAGCTTATTGTACTGTACGCGCTTTAGGCACAATGGCACATTTGTTTGACACATCTGTTTGACCGAGGCAGCGCGCGTGACATTTTCGTTTTTAGGCGTTATATATATTTTAGATACACACGTCAGTCGGAAAAGTCGTTATACAGAGAAACATTCGTATTAGCATTCTTATCTAATGAACTTGTAATTAGCTAGTTGCCTAATTTATTCATCGGCATTCCTAGAATATATAATTTCATTTTGTTGTTGATCGAATGGGTACATTCTTTTTAGCACGATGTTACCTTCCGGGAAATTCGCGGCAGATAAGATGCTCGTTTTCTTTATTTTCCGTGAAAATGCTAAAATAGTGCAAGTTTAAGTCTAACCCTAATCCTAACCATAATTCCAGGGCAGATTGCATGGTCAGATAAATCGGAGTGGTATTGTCGAACGGTACACTGTTGTCAAATAAATGTGGTTCGATAAAAGAATGCACCCAAACGATCGACAATTACGCGTTGTAGGGGTGTGCCGGAAGTGCCCATACATAAATTAGGCAACTATATAGCTAATAAACACGTGCTAATACTTTGGCTGTACTTTTGTTTCATTGTTTCGTTTTATGTACCCACAGATAGGCTTCAGGTGGAGGTCAATTTTTCGCTGGCTTAATTAGCTCACGAATTGTTTGTTTTACTTTCAAAAGCTGGCGCCGCCCTTAACAGCAAGCGAGTACAGCATATATTTTCACCAAAGATCTTCTCACAAGTCCTGGCGTTCTAAGGTTATTGACCAGGCGTGACGCGATCAACAGAATTATTGATGTTGATTGAATGACTGACTAAAAGGCACGGAATCGTTTTGCTCCGAAGAGAAAAAATGAGAACGAGGTCAAGTCGTTGGAACCGCGCAGTTCGGTGGCGTTTCAAAACAGGGTCATCGATAGTTACTGCCTACACAGAGCCACTGCTGCACTGGAGCATGAACCTCTGTAGGTTCATGATTGGAGGCGACTGAGCGACGACGATGGGGACTCGATCGGTCGGTCGGTTGGTGTGATAACAGGTGCGACGCGATATCAGAGATCGCATGACAGCACAATCGTTACACTGTCTGTCGCTCTGATGATACGCTCTCTCCACCACTGTCACATGTGACCCGTCTACACGCCTATTCACAGGTGGGGAGCGCCAAGACAAATTTTTGGTTGGGCCATAACGGCGGTCAAAGGTAATCTTTGTCCAACAAAACAAAGCCATAAATACAGAAATCCTCAAAGTAAGACTTGTTATCGTTATGATTTGACAGTTGGTATTATTTGTAATTGTTGTCTGTTTATTTGCATTATCAGTTACATTTATTATTTGCTTATGGTGAGTAAAAGATTATCACAAGCTATTGGCGTTTTGTTCAAGGTGCGGCGTGAGTTAGCAGAAATCATGCGAGACGTACTACGAGGTGGTGATATGATCTTCGTGGTCGCAGTGATGTTGTCGCCGCTGCTACTGCAGAACCACGTCGACGCGACAGGCCCGGGCGTCTGTCCGCCATCATGCCACTGTACAGCCGGGTCCACCGTGGTCGTCAGCTGCCTCGGAGTCGGTCGAGTTCCGGTCCCACTGCCGCCGTCCACAGTCGTTCTTGACCTTGACCACAACCACATCAGCTTGCTGACCAACGCATCGTTCAGCCGAGGACCGCCGCTGCGCCGGCTAGAGGAGCTCAGCCTCCAGGACAACGGACTTCTTCACGTCGAGGCTGGCGCGATGGCATCGTTGACTGAACTGCGGGTGCTGAGGCTCGGTCGTAACCATCTCTCGTCTCTCCCCGCCCGTGTCTTCGCCGCCAACCGGAAGCTGACGGTGCTCGACGTGCATGCCAACTACTTCGCGGTGCTGCCTGACGCTGTTCTGCGTCAACTTCATTCATTGACTGTCCTCAACGTTAGCTTCAATCATCTGACAAGTCCAAGGCTCGGACCTGGCTTCCGTTACCTCACTCAGCTCAGTTCCATCGACCTTTCCGGTCAGTAGATTTTTTTCTGTAAACGTAAATTTTTAAGTATTTTTTATTTTTATTTTTTATTTATTTTTATTTTTTATTTTTATTTTATTTTTTATTTTATTTTTTAATGTAATTTAATTTTTTAAATTTAATTTTTATTTTTTATTTTTTTAAATGTAATTTATTTTCTTTTATATCGGAACACTTTTAAGAAAACAATAGTAGCACGTCTTGGCCTATTGTTTTTGGTTTCGTATCTTCACGCAGGGCCTTCGTCAGTAAATTTCAGTTTATTTTTCATCTTACAATAATGATAGGCTTGGGGGGAAGTTGACGATTAATCGTGAAAAAATTAGTCATTAAAAATTTTATTCGTTTAAAACGGAAAAACGATCACATCAGTAAGAAAACATAAAGCAAACTCCTCTTGAGCGGTCCCTGAGAACCCGTCAACATTTTAGTTTGTTTAAGAGATGGATGAAAAATACTCACTGGACCCAATTTTATCGCGTTGCAGGACCTAATTGATGAATGAATTTTTCTTGGCCAGTTTACAATGCTTGAATTTTAATTGAAATTAAAGATTAATTAATCGCTAATTTTTGCCAACTTAACTATTATTTTCTTTAAAATCTTTAGCAGGCTTACGTACGATTGATTTATTTATTATATTATCACTCTTTGATCGTCATATAGACCTAGAACAGTGGCTATATTTACAAGCAGCTGTCAGAACTGGTCAATGCGAGACAGTCTGTGCCGGTGTGATGGCGTGCGTCGGCCGAGTGAAGTGAAGTACTGTAATTAACCTGTTCATCACCCGGGTCCAGGGGTGGATCTGGATGCGGACAGTGCACTGGAGGAGGAGGATTCTGACCTGGTTGACCCTTGACGTAGGCGTGAACAGAGGCCCCGTTGTGAGGGCTTCAGCAACTTGATCGCATCGCATAATGTGTCCAATCAGCGAGTGAAATTGACCGCGGAATGCCATGCCAAACAGCTGACGCCGCTTCTTCCGCGTATAAAACGACACCGACCGATGAATGCCCTATGATATTATGATTGATGTCCGGTGTGATTGAGGCTTGAGGCTTCCGAGTATTAGGCCTACGGGTATGATACAGCGAATAGTTAGACATTACCGACGCCAGTATCCTACTTTGACATTCTTGATTCGTTAAAACAGTTCAGAATAACGTCTGAAAAGTTGTGTCAGTTAATGAACAGTAAAGGTCATTGAATATAATACTAGTATCGCTTTTTAAGGTTTCTTGGTTCTAAAGACATTTTACTTTCAGTCAGCCTACCCCATTTCAGCTGCCCACCTTGCCTATAGAATATCTCTGTCCACGCGCCCTGATTTTTCTCTCTCTATATACATGTCTTCAGCGGCCCTGAAGTTTTGTTCAAGACTTGCGTCGCAATGAAATTCGTGGATGATTATGACGAAAATGTTGCATTCGCCACGTAGCTGGTAATGCTGGTCCATTTATGGCCTTCGTGACTGCATGTTGTCAGTGTGCTGTAGGCCTAGTAAACATGGATTTTTAGAGTGGCGTCAATAACGAACATTACTGGACCACTGTAACGGTGCCAGTCAAACGGTCAAAAATCAGGTGAGGGTATGAACGTTGAAAAAGGTGAGTTTCTAATTGACGGCGGAAAGTCTGCAATGATGACGATGAGATGACGGCATCTGACAGACCGTTCCAGACTTGAGCTGCGGCAAAGCTAAAACTTCTAAAGCCAGTGATTCTTATATAGCGCGTCTTACAGGGACGAAACCTGACCAGCCCCGCTTTACAATCATCGGAAGTGGCAGTCGACCGGAAAGTCGGCAACCGGAAAGGCACGGCTGCCAACAGTAGACAGCTTGATGGGCGGCGCGACTATAGGCGGCTCGTACTTGCTGACTGCAGAGCTCGCCGACCGATCAGGTCAGCGACAAGAGATCCCAGATATCACGGCGCGCTTTTGTGAAGCACTTTGAACATTAGCAACGCAATTTTGTAACTGCACGCGTTCTGGGACGTATATAATATACCAGTGCAGTGTCGGCAACACATAAGAGATGTGGTCGTGCGGTCGCAGATGGTAGATGAGTCGTGCCCCCGCGTTGAGCACCGACTGTAAACGGCGTATACCAGGTAGGTTGGGATGCCGACCAGTACTGCATTGCCGTAGTCGAGTCGCGAGTGTACCAGAGCCACTACGAGCATCTGGAACGTGGCTGTCGACACTGCTCGGCGGATCTGACGCAATTGACGGAGAGCAGCAAGCACCGCGACACCGTTCGTTTGACGTGCGCCCGCATCGACAAGTCTGCATCGATGTAAATGCCGAGATCACGGACGGACCGCGCCGGAGTGATTGGGACGCCAACGACCGGTATCACAGCGGTTGGTAGTTGATGCCGACGCCGACTTGTGGTGCACCAGATGGCCTCGGATTTGTCCGGGTTCAGCATCCGCCTACATATTTTACACAAAATGAAATTGTGTGAAAAAGTTGGTTTCAGTTTTGGCGCAAACGCACGCTATCGATCCGAGGCAGACATTAACAAACACAAACAAAAGTAGTGCGTAGATTAATAATATGCAGAGAAAGAGCTGGCGAGATAGAAAAGGGGGACGGCGTTTGAACGAAGTTTTAACAGAACTCGTGTATTTATCGATAGTTATAAATTAGTTTGTTGCCTCTTCTGTAATCGTTTGGCTTATTGGCTATAATGAGAACGATTCTTTCTAGAATACAGAGGCAGAGGAGTGGCGAACTTACGATGGCTTACACGCAGCTGAGAAGGGACAAAACTGGCGCAGCTGGCGAACGGCGCCGAATATGTGCTTGCTTTCCGCTAATTTGTCGCTTGGCAGCACAAAGTATTTGGACTCGCGTCGCGGCTGTGTTGGTAATGACGAACGAATGAAGGCGATACGGTCACTGAGCAGTGGAAATTGTTTCCGAGTCCGAGTCGTTCAGCGTTCTTCTCGGGCGATGAGTGGGATAGTTCTGTACTGCGTCGGACTTGACCATAGCGCGTAACGAGAGGCAATTTGCGCCTGATGAACACGTCCGGCATGCGGCCGTCTTCCCACTGCCGCTGTAGCCCATGTTAACTTGCCGCGGATGGGTTCGCAGACCGCCGCCGCGCCGTCGACGTGCATCCAAACATATCGCACCCAATATGTCTACTGTAGTACCGGGAAACTTTCATAAGGTTAAGCAAAGGTAAGGTAAACGTGGATTTGTATAGCGCTTTGTCGTGAACACATCTCTAAGGCGCTCAGGTATGGCACTCGTTCTCAAGGGATCTCAGTTTTATCTGCACACCCCCATACATCCGCTAACGGAATGAACCATACCTGCCTTTGCCTTCCCAGCTGAAGCTGGTATTCATTTACCGACCCCGGAGGGATGGAAGGCTGAGTTGGCCTTGGTCTACTGGTCTAGCCTGAAGGAACAAGCAGATTAATTACGGTCTTGAGATGCTTCGCTGTCTGTATATTGTATAGTGCCTTTACCATAAAATGGTAAAGGAGGGCCATGCCCAATGGTGAGCTTAGGCAGGGTGCTCATCTAAAGTTAGGCCTACGTGGGCCTTGAGCCCGCAGGTGGATAAACCACAGAGTCTGTTGACACATGGCCAGACCTACGGTCACCGTCCCAGCCTCAGAGCGTTACCGCTGTTTGACCGGTACCAAGTTATACTGCTTGGGGACAGAGGCACAGGTGTAAGTAGCTTGCCTGAGGCCACTGGGCAATGGTGCCGAGGCAAGACTCGAAGTTCGAACCCGCGACCTATAAATCGCAAGTCCGATGCCCTACGGATAGCGCCACCACGCCACGTGCCTTTACCATGCTCCATGTAACAGTTCTACATAACACGATCCAGTGATACATTGTTCTGTTTTGTGTGTGTGTCTGATTGTCGGCCTTATGTCACCTGTTCGTGCTCGCTTGTGACGCATGCGTGAACGTAAGCGAGAGTATTTGGCAATTTTTCTGTTCTTTTTGTCAGTATAGATAATTTATTGCTGTTTCCAGCAGTGAAAGAATTTTCAAAATCGGTTAACAGTTGATTAAGTTATCGCAAAAAGTTCGACACCACGTTTTTTTCTGAGACAGCGTATATACTACGAATGCTGTATGTATATGCGCAGGTAATGATTTCGAGTCAATCGGCTCTGACGTGTTCCAGGAGGCTCAGTGGTGGGATGAACACATCCCGCGACACATTAACCTGTCCTACTGTGACATACGCTACCTCAGCGAGCACGTCTTCCGTCCGGTACCACGCCTGCGCTCTTTGTCTCTCGCCGGCAACGTTCGACTGCGACCGGCGGAGTTGGAGCTAGCGCTGGCCGGACTGCGGTCACCGGCGACCGCCCTCGAGACGCTCGTCCTGTCTCACACCAACGTCACCGACGTTCAGTCCCTCGTTCGACAGCTGCAGACCGCCACCAACATCACTCGCCTCGAACTGTCTTACAACCACATCCGCGCTGTACCCAAGAGAACGTTCTTCTTCCTGTCGGCGCTACACTATCTCGACCTGTCCCACAACGAGATTGTCCGCGTCGACGGTCTGTCTGGCCTGGCACGTCTCGAGTACCTCGGCCTGGCGTTCAACGCTCTGGAAGCGATAGAGTCGTCGATGTTCGAAGGTCTACACGAGCTGCGACGCCTCGACCTCTCTTACAACGCTATCGTCGGCGATCTGGACGCAGAGGCGTTGCTCGGACTGTTCAACCTCAGGGCTGTGGACATCAGCGGCAACCGACTCCGCGGCATCGTGGTGGACGGCGGCGGCTTGGAAAGCCTCGAGGAGCTGTCGGCATCGTGGAACCGCATCTCCGACTTGCGGTTCGTGGGCCGGCTGCCGCGACTGCGATCAGTCGATCTCAGTCATAACGCGATAGCGCGACTTCCGGATGACGTCTTTCCTCTGGGGCAGCACGTCGAACTGTTGAACTTGAGCGGCAACGCCATCAGCGACCTGTCGGCGGGTGCTCTGCGGCGCATGTCGTTTGGAAGCGTCGACCTGTCGTGGAACAGACTCAAGACGCTCAGCGACGTCGGCTGGAAGTCCGTCGAAGTTCTGCTGGCGCACGACAATGACATTACCCAGGTACTTACGCTGACAAACTCTCGATGTTAAAGCTGGTTTATGATACATTCGTACATGTATATAATACGATAAGTTACGCAGAGATTTAACGTGCAGTTGAAAGCTGACAGACGCCGGCTTAGTCTGTACAAAGACATCAGGTAAAAAAGCTAAAGTAAGAAAAAACTAAAACAAGAACCGATGAACAAAATAGTCCAGACATGGTCATCAGTTAAATCAGTTCGGTGGGTGGAGATAGATTTTGACATCAAAATTGATTTTTCACAAAAATTAGCACAGACATAAGAACCCCCGAAAGTAAAAAAGAGTTCGTTGGGGATCAATATCGCACCACCCCTTCCCCTATTTTGCTCCCAAAACCTCCATTTTAGGCCAAGAGGGTCTGAAAATCCATGCAAATATTAAGTAATCCTATATCTGCCTTTAACTGTACGCAAATCGCCGAAATTTTCGCGTCCTGTAGGAAATCTGGGTCGTAGAACACGATAGTCGTCAGATTTTAGACCGGAAGTGGAAAACGGCCATTTGGCACATGCGCACAGCTTGACAAGTTAAGAATCAACCAGATGGATTTTTCATGGACGATTAGTCCGCTAAATCCATTGGCTGCTGAAAAGAAGCGTCAGGATTGGGCGAGTTCTGCATTGGTGCAGCCGCATCAGGTGAGATACCAGGTGAAATACTTTTATAATTTTATAACAGGACAAAAACAAGCCGCCCAATCAAGGAATTTTTACGAATTTTAAAACTACGGGTTACTAATTCTCGATCGATGATACATACAGAGAGACATACAGATAGACAGACAGACAGACAGATGCCACCGAATTACCACGCCGGTCCGTGGTTGCTATAATAAGATTTGCTTGTGTACGCATGTGTAGGTTACAGACGCTGCAGTGAGCTCTGTTCTGACGTCACTGGTGGAACTACATCTACAGCGCAACCGACTACAGACATTGCCACGAGCGGTCTTCGACGAAGCTACTGGCAAGGAAGATAAGCCTGCTGTTCTACGAGTATTTGATGTAAGCTCCAACCCGCTTGGATCTTCCGTCGACTCGTTGAAACAGTCGGGAACGGGTGTCGGACTGCGACCGACATTGACCGACCTTCGCCTGCGTGATGTAGGACTGTCACGGTGGCCGGCCCGTCTGCTGCGCGGCCTGGACGCGTTGACGGTCCTCGATGTAGGCGAGAACAGACTGACGACGATACCGGCCGGCTCGCTGGCGCAGCTTGTCCGTCTGGAACGACTCGACGCGTCACTCAACCGCATAGTGAGCGTGGATCCATGGCGACTGATGATGCCGTCATCGCGTCAGCCGCCTCGTCTGGATCTGTCTGGAAATCCGCTTGACTGCACCTGTTCCATCGCCGCTCTGTGTCGTCATCTGTATCCGGCCGCTGACGGTTTGTCGTATTCCGCCTGGCTCAACAGGACTGCGAGTCGGACACTGTATCGATGTAAGACGCCGGCCGAGTGGCACGGCGTTGAGCTGGCGAAGTTCTGCGCCGACGCCGAGGCGCAGTGCTCGACGTTGCCGAGCGCCGTCCTCGCGGCGTCAGTCGGCGCCGTCGCCGCGCTCTTAGCCACGCTGTTGGCAGCCATCGTCTGCCGGCGATGCGTCGATCACCGCCGACGTCGTCCAGTGCCCGGCAGCGGCGGTACCAACAAGGCGGCGATGGCGGCGGCGGCGGCGCGATGTCGATCAGACAGTTATCAGTTCGTCGACGAGACGAGCTTGACGAGCAGCAGTAACAGTAGCAGCGCGACGACGACCACCAGTGGAGTTCCACTTCACCCGCCTGCGTCGTCATCAGCACCACCTCACAGTGTGTTGAAACCGGCGACACTCTTGCGCGGCCATGAGGAACTTCTGCTGAGAAGTGGAAGGCAGTGGTTATGACTGCCTGTCACTACTGTTCACTGCCCACTGTAGACAAGGCCGAAACCAGATATATTTTTGGGTGGGTGTTTACTCCCATCCCTTTCGTCCCTTTCCTTTCTTTCCTTTTCTCCCGCTTCCTTCTCTTTTCCCTTTCTTTCCCCCGCCTCCAAGGGACCCATCAAATACGGCTAAGGGGTTTGGGAAGCGCTGCCAGCTCCCCCAAGCGAGGAAGAATGACATAGTAGCCATCAGATACGTTCTCGGGTACTAAATACAACAAAATGCGTTTGCGGCCGGTGCTCGGCTCGGCCGCAAACGCATTTTGTTGTATTTAGAGCTTTATGTCTGGTGGCTGCAAACGTCATCTTATTTCCGTTAACGAAATCTAGAAATTGAAACAAATGTGTTTGTTTCTGAATATGTTGTATGCTACCGCGTAGTCGCTTATTAAATTGTACGTGATAATTTTTTTCACAGTTTTTTTTATTTCGGGGGATGTTTTAACACCCGACACACCTCGCTAGTTACGGCTTTGACTGTAGAGTCGTGCACCGGGACGAGGATCACGGGAATCCCACTGCATCCGCGGAAATACCGCGGAATGGGAGCTGCTATTGTGGTGGGGTTTCCGTGGGTTCCTGGGTTCCGCTGGGGATGAGAATAAATGTCGCGGAGCACCCGAATAAATTGTACGGGATTCCCGCTGAATTGCGGGAATGTAGCTTATGATCGATCGATGATACATACAGAGAGACAGACAGACAGACAGACAGACAGACAGCTTATTTGACTTTAAAGCCCGCGACACACGACCCGTCATTGTCGGCCGACAATGACTGGTCGGTCGTGTGTCGCGGGCTTTACAGTACACCTGCAACAAGTGAACCCGCCGTTTAGTAATTCTTTCAAAAGCTTAAACATCATTTGCTTAATAATAATGGCGTTAAATAGAAAACTTTGCCAGGATTGTCCGGATGGGGATGGAAATGAAATATGAGCGGAGGACGGGTGGGGATCGGCGTGATTGCGTACGTCCCGACTGGCGTTGTTACTCTTTGTGAATGTTGTTAATTAACTTATCATACTTATGTGACGTTTTTTGCCTGTGCAATACATCCAACGAACTTTTAGCAATAAACTGCGCGGAAACGGTTTTTACCGCGCTGCATGAAATGCAGACGCGGTCTAGCGATGAGAATTCTGTCCGTCTGTCTGTCTGTCCGTCTGTCTGTCTGTCACACGCGTGTATTGTGACAAAACGGTAGAAAGATCTGTCCAGATTTTTATACCATACGAAAGAACATTTAGACTAGTTTTCTGAGAAGAAGAATGGTTGGTGGGGGGCGACCCCTTCTACCTGAAATTTTGGGTCAACTGGCCCGCGTTGGAGAAAAATCGCCGATTTTCAACCAATAAT
>Ga0049105_1000553_pt1 | contig 13467 bp, 9 predicted proteins | sample WorMetvaBAHAMAS1_FD_61260 | JGI IMG/M metagenome (GOLD analysis project Ga0049105, IMG submission 61260) | Worm MetaG Olavius vacuus BAHAMAS.1 | ecosystem: Host-associated > Annelida > Digestive system > Unclassified | place: Germany: Marburg | collected 2013-04-09
GCGAACTGCCGGCAGAATGACTGCGTGACGGCGCCGGGCGGTCTGTAGAGGCAGGCGACTGTGACGTGAACGGTCGGCCGCAGAGTGAGCTGCGTCGCCAGCAGCTCGAACTCAGACGGCCGGCCGACGTCGAGTGGCCGGGCGCTGATCGCGTCGCGGTGAATGATGGCAACGCCGCCGCCGCGCTTGTCGGTCGACGAGCCGCGTGGCTGATGCAGGACCTGGAATGATGGTTGTACTGCAATAAATATCTGATTTTATCTGAAGGTAGGAACACAGTGGTTGTTGGCATCTCAAGTACCAAGTACTTAAACTACTTAAATGTAGTTGAAGGTCATTGGTTGTCTGCACCTGCAATTTTGTCATTTAACCGACCGACATGTGGCACATTAAAAACTGTCTAATGATAATAATAATAGTAATATCAGTTGTGGTATAAGTGTGATAAGTTATCTGTCTTTTATCATGTATTGTGTCATTTGATCATCCATTGGTACCCGTACCTGTACCTGTAGGAAGGAGAAGCGTTGGCCAGTGCTGAGGCCCTGTTAACTCCTTTCTTTGTAGACGGTGCCGTGCAGCATCTGCAAGCTCCATATCACTGTCGCCAGGGTTCTTTACCCAGGGAGCTGTGCCACAACCACCTGAGCTAAGCCCAGCACACCAACCCCAGGCTATCATCACCCAGGGGTGGCCTGTAACCAGTCAACTTTCAAGCCAAGCTGACCACCACCCACAGGGTAGTGTATAACCAGATAGCCCTTCAGCCCGTCTCATCAGGATACTATCACCCAATGACAGTGTACAAACCAGTCCGCCCAGCCGTGTGCTGATACCACCAGTCCTCCGGACATCTCCATGAGCACAGCCGGACATCTCCATGAGCACAGTGACCAGCCAGCTGATACCACCAGTCCTCCGGACATCTCCATGAGCACAGTGACCAGCCAGCTGATACCACCAGTCCTCCAGAATGAACAAAGAATAATAGCATTTTAACTGAAAAGTGTTGTTATTTAAATTTAAGAAGTAAGGTGCACACACAGTTAAGGTGATGTGGTAAATTTTACTACAGTCACATGTAGAATTTCTTCGCGATTAAAATGATATAAAAACTACAAAAATCGGTTAAGATTAGCCAAAGTTAGTCAAAAATAAAATGTCATGTTTTTTATGGTTCACTGTGTAATATAATGTACATGTAGTACACATTGTCAAGTTGTGAACAGTAATGCTATCTGCACATTGTTAAGAGTTACGTGTTGTTGGTTTCAGGCACACTTCAGTCGTGGTTTATCAATTGGAACTGAAGACTTCTCTCTTGATGACTTTGATCCCTGCAAAAAGTGACCATCACCAGCTCAGTTGCTATGATGACATACTCTGTATAACAGATATACTCTGCAGTTCATATTTAATAGATGCTATATTTTGTATACATGTCGAGAGTTTTGTACATATTGATCTGTTACTAATTTTTGTGTTGCTGCAGTGCAATATAATGCTAGCCATTTATGCTTCCATTTGTAACAGAAATTTGCATGTAAATGTGTATGTGCCTTACTGTGGTAAGAAAGTCTATGCATTGTGCATTAGTGTGTGTGTATGCATATTTCTGCATATCACCAGTGTTGTACCCAAGTTACAACGAGAATGTGACAGTTAAACATATGAGTTTTGTCCAAGAGGTTTTTGTTGTCCAAAATGAATTGCAGTGGACTCTGTTGAGACTTAAGTTCTTTATTCAGTTGTTTCAGGCTGTTTATTGATTGTTGTCTACACAGTTATGTTTTGTGCAGCATCTGACAGTTTTGTTGTGTTACGTGAAATACACAATATTTCTGTGCCAAATGCATAATGTCCAATTAATTGTTGATGACTATTTGTGTATTATGTGTTACTCGGTTTTGAGTGTCAGTGACATTTCATGTTGTATTATCACTGTTAACCATTCAGTTGTTTGGGTTTTGGCCATGCAGTGTAGTGAAGCACAGCATTTGCTATCAGAAATCTGGCTGTCCATCTGTCTGGCTGTCTGTTAAACTTGTGATCCATGCCTAAACAGTTCAAGGTATCAAAATACAATACAGCGATGTTTCTAGCTTCTTGAGGCCAAATTTCACATTTTTGAATTTAGAGTTTCACCCCAAATAGGTTTGTTAAAGACAGGCACCCCAGGCAAAAATTGGACCAGATAACCCGCCATATCACAGAAATGGTACAAGATGGGAGGCAGTTGCTATAATTTAACCTTGAATGACCTTGAACAGCATAATGGCTGTTATTTTGCGTTATTTCACTGAATTTGGTAGCTTTGGAACCAGTTATGTCACTGTGGTTGAAGTTAGGCCCACACTGTCTGCAATAAAAATTTAGCCTGAAGGATCTACTTTTTGGCAATATATGATATGTGGTGATATTCTCCGAGATTACTGAGAAAGATTGCATTCGCAAGTGAAAATTCGATCTGTGCAACATTGTGCGGCCATCTTAGCAATAGCTGAGCTCTTGTTGCTGTTAACATTGATTATTGTTTCTTTGTTTGTCAGTACCAATGCCAAGAATTTGGCTGAAAAGACTCCTCCAATGCAACAAGGAAGAATGAAGACAGTGTTGACAAATATACTTGTATTTAGGTGTCATTATTAGTAGTTTAACGAACAGTCAACATCACTCAGTGTTGAAGAGCCAGCAATGTACTTTGCAAGTGTGGTTGCTTAATGACTAATGAATGTGGTCCAGTGATTGGCCACTTGAAGGTCAGTGTCAGTAAGCTGTCACACTCCTTTACCTTGACCTTGTGTCATCGATGTGTGAGTGGACATAGAGTTCTACGCAACTGTGTGTAACTATTGCGACAAATCACAGTCAACTGTCATTGTTAGTCATATGACAGGATGGTTTGTTTGAGAGTTGGCTCCATGATAATTGCAACTACAGCTGACTTATTATTCCACTGCATGCCGTTTCATCCCTCATGACTTGTTTTAGTTCATGTATTTTAGTATGAATGAAGCTATAATGTTAGAGTTGTATATGTTTGTTAGACGACTTTTTTTACAGTTAATCAGTGACAGTGGAATATCAGTATTGTATCATTTATTGCAATTCTTTTCTTTGACTGTATGAACTACTTGTTAAATTGTCAATTACTGATGTCTTGCAAGACATCACAAGTTCATTGAAACATACCAACCAAAGGAATAACGTTCATTTTGTTACTGTCAGAGCATCTTTGGACCACCTGTGGATCTAGATCTTACGAAGCCTGTTGTCTTCATGGGCAGTTAACTTTGTGTTTGTTTGATTTTTATAATATAGTGAAGTAAGCAGCTTAAGTTTAAACTGAATTTGAGTATATGTGGTTAATTGGTGATTTTAGCATTTTTTCTTCATTGAATATTGCAACATTTTGTCTATTAACAAAGCCATTTGAAATGAAGACTGTTGATGTCAGGTCATACTGTGAGTATGCTGCATGGTATAATGGTAAACACATGCTGTGCTTGATATATGAGATGTATCAGCTTCCTCATGCATACTGTCAGACTCCAGTAGCTGTGATTTGATATTAGAGTATCTGATCCATTTCCTCGCCTTGTATTATGAGAGGCAACTAGGAGTAATTTCTATTTGTCAGATTCAGAATTTTTGTTTTTGGCATTTTCCTTGACCTGTCAGTGCCATAGCATGTTCTTGTCAGTGTTGGAGTCCTCAAAGCCATGTCCTTGGCCCGGAGGCACCTGTTGTCCTCGGTCTCGAGGCGCCTCGAGTCCTCAGCCTTGGCCTAGGCCTCGATGGTCTTGGCTTTGGCCTTGAGGTTCAGGTCCGTGGCATTGGCTTTGACCTCGGTTGTCAGTGTCATAAATGCACCTGTCCTGCTGACACTGGACTGCTTGACATCCAATCACCACTGGAAGCGGTAAATGAGATTGATGCTTTGAATTGTGCATGACATGATGCTGTGCATAGGACATTTGAAATGCTAATATGGATAAACATGGCATTTGACCTGTGTGCAACAAAGATGTACCTGTGGTTAGGGCTTTGAAATAGTATTCTGCGCTGTGTGACGGGACTATCCAAATGCAATGTGAGCACATTTTCGAGAACAAGGGAAACTCACACATTCAGACATCGACAGTTTTTTGTGCTGTTTTGTATTTGCAGTATTCAGTGCTTACAGTATGACCTTATTATGACTTTGGCTTTGGCATATCATTTGTCATGTCATTGGCCTTGGCCTTGAGGGTCAAGTCCTTGGTCCTGGCCTTGGACTATGTGTCCTTGATTCAAACATTGGTTCTTGTGCTGAAAAGACACTTGCAAGGAGATCTCAAGCCCAGGACGGGCACATTTGTACTTGCAGATAGTATTTTTGTATTGTGTGTTATGGCATTGTATACTACATGTATTAGTAGCCTAACCATATCACCATAACCTGTCTGTGCTAAAAGTGCTATTAAACACAGTTGATCGACCAGTATCGTGTTGGTTTGTTACCCAGGTTATGCAGTGAACGCACGTAAAACACTACTGTATGATTTGATGTGTACGGTAATTATAGGAACATGACGCTCAGTAAACAGTTAATGCCAGTAGATTAAGAAGAACTCGGCTGTGCAGTGATTAAATTAAACTCAGTTACAGTAATATGACGTGCATAGTGGCTCAGTAAGGTGTGAACTTGCTGTTAGCCAGTGGAAGGCTGCGAATCTTGGTGGTGAGACAACTCTGTGAGGCAAGCAGTGACGGTGGAACTGGCTGGTGACCTACTAGGTCAACGTAACCGAGCAGTGAGCAGTTGGCCATCGCCGGTAGTATCGATGCGGCAGCGGTGTGGTAAGGTAGCGGTGGAGTAGCATTGGCCGGCATCATTATCACCGACTGTGTCTCAACAACTGCAGCTGTCCTGCTGCTGATGCTGGTGCTGTCGATGTTGGTGGTCGAGTGCGCGTGAGTTGCTGTGAAGTCAGTTGTTGATGTTGGACCACACAAGTCGACCGCTACGTGCGTCACAACGTTCGACTGAGCCGCTTCCAGACTACACGCAAACAGTCAATCAGTTATCAGCTAGAATGAAGCACGTTATTACACAGCAGACTTAGGCACTGGTAAAGTAAAGCACAGCGTTGCAATTCACGGCTGACATGTCGAATTTCGTTTGAAACGCCAAAAGTAGTAGCTATAAAGGCGATATGTTCTTTTTCGGGCGACAATTATACGATTTTGGCAAACACGAAAAAAATCGTGGCACAAAGGAGACAGAATTAGGCTACATTAGTTAGCCTAAGTGAAAAATAGGCCTGAATTTCAGTCCAATAGACTGGGTGGACTACAGAGACCGACCAAATGTGGCCTGAATGGCGAAACCGAGCCTATGTTACGGCTATCCTAAAACAGAAAATACGGCCTGTAACGAAAGTTTAGCCATTGACCGAAGCCTTTTAGGCTACTGTTTAACCCGTCGGCGCCAACGTTTAATATAAACTGACATAAACTCTCAAACTTTAGTGATCATATATGAATGTTGCTGAAACTCAAACCAAACTTGCTAATAATCGAATCCAAATTATCGAATATTGTACGCAAGGAACAATAGTTTTCGGCATGTTCGTCACGTAGATTGCTGCCTTGAAACTGTACAGCAACTCAACAATCCTGACTTTCAGCCTAAACCGAAAATGGGCTGAATAATACAGTTTGATTTTAGCCGTAGCCGGTTAAGCCGAAAGCGCCAATGGCGCCACTTTCGGCTCCAAAACCGAAACCTAAACTGAATTTCGGTCGAGCTCTGGTTGTAACCGAAATAAAAACGTGGCCTTCGAGAACAATGTAAGCTAACAGCATCGTGTTTTCGTGTTTCTTTTAATTTGAACTCTCCTAAATTTATGTTCATGATTTCTAAAGCAACACGAAGCGTGTTATCGATGTTCATGCGACACGGATATATCTAAACACTTCCTCCAGTATCAGCCTCTACAAAAGTTATCATATGAACATATTTAACAAGCCTATTATTAATGTGTAGCCTAAGCGAAGTAAATTCTGCCAGGCAGCTGATTACTATTAATGATAGAAAAAGTAAGGGGATAACAAGAATATGGAGTCTCCAGCCACTGACAGCCAGTGGCATTCAGAGTTGGGATGGGGAAAACGATCAAAACCTGTCAGGATTGTTGAGTTGCTATAAAACCAGCTGATGTGTCGTGATATGTGTGGACCTGACACGAACGTGTAGACTAGATTCTACACTTTCACCTATCACATGGCAGTTCATCATCATCATCTTCATCTTCACTATCACCACTTGCATCATTTCTTACTCGTTCAGTCTTTCCTTCTGAACTTACGACTTGGCTTTTCGGCAAATCCTACCGACTGATTCCACGGACTCTCTCGGACCATTTAATGTTTTTATTCTGCTCAACGGCTGGATTTGTTTGCGTGGTGTGTTAGACTAAGCCGGCACTAAGTCGGTTTTCGAACGCACTAAAATCATTGCACATTCATTTCATTTCAGTTTCTTACGAGAAAAAAACTGTGCCTGTGTTGGAGACGTGTGTGTTTACGTTCGCACGTGTCAGCTAGTCCAGGATGACGGCTGGCTCGCTGCAGTGTGTTAGCGTCTGAGATATGAACTTACCATCACGGCATTTGCTGCGACGCGAGTCGATGTCTCTCTACAGGGCTGGGCCGTAGGGCTGAAATACTAAGAATTTTATCTTAAATCAAATTACCGAAAAACTGAGCTCGACCGCGAATTGAGACCATTTTGCAAATCGTGTTCAAGTTTCAAATCTACTGCGCTTGTTTCCAGGGAGAAGTAACGAGAGCAAAAATTTGTGTAAAAGTAAAATAAGAAAAAGAAAAAGAATAGAGCATCCGCAGTAACAATTGGGTGTCTGCGTCTCCAAGACGCAACTACACGGATGTCATTTGTCATACTTAGCGGTGAGTAGTTGTTGAGCAGTTCTCACTGCTTCCGGCGAGCCACTGATTGACATTCGACGTCTGTCCGTGTCCTCTTTGTTCTCTGATATCTTGATGTTAGCGCCCGATATTTGCCTTCGCACGATACATACAAATGCAGTAGACTTCATTTTGTCTCTGTTTGTAGCCTAATGTTATCAAATCAATAGGGCGTGTAGAAATAAACGATTAGTTATCAGTTAACTGACTGAAAAATCAAATGAATCACCTATGACTAAAGTACAGCCAAAGATATTTCTGTGTACCAGTGAATATTCAGATGTAGTCCAAGGCGACAGACTGTCCGGTTCAGACGATTACTTTGTAAAAATAGAGGTCGCTTTGCTCAAGTTTTCTGTTTTAGTGGGTTTTGTTTTCGCTTTTCGTTAATTACCTCCGCCAAGGAAGTTATGTTTTACCGGTATTTGTCTGTTGTTTGTCTGTTAGCAACTTCACGTAAAACTACTGATCGGATCTTCATGAAAATGTTGCCAGTGTATCTGTGAACAAGGAAGAACTGGTAACATTTAGGAGGTTATCCGCCTCTGGATCCGGATGTAGGATTTTGAAGGACCATAGCAGCTCACCCACCGGCGGGTGACCTGCTACCTCGCTATGCGAGGCCGCGCTCCGGTCGGACACGACGAAGACTGCCATTTGGCGAAATAAATCGATGATGATGATGATGATATTAGATTCTTCAACATTGCAGAATAGGGAAAAACTTGTCGGCTCTTCATGAAAATTTTCTCATAGAAGACAAGGACTTTGGAAGTCATAAATCGTATCCGGAATGATTCACCTCGCTGTCCGAGTGCTTTTGTTTTCAGTTTGAGTTTGTGCTATCTAGGTTTCTGAGGGCGCGATGATATTAGCATATCGAATAATGATCAGGTTTATTTGTTTGAAAACACAGCATCACAAGAAAACATTTATAACAGAGAATAAAACAAGAGTAGCCACTAGCCAGGCTCTGAAAGCTCTTATGGCTCCCGGGGATACATGCAGTAACTGAATAACAGCCAGAAACACTTCGGTTGGCTTGAGCAGTTGAAAGATTAACCAACACGGTGTTTCTCACAGATCTACAATCAATATGCTTAACAGATTGTATGAAGAAACATAGACATATCTGAGAGGTCATTGTAAGCAAAGGTAAAGCCAAGGGTTTCAGAGCTTAGATTGGGGTAAGATCAGGCCTGGGGGCGGGCAGTGTTAAAATCTGTGCATTCTGTGCCATTTTGTAAGGGTGAAGGTAGCTTTCCAATGTGCAGCAGTAGGCTATAATATCGGCTGTTATGTGCTTGATTATCCTTTCAGAAGGTTACGAAAATTTTCTCACCAGCTTTATGCAAGCAAACAAATGTCTCTGAATGGAAGTTGAATTCAGAACCATCGCCACTGTGTAACCTGCTTTGTCAAAAGTAACTAAAGACTGCGATGGCTGTTTACTAAATCTTTCTTTACATATGTATTGTCGTGAACAATGTGACGTCAAATTGTTACTAGAAATTATAACGCTGTGTTTGTTTTCTAAGAGAAGTGGGCAGATTATGAGCTGACCTGATGTCATTAATCTTAGTACCGGCACGGCCGATGACGCTGCCAACTTGATGATTCGGTAGAACCAAGTCGACAGTCGTTTGTTGCACAGCTGTACAACAGCTATCCACCTCTGTAACCAACATAGTTTAGCATAAATATTTTACATTTTGACATTTAATTCTTCGTTGAGCTGAAACATTTGACTATCTCCCGAGTCGCATTACGTATTCGCCTTGTCCGTCCGTCTGTCTGTCTGTCCCTCTGTCCGTGCCTGCCAGTAAGTCGAGAAGGTTTTGCAAGCGTCAGTTCACACTCGAAATTCTACGCTACGGAACCTACGATAGTCTCACTGCTGCAGTACACGTTCGTATTACACTATATTACAACAGTGAAACAATGAAGTGATGCATACCTGCACAATACTGAGGCGAGATTGACAGTGCGCACGGAACGACTTGATCCGACGACGTCGACTGACAAACATTCAGCCACATGCCACAGCCTATTGGTATATTAATACTGATTGTAGATACTTAGTACTTAGATTGGCCTATATCTCAAACAACTGACAGTAGCCGAAATATGACACGTAAACGCTTGCACGCAGGAATGATAACATACTAACACTGTGAGTTGGAATGACGGCGTATGTCTGCGGCAGGTTGACAGCGTACATTTGACCATCACAAGACATGACGTATCCTATCAGAGGCTGCTGCTGCTGCTGCTGGCTGCATGCCATCGGCCGGTAACGTATTGTTGCACCTTTGCCTGGAAACTACACACGGTGCATATAATGTAGACAAAGCCGCTGTACGATACAAAGGTAACATCCAGTCGTGTGGAATATTGGCCTGGCTTACTGTATTAGAGTCACAGGTAAACACAGCATAGCGCAGTGCCAAATGACCGGGAAAATGAATGAGTGAACAGGTGAGATTCGTAGTCGACTAACACGGCAGGTGTTAGTCATAGCCGTGAGCTATGACATACGTACATGTAAGCGATGACGTCACGAGTTGCTAATTACCTGAATCATGACGTCAGAGATATGAAAGATGGCGCGAATGACGGCGTCGACGCTGCCTGAGATGACAACAAGTCGTTCAGTGGAGTTAACGAGAACGTCAGCTGCGATCTGTATTGACGCACCAGCTGCCTGCACCACAACGTCACCATCCACGCTTCATACACTTCGCACGATCTTTTTCATAAATAACATCCAGTCTTTACTCTTCACTATCTTGAGCCCTTCCTCATATTTCTCACGCTCCTCCCTTTTACTTCTTCTTGTTCAATTATTGTATTTTTGCTAATTTTCAGTGTTATACACTGTTTGTCAAGCAAAGCTGGCGGTATAGCCATCATTTCAATATCAGTGTCTATTCAAAATTGTTATTCACCAAATTCCAATTTTGTAGGCTAATCTTACTGTTTGTTCGATATACGCAAAATTATAATACGTACAAGCAAGCATTAAGCTTAATTGCGTGAGTAATCATTTCGTATACTTTGCTTGGACAACACAAGTCGTGTAACGACTTTTCTCCTTCGTGCTAACCGTTGTCTTCAACGTAATGCAGCTGTTTGACGAGTTGGCCATCAATTATAGTTACAATACATTAACACATTTGGTTTTGGCCGTGGCATATGTTTCACATGTTTCGATCGAATTGCTCAAGCGTTCTGCTACAAACTGCTTTATGAACGCCGCGATTAAACGGGAGCATCGCTGTTCGTTTATTGATATGAATCATGCAAGATCGCACACGCGCTTTCACGTGATTGCTAAAGTAACGCGATAGCGCCATTCCGTTGATCCTGTGACCCGTTCTTTCTTCGAGTGTTCACATTAAATCTGGTTTGTCTGAGGTTTCGTGTTCAGTTATGGACAAATCTGTCGTGTTAAATGTTGCGTATAAACTGAACCGAACATCACCGAGACACAGCGCTCATACATAGATGTCAACAATGCTTGTAGCCAGGATTCGAAGGTTTGGGCACAACGGTCAGGAGTTTGCAAGTACGGAGTCTGAGCAGTTTATTTTATCTCACAACCGCCGCATCTGCCTCTGAAACTGGCCGATGACATCCTTCCTTCGCTTACATCTCGACGATTCCACATGACCCGGTCGGACTGGAGTTGCGACATCCCGTGGCTATGGCTAGAATTCTAAATTTGCAACAGTCAACAAGAGTAACTGTTGTTGATTCGATGTTAGGCAACAACGAGCGTTAATTTAATTACAGTATCCTTAGTACCAAGTTCAAAAGTATCATGATATTTTAGAAAATATCAAAGTATCAAAGTTATAAAATATATTGTGATATTTGATATATAAAGCCCGTAAAACAACAACAAATTGTATGCATATTCGCTAAGACGAAAATAGCAAGTTTTCAACTGGTGTAGTAAGCGAAGGTGATGAGCGGAGTGTGTCGTGTATAACCTGTCGTATTGCTTTAATATTGGCTCCACCTTTGCCAATGAGCGAACCGCATTGATTGCCGGGAACTATGAGCCGCAATGTCACAAGTTGTCGAGTTGTAACATTCAGCTGCATCTGTAGATCCTAGAACAGACAAAAAACACTCGAATACGACACGCAGTACCAGAATACACAGGCCTACGTTACGTTTTATGACGATTGAGAAACACTGATATGCATTGTCGTCTATTGACATCATCTATTAGCCTGTCAAGCAACAGTATATTTATTATTATCATAATGAAAACAAATACAGGTTGATCCTATGTGCATCCAACTAAATGTACTAAGTGTACACTCAATTAGACCAGGACCCAGGATAGCTACTTATATAGGGTGGGCCAAATACGTTCGTAAAACAACAACAAATTATTTCTTATCCATGAAAATAACTAATAAGTGTTTTAGCGACAGTTTGAAAAGCATACTATTTAAATTAATACACGATGCGCTGAATTAGTGCGATTTATTCAGGGGTGTCTTATTTCGGCCTATGTGTGACGGACTTAAACATTGAAAATTAATAATATTGTAGGTTACGTGTAGGCCTACTGATGGAACTGGAAGTTCACGTGACTGTTGCGATGCACTGTAAGTGACGTGGTCACATCAACAAGCACCTGCTCAATACGGCGACATATCATCGAGAAAGCGCAGACGAGCTGCTGCCTCGTCGCACGCACTGTAATAATCCTCTCCAAACACGACGAGTCTGATATGTTGATTCGAGCGCCACTCTGTTCAACCATCAAATAGTTAGTCATTAGAGAGACATCTAAAGGCTTTTTACTCCGTATCTTCCTATAACTAACAGCGCTTAATGACGGCTGAATGAGCCCTCGTTTTTATTGTAGGAAGCACACTTTTGGTCTTTGGTATTGTATTGTAAACTAAATAATTTATCTATTTATTTAATTTTAAAGCGCTGAACAGCAGAAATTAATGCTCTGTCATCTCATGCAGTTTAAGTTTTACGTGGCCAATCCAGTAACAATTACGCGATGCTGCAGACTGATAAAAAATGTTAAAACTTTAAGTGTGTATTTTGTACTACTTACTAATTTGTGTACTTATTTGGGCTACCAGCTCAGACGAGCGATTTGCTTTTCTGGTAGCCGGTCACTGTGCTTTATATTGTTTTATTGATATTCATTTTTATGTTGTTGTACAGTTGGCTAAATAAATTGACTGACTGATTGACTGATTGATGCTAACTTGCATTTCGGAATGTGCTGTGCTGAGAATTAATATGCAATTGAATTAAAGTTGTCAAATTAGAAATCCCATTTATTGGTGCAGGTGCGAATTAACATTGCTTTCACTGCTAATGTATCTCAACATGTAATACAAATATTGCATTCTTACTTCTTCTCGCAGTTTCTTTACGTTTTCTCCTTTCTACAATGTCACACGACATTAATGTCTATCACTGTCACAGACAGTCCTAATACGATCTATTAAATTACGATAACGACAAAGACGACCACGATACTAAGTAAATAATGAAGATATAAACCACTTTGCAATCGACAGCGTCGCGTTTAAAATACGTTTATTTTGAATATGTGCAACATAGACACTATAGACAGTTCGCGTATTAACTACGCCAGATTTAAAAACAACGAGTGAACATTTCAAAGCACGAAAAGCTGACTTTAGGTAAACATGACATTATTAATATTTTAGAATGTTCTCCTCTCACGTAAACAGTATCTGCATCACCGTACATTACACGGTTAGCGAGTTCTAATCTGAGGAATATTCTTTGCTGTATTGTGTTCAATAATATTACGCACTCATATGAGCATTCTTAGTTGTTCCTTTTCCCTGGTTGTTTCATGTTTGACTATCAGCAGGCTATCAGTACAGGCGAGTCGCATCATGAAACTTGTCTACAAAATGCATCGAATGCGACGTTAAAATCTATTCGTTCACTCACTTAGTATTTTAGAAGAATTAGTTTTAGTTTAGCCATGGTCAGGAGGATGAACGCAATGCCGTGGATATTTTAGTACGCAACTTTTATGGAAGTCAAAAATAAATTATCCTTACTTTGCCGATAATGCAGCCAACTTCCTGCAAATGCACAACCAAACAGTGCGAGATAACGTTGAGTTGTTAGCGTCACTCGCAACTTACAACAAGTACAAATACAGGGTGGGTCAAAACTCCGAACCAGTTTTAAGCTGTGTGAAAATTATCCCGAAGCATATCGCAACACGTGACACATGTTCAAGGTCATAAGGTCAAATGCTGAGATCGCCATAACTCTGTCGCGGATTTTTTGATTTTGCTCAAATTTGGTACAGAGTTTGACCACGTCACAGCCGATATACTACAAATGTGCAAGGTCAAATGTCAAAGGTTAAGGTCAGAGGTCAAAGGTTAAGGTCACAGCGTAACGTAACGTATCAGCTATAAAAAGTACGCTATAAGACAGCAACGGACAGGTTGACCGACT
>Ga0049105_1000554_pt1 | contig 13466 bp, 9 predicted proteins | sample WorMetvaBAHAMAS1_FD_61260 | JGI IMG/M metagenome (GOLD analysis project Ga0049105, IMG submission 61260) | Worm MetaG Olavius vacuus BAHAMAS.1 | ecosystem: Host-associated > Annelida > Digestive system > Unclassified | place: Germany: Marburg | collected 2013-04-09
AACAGAATACGTCCCAGCAACCAGTACACGAACGAGAAATAATTCCTAGTCAGTGTGCCGGGCCGTGGTTTACGCTAAGTTGCATTCATTCAAAGCAATGGTGATAGGGAGTATGCCATACTATATACAACAAAATATTAATGTCACAAAGTCCGATGTTGAGAACACAAGTAACAGTGTTTGCCAATCCAAAAGTCGAATTACTAACCTAACACAAACATCATGATGCATGATAGCTCTACGAAGGCTAATCTATGCAGTCCTCCCCAAACCACATAAAACCTTACATATGGGTATCATGCACTTTGTAATGTTAAGCTAAGACTAGGGCTGCAGATTTTAGCAATTAATTAATTGCATTAAATAATTAAGTGATTACATTTTTTAACCAATTCAAAAACCCGTGTCTGCAAAAATAACAAGCACGGAACACGGACATAATACAATCAAAGTGGGCTTACATCGACAATGCATCTTCCAGTAACAAGTGGATAAAAACTATTAAAAAATACAGCACACACAATCAAGTGTTATTAATTTTTAATTAAAATTGATAAAAAACCAGATACTGATCACAACTTGCACTCTATTATGTCTCCTGGGTAACTGTATCACCATGATAACTTTGCAAGTGACATTACGTAACTATGGTGTCGGTATTACGTTCTAAATTACTAAAAAATTAACATATGAATAAACGACTAAACTGTGCCAATTAATCGATCAAATTCTTTTGTACTCAATAGCAGCCCAATCCAGAACAGTATCGCATCCCGATAACCCCAAATTATGTCATCCTGTAATCGGCGTTCGCTAATGCACGCAATTCATTCATTCATTTTGATAAACTTTAATACACACACACATTCGTTTACACCAAATTTAACAGCAAACAACGTTCTATATACCCAGCGAGTGCACAACCGAGCAGAGGTTAGATGTACATTGTACACCTGCTCAGAGAGATGCTTGGTTGGCTATTTTGAAGACAGCAGCAGCAACAACAACGGCATAAATGATAAAACAATAACAACATAATACAGACGATTCCGACGTTTATGTTAACACGATGACTTCAACACAGCAATTTCCGCGTACTCAGTACTGATAATAATGACATATAAAATATGATACTAAGAATACAAGCAACAACAAGGGCCATCACCAACTCAGTTTTGTCACATACACGGGCGTAGCCAGTGGGGGTCCCAGTCCCGGAAAAACTTTTACTACGGGTTTCTATGCTAGTTGTATGTTTTAAAAGGTTAAAAAATTCTCGTTCCTTATGTTTTAGTCAACAATATCTGCTACACCCATGCTCACAGACGTTCTGACTACAGTTCACATGGAGTGCATTGAAGTGAAACACGTGGCAAGCAACTTCCTGTAATAATAATAATAATAATAACCACAACAATGTTTATGGTGCTGTCATCATGACATAGTCATGGAAGTTAGACTGCTCAAAACTGTAGAGCATTCCAAGGCGATCTAACATCCTTCCAGTCAATACTGTCCATTCAGAAGCAGTTCCAAATTTACAGGAAGTTACTTGCCACGTGATTTATTTCAGTGCACACCATCTAACAACAGACATGATTTTTGCCAATTTGCCTAATCACAAAATCAACGTTAAAACATTTCACCAGCGCTACTCGTTAGTGACAAAAACACGCCGATCAGTACAATGCTGTGAATCTGTTCGCGACTATTTCCAATGACAATAATATTAAACAATAACAGTAACAGCAGCAGGAACAAATGAATCTCAACAGAGCATCCACAAAGGTAGGCACACACACACGCATGCGCGTGCGCGCGCGATCACACGCCGTTCTGAACTGCACGCAAGCACTAGATTCACGTAATACTGCTACTTTACCAGTTAAATAACAACGACAAAATAAACTACTGTACTTGCACGCGAGGCCGTCATAAGTTAGGCAACAAAACGAGTCAAGCTACAGGATGCAGATTCTCCGGGTCACAATTACGTACGCAGTACACAAAACTGATCTTCACGAACAAAAAAGCGAAGATCAGTGCCAGAGCAATGACATCGTAACATTCAAACAGTTTTAGCACACAGTTGGCCACCATTCTCTGCGTCTCAAAATGGACTCATCTGGCATCAACTGCTCCCGAGATACAGAGGGGGTCTAAAGCTAGGTCATGTGCGCTGTATGTGGCACCACTGACCTAATTTTGTATTTTTTTTCAGATAGTACTTCTTGCGGTTAATCTGCAAACCAAATTAGAAGTTTCTAGCTTAAACCATTCCCGAGATATAGAGGGGGTCCCAACATTTCAAAAGTGGGTCACCCCATTTGACCTAATTTTACATTTTTCAATAGTACTTTATGCCATCAATATGTGCCAAATTTGAAGTTCTAGCTTGATCGATTACTGAAATATACAAGGGTCCCAAAATTGGGTCACGTAGCGCCTTTGACGTAATTTTGCATTTTCTGATATTACTTTTGTTGTTCAATTTGCATGCCAAATTTTAAGTTTCTAGTATTAACCGTTCCCGAGATATAGGGGAGGTACCAAAATTCCAAACGTGGGTTACATGACCCCTGTATGACCCCTTGACCCAATTTTGCATTTTTGGATGAAGCCCCCTGTCGTAAATCTGTCTGTCAAATTTGACACAAATATCTTCATTGTTGACCGATATATATGGCTATTTTTGACTTCACATATTTCGCTGTTAAATGCATTTTATTGCCAATTTTGGGGAGTTTTGTGGGGATTCTGACCCCCTAAAATTGTGAAATGAGTGTTTTGACCCCGAAGATCGACGTATACATCACCAATATATGTCATACAATGTGGAAATCAGTTGTGAACAGTTCTAATTAGTAAAACTGGACAATATTACTGTTAGGCACCACATTAGTCACCCATAACTAACGATCACAGCGCCACCTAGCTGAGTCAACACTTCCGGGTCACAGAATATTGCACTAATAACAGCAGAGAGCGCACACTTTGTTTTCACTATATTCACTGTGATTACCAGTGATTTATATGCAGTGTATCCTAAAACATTCAGGTTGCACAAATAACTGGCTACAATACAGCTCAGCTCACCTATTACTACTAATAAAACTTTGTTATCTCCCTCTAACTTACGGTATCAGTTTGGTTGATGATTGTCTGGAGGAAAACACAAGAGAGAAGACTGTTCTGTGCCGTACTGTGCTCTGCAACTGTGCATAATTACAAGAGCAGTTCTTCCGTGAATCAATCACTGATTTGGTGCATCTGCGCTTCAAATGTTATTGTTTTTTTTCGTTTTCCCCATCAGTCAACCAACGAATCAAACTAAACAAGTGTTTAACCATTAACCGTCAATCATTAAGCCTCCGTCGGAAAAGTGCTGTGACCATGTCACTTAACCATTTGACCTCAAAGTGTAACCAGTTCATCTTTGTCCCTAAATGCATCGAAGCTGTAAATCCGGAAAAACTCTCGCAAACGATTTATAAGATATCTTTCTAACAAACTTTAGTATATGACCATGGATGCATGCACACTCTCTCATCAACAGCCCAAGAACATAATGCCTGCAGCTGCTAATAGCCAGCGAGTGGAGACATGAAAACTAGCTATTGCTAGGCCTAGATTAAGCCAGGCCAGCCTGGCAACAAAAGACGATAAAAGGACATGAAAAACTAGAGGTAAAATGTACGTCAAAAAGTAAGACTTAAGATGGCGATTAAAAGTCACGGTACAAACGGCCAATTAGTTGTTGCAGATATGGCTGTCATTAGTGGTCAAGTTGACCAACCACAAAAACTAAATATCTCTTTAATGACTTGATATGTTGATAAAACCAAGGACTAGACATAGTATCTAGTTAATGTCCACGGCTCAGCTGGGTAACATGTGATTATGTGTGATTATGTTTGCACAGCATTTCTTCCTCTGTGACAAATAGCAAAGTAGAACAAAAAATGGCAGGACTTCAAAGCCTTGTCTAATCATTACAGAGTGTGGCAACGCACGTTTTGTCAGTTTATGTTATGAATTTGATAACAATAAAACGACCAACATTGAAAATGCCAGTTATGTGTTGCACAATTAAAGAAGGAAGCATGCTGGGCAATATTTCTGGCGGAATTTCACTGCAATTTAGACCGGAATCTCTGTCTCGAATGAGACCACACATCAAGACTAACAGCATACACTCACAATTCACCGAAGGACAAATCAACAAGGAACTGATGACGACTATGCGCCTACTTACTTAATTCCGAATTGCAGTTCTATGTGGCACCGGTGAAAGCCTGTATAATGCCGTGAAGTAGCATAAGCAATGCATGCCATTCACTGTTTGAATTGTCAAAAATCAACTGGGAAGTTAAAATTGTTGCCACTTGTTCATGCAAAATAAACGGACAGTGACACCACACATGGAGGAGTAATAGTTTTTTTATATGTATATGATATCAAACTACGTTATGTGAGCACTGGGCAATATAATGAAACACCTCAAGTGAGGGGGTAAGGGTTTAACCCCCCAATCACCTATGACTATAATCCGCCAGAGGGTGGCAGACTAGCTGGGGGTTCAACCCCCAAACCATCCTGGCAATTCAAACACATCCCAGCTTCAGCAGCCGAAACTGCCTCAACTACAAGCACAAGAGCACTACACCTCGGCAACTCGCGTACTATGTACAGCGGCGCAAGCGAAAAGTTGCACGGCACAATTACCGACGGATGAAACCAACGACACTCTGACGTATATACACGTACGCTTAAGATAAATAAATTAGGCAACAAATTATGAGTATACAAGTAACTAACTGTATCTTTTGCAGTTTCGGACCAAACGAAGCATCATGCAGACCCCAAAAATCCAGTTTTAAACCAATGCCAAGACTGACTTGGCTCTACAGCCCAGTTTAAAACTTGGTTTTAGGCTGATCAGATGGTAATGAAGTCATAGGCGATGCTGTGCTTCGCACCTGTTTGTGAACGATGTGAATAAATGCACAATTCTGAGCGCCAGCAGTCACAAATGGACTTTGATTAAGTACTGTCGATTTTGCCAAGTTACGCTTGTTTTCCACCCTCATGTAACGTAATGTAACGTGCCGTAACGTAAGCATTTTACGTTTTGCAAAAACATACATGAAAATTTTACGTAACGTAAGATATTTTTACGTTTTGCCGAAATGATACCTCAAAATTTTGACGTAACATAAGCTACTTACGGCTCTTACGGCTGTTCCGTAACAAATAGAACTCGGTTCTATTTTTCACGTATCTACATACGTACGGCACGTTACGTTACGTTACGTTACGGATCGACACGTACAGATCAACGGTACGTTACGGTTTCTGACGTTACGTTACGTGAGGGTGGAAAACGGGCATTATAATGGTCATCACTGTGTATGAAAACGTTAACATCTGATTGGACAAGACTGTACAATGTACACAACTACATCAGGGAGCTGTACACAGATGCTCGTTCGTTCGGTGCCGCAACAACTACCTACACAGCAACAGATGCAGTCGATGACGATGTCCGACGCGGCGGCAAATAAGTACAAGCGAACAGCCTCGCATAAGTCGAACATCTGACACCAGCCTTCGACGTAGACGGACGCACGACAACACTGCTGCAAGAACGACAATTCTTTCTGTCGACTTGCAACTAAAACCAGTTCGCTCTTTTCGCGATATACATCGACATCACATGGCGCAGTAACATCCACAGTTACATCTTGCTCGACTGTCGAGTGAAATCTCTAACTATAGACCCCCGAAATAAGAGGACTGTAGGCACTCGTTCTCTGAGCTGCAAACTCTGGTACCATGACAAAATAGCCAGTAAGAAAGTACATTTGCGGCAGCGGTCTTTACAGCCTAAAACCGTCACGGGTTGCTACGACAGTGTTTCATAAGCTTGGCAAAATAGCAGTCTTCAAGAGTGCACAAAACGGAGTCAGTGTCGGCAACAGGTCACGCACGAATGCGTTTGCATTATGCTTGTCACGCATGACGTTAGAGTTCATTCCATTTCATGAGCATTGTAAGACAGTAAGAAAATCTGTACAAAGCACCTAAAACAAACAAAATGGAACTACTTCCCACACCTTCAAAAGTGCATCTCCAACCAGTTGCATGCACTGTCTTTCAGAGTAATGGCAAACTGGCACCACATGTTATTAGTGGATGCACATTGACTAGTACATGATTCACGTCCACAGACTTAATGCATCATAAATCTATGCCGTGGTGATCTATGACTGCACGGCATGGTTAACAGTATTTATAATGTACCGATTACCATAACGCTATCGTAAAGACACTGCGGGGCACTTTATATACAATCAGGGCGATAAATGTGTCAAGGACGTCCACGTTAAACTGGCAATACACAGTGGCAAGTTGACTTAGTGATCGCTGAAGCTCAATCCATACTAGAATGTCTTCAGCTTCTCGAAAGAAGGTGGACAGTGGCGGCACAGTCCAAACGGAGACTGGTAGACATTTCCATGTGTGCGAAGAAGCAACTGGCAATGCAGAGTCAACCAGTAATGTCAACCGACTAGACATACCTTTCGTACGACTGTAGACCATCGGTGGCCGGGCATTCAGTGTTGCCGGTCCACGAGTATGGAACAGCGTACCGAATTACGTCACCTTGGCCGAAACTCACCGTCACAGACTTAAGAAATTTCTGTTCCAACAGTCTTATTCCCAGTAGTGGTCCTAGCAGTGGCATACCACTTAGGCCACTTTAAAAATCTCTGATTGATTGATTGACTGATTGACAGTCGCCCAAGGCTGATTGCTGAGCGGGCAAGACAGCGAGTGTTGTGGCAAGTGGTTTGTGATAACTGACAATCCAGTTTAACAGCAGACCATGTGGTAGTGCAAGTTTGCGGAGCCGAGAACGAGCACCGTCAGACCTGTTATTATAGAGGTCAGTGCCTGTAACGGACACAGAGTTAACACGACAGTTCTGTTTGCAAAACGGCATCTACTGGGCACTACAGCACAAAGTCCAAGTCACGGTTGTCTTGTGGAACTACGGGGCACCGAAACACGCAGCCACGTTAATCAACATAATTAAAACGAAACCGACCGGACACCAATGAACGGTGCGGGATATCGAGGAAACTTAACAAAACCTGTCGACGTTCATATATGTATAGACAGGCGGGCGGCGTGCATTTGTCCATAGTCTCTCGTCCGTGTACAGCTATTTCTGAGTCTGGCAGTCACGCACGGTCAGGCTGCCCACCCCCCGTCCCTGGGAGACGGACAGCCCAGTGCATAAAGTGGAGGTGCTGACTCCGTCCAGAATCGACGTCTCATAGAAGCTCGTACTGGCGCAGGTGCATGCGTTGAATGATGTCACGGCAGTCGTTGAATACCCGTCGAATGTTCTCCGTGTCGACAGCACACGTGAAGTGTGGGTAGCAGTAGTGTCGTCCATCGGAGATCGCGATTTTCTGCACCAACACAACGTCACAGCAGCCTTCCTACACTGAACATCCACTGAATCCCACCACAACTAGTTTTTTCTCACATAACCTAGTGAAGCATTTGTTACGGCAAAGTCGATTGTACCGTCTCTCCATCTTTCACACTTATACGTCACAAATAAACAGTTCAAGACATTACACCGTATGATAGAGGCTGCTTCTAGTTTCCTGTGACCAAATTTCCCGATCCTGAATTTATGGGTTCACCCCAACGAGTGTGTTAAACACAAGCAGTGACAAAATACTGTAACATCACATTACATTACATTAGTTATTTACAGCAGCTTAAATACCAGACTGCTGGACCACTACTATACATGGTGTACAGAACTAAAAACCAAAAACAGTTAGGAAGAAAATGATTCGGAAATGAGATAAGTTTTGAGGCGGTTCCGAAAAACAGTCAGCATTGGAGCTGAGGTGACGTCGGGCAACAGACTGTTCCAGAGGCGGCTGTAGCTAATCATTTTATTATCTAAAATATTCACTGGTTTGTTGCATCATTTTGATATTTCTGGGTCCTAACAGCAGTGAAACTAAGATGCTAATAATGAAACAACAACAAACAAGAAGAGCGCATTACCTCCACCAGAGCCAAACTGTGAAAAAATGCTGTACCCTGCAATGTTGAAGTGCGCTGTGTTTACTTATTTATCGTCCAGTGCAAAGTTATGTCATCATCTATAAATAGCTCCACACTTCTGTAGGACTGTCGGGTGCTGCCGCATGGCTCAGCTGCAGGCCATCATAAACAAAGTATGTGAGTCAGTGCATTTGTATTCGGAAATGCATACAAAAGTCTCAACGGTGCCGGGCGGTCGAAAACAGGTGTGTCTTCAGTGCATGCGTGAAGGTGTTCTATGACAGCTCTGGTGCTCGTAGTGCAGGCGGCAGACTGTTCCAGATGGACGGTCATACTTAATGTTGATAAAGGGGCACAGGTGTTCAGTCGCCTATATTAAGTAAGCAAGAAGATTTCTAGTCAGCGCCCTTAATATTCAGACAGCGCGCCGCGGGCCAACTAACCAAACATAAACGTTTTCAACGACTGAAGGTGATGTAAGGACAGACACTGTACTGTAAAGTTTTTTTTCAGTTTTCCGATCTTCATGATCCAGAGGCAGATGCTTCCAAAATTTAACCAGTCCTCCTTGTCACAAGGTACAAGGTAAAATTTCACAAAGGTCTGATCAGTAGTTTCTATATGATGTTGGCATCAGACGAATAAGGAGACGGACAAACAGAAAAATGCCAATGATTACATTTAGCTATTGGCACAAGTGAAATACCGTAACAACGGAACAACAAAGACAGGAGAATGAAACTTCTGCCATGCTTTGAAGCTGCTTACGAAAATACTACATTATGAAAGCACAAAAGCGATCTTTTACCAGAAACTCATCCCGAAAGAAGTACTTTGCTCTCACAAATTCCGGATCTTCGCCCGCCTCCGGTTGCTCTGAAATGCATAACGTTTACAATGAGAACAACTTAAACTACTGCAAATGCATACAAAATAACCAGCATTTTAACTCTTTCATGGAAAAATCAAAAACTACATTAAACTGAATATATCTAAGGTGTGTAATCAGAAGAAACGTGGCTCAATAATGTACCGCAAGTGAAATTAATTTTTAACACATTATATTCTGCACTGATATTGAGGATTACATTACATTACATTAAATTAGTTAAATTTAGTGATAAATGTTTTTAAGGAAAAAACTTCAATCACTTTACAAGAGTTAAATGCAATCGAAAAGGTGAGTTTTCAGTCGATGTTACTGACATTCCATACTGTTACCGGTGCGATGCTTACAGCATATGATTCCCAATCAACAGGGATGTGGGCTCAACTCCCATCTGTTCCACTTCTATGACATGACTCTGGGCAAGTTGTTCACACATGCGCCTCCATCAACAAGCAGTATAACATAAGTTGGTACTGGCCGGAGGCTAGCAACGCTCTGCAGTACTGCAGACCTGGCAAGTTTATGACTGTCAGTCACCTGTCATTCAGACCGACTGCTTACAGAACAGAATCGTTTCTGTCAAGTATGGTGGTGTATCAAGTTGTGGGATATTACGTCACTAGGGAGTGTGCAAGTTATGGGATTCTTTGATGTTGCCACATGCCTCTGTACAGGCGACGCACCAATCGCATAGTGGGCACCGCTAGTTCCAAGTTACTTTTCCGTCTTCCATTCTGTCTGACTATGTACACATGAAGACGCGTTGTGTGTTCATAGTATCGGTTCTTTGTGTCCGTAACTGCCTGGTACAGCACTTCTGCTGAAATTTGAGTAAAGTTTTGGATAGGCATGCATGCACCCATCACTGATTACACTACACTCTGCCCGTGACGACACGAGTGGCGGCCGTTGCTCCGCCCAACTCCAACAACCTGTTACACCACAGGCATCAAAGGAATCCCACAACTCGATACATAATCGACAAGTATGTACCTCTACCTTTCAGATTTAAGAACTAAAGCTAAAACGACACAACAGGCTACCAAAGTAGCAGCAAAGTTATACTAACGATCTGTGGTGTACATAGCGTACGCTGGAAAGTACTCTTCGATCTTCGACTTTCCACTCTTGACCTTCTCCGCCAGCAGATCTTGCTTGTTCAGGAAAAGAATGATGGAAATAGAGCGCAACCACCTGAACACAACAATTACAATAATGGCAGTAACAACTACCGGGTGAATGCAAAAAGTAACCCCCTCCGCGACGTTTGTTGATATTTCAGCAAAGCGTGCAAATTTTTGCACGAAATTTATGTGACTGCTTAACTATCAAATACACATTTTATCGCCACGTTTGGTTAAAATAAATAGGAAAATAACAAAATTATGCTGTTTCAACCAAGACAATCCCCATTTCTCAGTGCTTGAGCATCTAACAGAACTGACTAAATGCGAACAGGTTCATTACGAAGACTGAGTGGCCCAAACTCTCCAGATTCAAACCTATTGGACTATTACATCTGGGGCACCATGCTGGAAAAGCACCATAAACTCCAGCCAAAGATTAAGACGACTAATGAGTTGAAAGTCACCTTGCAGACCATCTAAATACTGCCACAAGAAATGTCAACGAGGCGGTGGCAAACTTCACCAAGTGCCTGGCTGCCTACATGGCTGTGGCTGCCAATGATGGTCACTCCAGTCATATGCAGTAAACTACGTACATCTCCAGGTCTGCAGCCTCATCTCATAACCAACAAACCGGCTCTTTACAGAACCACCAACAGACTACCGGCGAGGATAATGCTCGGAATGTTGAGAAATGTGGGGCTGTCTCGGTCAAAATAGCATCATTTTGTCATTTTCCAATGTATTTCAACCAAACTTGGTGGCAAAGTGTATTTGATTGCTTAACGGCAAATTCATGCAGCCGCAGGAGGGAGGTACTTCAGCATGTTCACACTGTATAACCACAGGACTTCGAGAGCAAAGACCTCCAGTCCACCAAAGTGAATCCAGTCCAAATCCGGAAATCATATCCAGTGACTGGATCCAGACTCCGGATCTGGGTGACTTCCATTATTTAATGGGGACTTCCTTGTCCAAAGAGAGAAAAAATCTTCACAAAGATTCCATAACTTCTTCTGCGAGACGCGAGCCAAACTGTGCAAAAATTCCCCGTCTCACAACGTTGAAGAATCCTTCAAAAAATTCCCGGATCAAGACGCAGACAACTTCCAAAATTTAATCCACAGATACAGCTCTGACGCAATTTTCATGAAGACCTTAATATAAGTGGTTTGTACACAAAGTTTCTAACAGACAGACAAACAGACGAAGAGATGGACAAATGCCAGGTAAATCATAACCTAATCGGCGAAAGTAAAGAGCAGCACAAATCCAGTGCGCTGCCATCAATTTCAGCATTTGCTGCATGCACTGAGGACTGATCCAACATCACCATAGGGGATTGGGTCAAAATACCTCCATCTAAAAATACTGAAACAGCTACCACGGTCAAAGGTCAACGTCGAATGTCGCCAAAACCTAATCCTGTGGTTTTCAATAACAAGCTGTTGACCGATGTGCCTTTGTCGAAAAGGTGCATTTTTCAGCAGGCAATTTCTGACCATAGGTAGTCTCACTTGAACTGTGAACTTGCGAACCTTAAAATTTAACGAGTTTATCTTTGTCCCTAACTGCACGTAAGCTGTAAATTCGGTGAAATTCCCACGCACATTTTGTAAGATATTGTGCTGACAAACTTCTAGCATAGGATCACTGACACACGTACACACACATGAAGCAGCTAAAGACAGAATATCCGATGGCGTCAATGGGGGGGGGAGGCAGACAGCCCTGGGTGACACCATCCAGGGGTGACATCCTAATGAAAATTTTAAAAACAATTTTGGAAGTGAATTTATAAGAACAATGAACAAACGTCACTTGGAAAAGCGGAGAGAGTGGAAGTGGTGATGATGACCAAAAAAGGTAATCACGTTTGAGGAGGAAGGGTGACACCAGCAGTTACCGGACCAGGTGACACCATTCATAGTGACGCCACTGAGAATATCTTTGACAGATAATCGCTGGCATAGGCACAATTAGTGCAGATAGCCAATAATCAACAGAGGGAATCCGAGAAGTCCTTATACTCTCAGAATAACCCCGCTTACCTATTAGACCAGATACTTGTAAAGAGTTCGAGCGACTCCTGGATGCGGTTCTGACTGACGTCCTCACGTAGTACGAGGTTGTAACTGCTGCACGCCGTCACAAATATGATCGCAGTGACATCGTTGAAACACTGGATCCACTTACGACGCTCGTCTCGCTGGCCTCCGACGTCAAACATGCTGTGAAAAGCATCATATATCCACACATGTAAATCACCATCATCACCACCCGCAGCTGATGGGACCTGATGGATTGAAGCCTAATCCTTGGGACCTATCTTCCTTCAGTGCTTTGACACTGTTGGTTGGGTCAACTGAGCCGTAAATACCCATCCCCGATATGACCTATAATGTGTTTGGTGGGATGTTACTCCTTGCTCCATCAATCACAGCCACCAGCAGCTGCATTAGTAGCAGTCAGTGCACGTGAAAGGCAGTTTCCAGCCTTACGCAACACATGCATTATGCAACGCAAGGTTTCATGCAACATATCACATGGCCACTTGTTGCGTTGCTTACGTCAAATTAAAACAGTTCTATTTCTCTTGCGAAGCATGTTTTGTACCTTGCGATGCTTGCGTTGCATGAGTAAACCTTGCGTTCTGTACGTTGCATGAGTAAACCTTGCGTTCTGTACGTTGCATGAGTAAACCTTGCGTTCTGTACGTTGCATGTTTCTTGTATTACGTGCGTAAGGCTGAAAATCGGGCTTTGGTTCACCGATTCTTTTTTCTCCAACTGTCAAAATGCCATCTTCAGCCACAATGCCAGGTTGCCAGAAGGCATGCCCGCACGCAAGACATTCCACGCCATGTTAAACTAGCACCTGGTCAACGTCAAGTGGAAACATCATCCTGGTCAGATCCACTACAGGTGAGTTGACGCCAACACTAAGACCGACATCGAGCAAGACAGCAAATGTGCAAAAAAAGACTGCCAGTCCGCACGGTTGTGCAGTACCGGACGGTGCTGTGCTGTATCATGCAGACATATGCGTTATAGACACGCACGGTACCGTGCACTGTCTGAATGGGAATTTAGCCTCACATTCACCTGAAGTAGCAATATAAACGGCTAACGCCAGAGAAAACACAGCTTACTGAAAGTTGACTTTGTCCACAGTGAACCGCGTCTCAAAAATTCCTGAAGTAAGGACACGACAACGTAGTATGTCCTGCAACAGCAAGTACAGCGTTCACACATCGCATCAGACAACCATGTCAAACTGTGATAAACAGCCGGCTGACCCACTCTCTAGACTACAACCAAACAATAAGAACAATCCTATGGTCTGCCTCACCC
>Ga0049105_1000555_pt1 | contig 13465 bp, 5 predicted proteins | sample WorMetvaBAHAMAS1_FD_61260 | JGI IMG/M metagenome (GOLD analysis project Ga0049105, IMG submission 61260) | Worm MetaG Olavius vacuus BAHAMAS.1 | ecosystem: Host-associated > Annelida > Digestive system > Unclassified | place: Germany: Marburg | collected 2013-04-09
AGGACCGGCTGCCGAGAAACTCCTGTCGCCAAGTTTGTTGTGTGTTCGTGGCACGAGCAGCTTCCGGATGTCGTTAGAATGAGACCTCAGCGGACGACGACCAGCGTCAGACAGAAGATGCGTGATCGTTTCGTAGGGCTGTAATTTTTGACCTTGGGTCAGGGTCATATTACCGACAAAATTAATCGATTGCGAATCGCGACGATTCTGCAGTGCAGTTCAATCGCGTTTGAAGAAGAGAAGAATTGAGTGCAACTGTCGTACAGACTGGCTGCGTCTTCACAGCAGACACTGTAATGACGTGACCTGAACTTTGCTGTGAAATCACGACCTGCTGGCGGCACGATGGATTGACGTAAGTAAGTAAGTAAGTAAGTAAGTAAGAATATTTATATGGCGCAGAGAATCATGCGTCACACTGCGCTGTGATTTCTCAAATCCCAAATAAACGATTTTTCAGATACCGCCTACCTAAACTGTGCGTAGCTAGAGATCTGCCACAGACTTATCGGCAAACCGTTTCACAAACGAGGCCCTGCAACAGCAAAGCTATCAGCTAACGTACGTACGTGCGTAGCTGCGTACAATAGCTGTTGCTGAGTGAAGCGGGTATTGTTTCAGTAGTCTGTCTGTCTGTCTGTCTGTCCGTCTCTCCGGGCAAAAACTGAATAACTACCGATTGATGTAACTTGATATGAATGTGTGATGTGGTAAACCTTAGTAGCGTCCAAGTTTTGCTGACATTTGACCTTGACCTTTGACCTTTGGAGCTATTTTCATGTTCGTATAAGACAATTGCCTAGTATAACCTGGAAACTGCTGAACAGATTTTGTTGTGATTTTACACTACTTGGTTCTGTGAGGCGCTAATAAGAGGGCGAGTCGTATCTTTTAGACAGGGGGTGGCAGCAAGCAGTTTGTTGTTGTTACATCGGCCAGTGAGGTAAGTAAGTAAGTAAGAATATTTGTACACGGCGCAAAAAAGTACACAAACCAAAGTGTCTTCAAAAGTCTCTTAAACTGTAGACCTACAAGTGAGATATCTCTGTCACGTAATGCGACAGGTAACGTTTCACCCGGCGATTGTCTGTCTGTCAGCAACTTCGGATCTTCGTGAAAATTTTACCGAAGATGTTCTGTGGACGAGGAAGAATTAACCGATTAAATTCTGGAACTCACTAGCGTCTGGATCCGGATACGGAAATCTCTTACAGGATTCTACAACATTGCGAGGTGGGACATTTTTCCACAGTTTGGCTCACATCTCTGGGAAAAACTGATACGATCTTCGCGAGAATTTTCCACAGATCCATCTTCGGACAAAGAAGTCCCCATTCAATCTTGGAAGTCATCCAGACAGGTCCAGATCCGAAGTCCGGACTCCGGATCAGTCCGGATCCTAACTGGATTCGCCTTGGCGGAGGTCTGTTCTTTCCGACCTCCACCAAGGCGAATTCAGGTGCTCTTTTTGTTGTTGTTGTCGTTGTCGTCGTCGTCGTCGTCGAGATTGTTGTCGTTGCTGAGATTGTTGTTGTCGTCGTCGTCGTCGTCGTCGTCGTCGAGATTGTTGTTGTCGTCGTTGCTGAGGTTGTTGTTGTTGCTGAGATTGTTAGTTTGCAGTCGACAGGAGGTCGTCATGAGTTGCAGTGGTTGAGCGGCTTTTGATCCGGTAGACTTGTCACTGCTGTGATACGCAAGCTGCCTGATTAAGAGCTGTCTTGAACTACGCTCGTTCGTCACTCGGTCTTGGCAGAAGAAATCACTCTTTTCAGAGATGTTGCCCTTGTCCTTGATTATTCCACGAACCACATAGTTTACACTATTATTGTTACCTCAAACGGTGATGACCATTTTTTAGTCGTCGTCCTGATCAACCACTTCATATTCTTCCCTCCCAATGAAAACTGGAGTTCTCGTCTTCGGGGGCTGCACATACAGCTTACCCCCTAAGTTAAGCCCCAAAATTTTCGAGTTCCGGCTCTGGAGGGGCGCACTTACAACTTAACTCCCTAAATTAAGCCCAGAAATTTTTGCGTTCTCGCCTTGCACCCCCTCGGTACGCCTATGTCGCGAATGTCTGAAGGATTTGAACCAAAACTTGCCCAAATAGTTATTGCAGTCGGGAGACGAACACGATGTTTTCAAGGTGATAGGTTCAGAGGTGAAGGTCACAGAAACGTTAGCGAGCGGAGGCATACAGTTCAACGGTTCGCCGTAGAAGACTGCACTGTTCTATAAACGTTGCTGAGTAAATGAGCTTTGAGATTTAGAGCAGTGCTTTGGTTATAGGCTATTCTAAGGAAAATTTGAGGATACACACGGGGGTACCCTCCACTCCCCTTTCATCCCCTTTCCTCTCCTCCCCTTCCCTTGCCTTCCCCTCACTCTCCTCCCTTTTACCTCGCTGCACCCCTCCCCTTCCCTTAGAAGTAGGTCCCCTTCCAGCTGGGAGGTCTGGGAGAGCCTGAATCGATTTTGGTGCATTTTAGCATAGACATCTGGTGGAAACAGTTTTAATGATTTTCCTGAGAATTAACCAACTGCCCAAATTTCGGTCTATGGCTGCGTGAAGTGATTTTTAAAGATAATACACTTTGACATTTAAAGACGCACATGTTAATTTTAAATTTTAATGATACACAGTTTGTGTAATATTACAAGCTAAAATAGTCTGTGGCTTTATTGGGCCGCAATGTACCTTTCTTGTTATAATTTAACAGTACTTTGTTCAACAGAGAACACTGTCGCGAGAAATAGGCCTAACGGCAGGTTCACGCGGGGTAGCACAGTATCGACACAATTAACCATCACTAATAGGGCCTATTCAGTCATGAAGCGTGCGCCGGATACACGGAACCAGCTGCCGCATACTGCGCGCGGCATCACGTGATTGTCTCGACCAGTGAACTTCTATTTTTTACCATGTAATGCAACGCACGGCATTGCCAAGGCCTTTCTGTGCGTCTGTCTGTCTGCCAGACGCGTGGATTGTGACAGAACGAATGAAACTTGTAACCACACTCTTATACCACGGAACAGCTCTGATTTTATTGTATTACTGCTGTGTATGGGCCATGTTGCCTGATTCAAAATAAATGAATGAATGAATGAAATACCACATGAAAGATTATTCAATCTAGTTTTCTGACAAGAAGAATGGTTGGTGGGAGTGAATGGTGAAATGGTGAAATTTTGAGCCAAACTGGTCCTGTTGGAGCGAAAACGCCTATTTTCAATTAATATTCGCTCGTAGCGCCTCAACCGTAGCCCTAATACCTAGCGAAAAAGCCCCTTTCCTGCAATAGATAGCGTCTGAGCTATGATGGTTGTCTGATGGCCGTTTTCCGTCTAAAATTGCACTTCACTTGAAGAAAATCTGTTACGAAGTTTCTCTGTGTGAACAGTGTCAGCGACAAAGTTGTAAGGCATTCGGTGGCCTATCCGTGCAAAAATGGTTCACGGGGGAGGTCCCCTACTACTTGAAAATTTGGCCAAAAGACCAACCCCCTTGAATAACGCCGATGTCCAATCAATATTGGCTCGTAGCGCCTCAGCCGTAACACCTAGCGAAAAAAGTTCAATTAACACGAATAAGAAATCTACTACGAGCTTTCCAATGAGCCTAAGATGAACAGTGTACGTTGCCCCTAAGCCCCCTAAAGGGGGCCTCAAAAACGTAGTATCCAAAATTTAAACAATAATCTGTGATAACTTCGAAACGGTACGAAACAGGTTGTCAGTTAGTATTAATCACTAATCGGGTTTCCGACTGGTACCGACAGCGGTAACCTTGAATGACCTTGAAACGGCACAATAGCCCTTATTTTGCGTTATTTCAGCGAATTGGGTAGCTTTCGAGGCCGATTACGCCACAGTGGTTGATATGGACCTATAATGTCCGCAAAATATCGTCTTCTAGTTACATTTGGCCAACTGACCCAAGCAGCAGTCGCATGGTCTCTCTGCGACAGCTATTAAGCTTCTCGTTTACTTTCTTTCGCACCTGTACAGATCGCATCGTCTGACCGATTTTCATCGTTAATGGCTCAAAAGACGTGTTTTCGCGTCGTCAACGTTCTTTTTGGGGTGCGAACAAAAAATTGTTTCACTATTTTTCGCCAAAATACGAAATTACCTATTCCCGCAATGTAAAACTTCAATTGACAATATCTCCGATTCTATAGAAGATAGAACCGTTAAGTTTGCGTATATAGCAAGGGGTTTTCGGCAATGGCGGATCGAATTGGTGTAACCGCCATCTTTGTCACGTGACCGGAAGTGACCACGCCGACCGACTCGGCGTAAAACAACCTTAGTTCGCGTATAAGCTAGAATAGTCGATAACGTGTCAGAAAAATGTTTCGGCATCATCTGCATTAATTTTGCGGTGCGAACACAAAATTGTTGCATCGTGGAGGCCCAAACTATCATCTATGTATCACATTTTTTTCTGTACACTCGAGCAGTATTGACACTGAAAGGGCCGTTTGGTCAAGATTTGTATGAGTACTTACAATCTAATTACTTGTGCTGAGTTTACTGATTTCTGTTTTCTGTGTTTACTGCTGTAATGTTCTCTTGCTGTCTATTTTGTAGTTCTCTGTTTTTGTATGTTTTTATAGTGTACTTGTCGTTTTTTTTTACTTTTGTGCTGCCTCATATGGCGTAATAAAGAACGATTAGCTGGAATGTGGACATCGGGGGTCGCTGACTGCCTGTTAATAAACTAATAACCCTACAAATTGAAAACGGAATGCGATATAATGAGATATCAATAGCAGCAGCTGCTTCAATCCGACTACATCAACATCGTAAATGTAAAACCGTGATAATGCTGAGAGTAATATTGTGCGTTATTATAGTAATAATTACGTTCAGTAAAGTCGATGATATGCACTGCATACAACGGTGATTAAATAGGCCTAAACGTCGGTATAAACCCGTCAAATTTTGCACTTTTAAAATGTGCCCAACGACAGCGCTGTTTTTCTTCCATATATCGCGACTAACGAACGTTTCAAATAAAATTTAAAGACGTTTGTAAACGTTTATAAGGAAGCTGCCGTCTTTAAGTACACGGGCGTTTTTTGTTTTTTTTTTACAGAAGTTATTAACAAGTTATATAACACAGTTTTTTTACGTTTAAACGAACACGTCTTTTATTACATCCGTGCTTTCTTCGTTAGAAAATGTGCAGCAAACAAGTAAGCAAATATCATCGAACATAATATCAGCGGATGATTGTCAAATATCAGCTAATAAGAACAGTTACTATTATTAATGCAAACAAATATTATTACAGTGCTGCGAGTTTATAAAAACACTTCAAGAGCAAAACTTTGAGAGCAGTAAACAAAAGAAAATGTTTGTGACAGTATCATGCAATGCCGTAACAGAAATCTATTTGGTGGGGGTGTTAATTCCGCTCCCTTTTCTTAAATTCTTTCCCACTCTTTTCCCCAACTCCAGCAAGGGGGGAGGGGCTGGGGAGCGCTGTAAATGTAAGCTCCACCATCCGGATCCGCTAACGCAATTTTTGAAAGCCCGGGTTTCTGCATAACAAAATCTTTCAATAAGCTCACATTATCACAGAGACGGAGAGAGACGGCGCTGCAGGATGCGTTACGCAGTTTGGCCAAAAATGGAAGACGATATTCTGCAGACATTATAGATTTATCTACAACCAAAGCTGTCGAATTCGGTGAAATTACACAAAATAAGGGCTAGTACGCCATTCAAGGTCACCGATGTAGGTACCAATAAAAAACCCGTATACGACTATAGTGATTAATACTAACTGACATCCATCTGATGTGCACGTTTAAACAGTAACGTCTTCAATCGTCGCTTGAAGACGGGCAGTCACGTCCATACAGTAACAAGCACATGTGTGGCAATAAGTTTTCGAAAGTGGTGGCCTATACGGCGTTCAACGTGAGAGAGTTGAGTAAAGTTTAACGTCCCACTTCAATTGTCACACATATAGGACGACTCCTTCCACACAGTCAATTGCACTGTGATCCAAACTCGCAACAACCGAAAAGAAATACGCAAAAAAACACAAGCCTTCGGAGGGTGCAGACATCCAACTACGCGAATCTAGTTTTCAGACCGTGATCCGGAGTCCGGATCTGAGTCCGCATTCAGATAATTTCCAAAATTTTAACAGTTACACCTTGTCTAAAATTTCCACGAAGGCGCAATGCATTAATAATTGCTCTACTGAGGTTTAGAAAACATTTGCAGCACAAAAATACTTTACAACATTCCAGGGGACAAGTGCCCCCCTTGCCCATGCCTGCAGACGCCCATGAATGAAACAAATCGAAAAACTGATTCGCATGTGCCAATCAAATCACCTAATAGTTAATTAATTATTTCTCCCTGAATAAGAGCATCAGTTAGTGAGTAATTAGTTTAAAAACCCACTCGACACATTCAAGTTACAGATATCGCACTGGCACTGACAAAAACCTACAGAAATCAGAGCATTAATGTTAAATAATTCAACATATACACAACATTCGCAATCAAGTGTTAACAATATGTTTACCCGCCACGAAATGATGACATACAACTATCTACATTATCTAAATTAAGACACGACCATATATAATTAGCGTGATCGAAACTAAGCTACTTTACAACGAATTCTGTCTAAAAACAGAAAGAATGTTCACACCACAGAATGGCACTGCAAGGATTTAATGCCATATTTAAGACAATTAACTGATAAATCTGGACTACTCTTGATACTACTGACACAACAGGTTCCGATAAAACATATGCAATATGACTTGTGATGCACAAGGAAACATTGTATTAACTGTTGAAAGCCCCGCAAGCAGGAAGAAACACTGTGTAGGCCAAGAGAACAGCATTATTCACAATGAAATGCAATAGTCAAAATGAGCATTCGGGGAGTGCAGACCTCTGTCAAAGCTAATCCTAGAGGCGGTTCAAAGGGGGCCAGAGAGGGCCGCGGCCCCCCCAGTAAAAATTCTGGCCCCTCTGTGGCCCCCAATGAAGGTTATGATAAAGCATAATTTGCCACTTGTTAGGGGTGGTTCACTGTGGCAATATAACTCTGCGTCCGTGCCCCCAGCTCCAGTTATGGCCACCCCACTACTCCCCCCCAAATGTAAACCCCAGAACCGCCACTGGCTAATCCTATTTGGATCTGGGAATCCAGAGTCCAGAGCAGCATGATTTCCAAAATGTAACACGGATCTCCTTGTCCAAAGATAAATCTGTGGCAAACTTTTCACAAACGTCCGATCAGTATTTCCAGAGATGTGAGCCAGAGTGTGGATTGATTGATTGAGCAAGGTTCAACGTCCCACCAAACACACTATAGGTTATACTGGGGACGGGTTTAACGGGTCAGATGACCCAACCAAGTGTCAAAGCACTGAAGGAAGATAGGATCGTAAGGATTAGGCTTCATTTCCATCAGGTCCACCCCACCGTGCTTACAATAATGCAACAACTAGAGCGTGGAAAAGTGCCAATCTCGCAATGTCGAACAATCCTTCAAAAATTCCGAGATCTGGATCGAGATTAGGATGACGTCCAACACCTACCAGCTCTTGCTCAGCCAAAGACACATCTCTGGTAAAATTTTCATGATAATCAGATCAGCAGTTTTTACACAAAGTTGGGTAAACCATAACCGCCTTGGCAGAGGCAAGTAGATAATGATCAACAAAAAACAGTCTGTTTTATTCCAGCTCAACGTCGGCAAACCAGCACAGTACTAATCAACAGTGACATAGCCAGCCATATGCACATTACACATTTGCATACTGAACATTCGAACGAGAGGCGTCAAAATCTGGGCTGCATTTTAAAAACGAATAAGTCGTTCACATTTTCCCAGTTTCTGATTATTTCTTTCGGAGTTTTCTGTACATGTGTAGTCTGACAGTATTGCAGTACATGCATGCCACAATTAACATGTTTCTGCTTGTACACAGTGAACCATAAAAAACGTGACATTTTATTTTTGGCAATAACTTTGGCTAATCTTAACCGATTTTTATAGTTTTTATATCATTTTAATCGTGAAGAAATTCTACATGTGACTGTAGTAAAATTTACCACATCACCTTAATTGGGTGCGCAACTTACTTCGTAAATTTAAATAACAACACTTTTTCAGTTAAAAATGCTATTATTCTTTGTTCATTTACGTTCACAGCAAAAGAGAACAGAAAGTCATCTCCAGTTATCAAATTTACAGTGTTGCCATTTTAACATTGTTATTTTGAGAGTAGCAGTCATAAGTAATGTTCAAAATGTCCGCCTTCCGCGTCGACACAGGCTGACAGACGACGCCTGCACTCGTCGATGGGGCGGTTCAGACCAGACTGGTTCAGTTCGCACCACACGGTAAGGTGCGCACATAAATTGGGTGATGTGATAAATTTTATTACAGTCGCATGAAGAATTTTTTCACGATTAGAATGATATAAAAATTATATATATCGGCTAAGATTAGCCAAAGTCATAGTCAAAAATAAAATGTCACGTTTTTTATGGTTCACTGTGTATATACTCTATTACATCTGCATGGATTAAAAAATGTTTTGCATATTATTAATACAAGTATTTTTCATTTTTAATTTCTTTTTCAACGGACAACGAATCCGTCTTGTGGGTACTGACATAAAGAGCTGGCTATGCCGCTGACAATCACAGCTCAACTCTAAACAGTTTAAATTACAAAATATTACACATTTTCATTCAATAATCATGTAGGACAGGGTGAAGGTCATTGAAATCACATGTGGGACAGCAGTGACAGTGGCATGGTTTATCTACGAGATTCAGTTCTGCAAAACAGTAATTATTATTATTATTATAGGAAGAAGAGATTTAGGTATCGCAACGTTTTAAGACATACGAATAAAGACTTTTCCCATTTTGGTCCAGTTTATTTGCCACCATTTACAATACCGGCAAAAAGAATATTTAATGCACAATTCATTTTTCAGCTAACGTAACATAAGCACAACATATAACATAACCTAGAATTACTTTGTAGACGACTGTGGTGAAAATCGGAGTTATAGTTGCAGAACTGTCATATGGGCTATGAAATCGGCTGGTACAACAATTGGGTCGGTTGGCAACAATGTTTATCACAAACAACAAAACTATTCACAATTGCATCTCGCCCACTATCAAAATATCAAATATGTATCTAACAGCCATCGATGAATTCACCTAATTAGCACTAACAGGCAGCTATTAGCATTTATTGGCAGCTAAAACGTATAGGCACGATAACAGTCTCGTGGCAAATAATCCACGCGAATTAACGATACAAATATAATTGTTAAAAATGCAACATCACTGCCAAGTGATATCTGTTGATGCGGCGTTATTCAAGTGTAAAATCCCTGGGTTAGCGACAACAATGCTTCGATATTGCTGTAAAAAGCGATGTCCTTTCCCAAGCATGTGGCTGCCCTGATCTCCATTTCTGCAGTCCTCAGCCGGACACCAGCAAATGCTGCGATATGAAATGAAACAGGACGGAAAATATGCATCAATCGGCCGAACGATATGCAATATGAAAAGTTCACAAGACCCAACACTAAGTGCCATTCTAGCTGGGTTCAGTTCTACTGGAACTGCGAAGCCGGTATCATCAAAACTGATGGCGGAAACAGTAGCCGACCGATTCTAGATTCCGACGACGCTATGGATTGCAGATCACAATGGCACTGAACTGGAACGAACAGCGACTATGCGGTGTCAGACTTGCTCACAGGACAATGATATCCGAGATTCTGAGATGATAATTCGACGCTAACAGATAAAACACAACATGAAAAATCAAATTAGCATTGTTAATGCTTTGCACTAACGAGCGTTTCTAATCTAATACAAAACGTGGTCTGAATGGCAAATGCCATCACAAGCTCCGTTAAAGTGGCCACATTCAAGGTTATTAAAATTACACATCAAATGTTTCGACAATGGTGACAGATACGCTGATGGTGTCAGTGGAAGTCGAATAAGAAACCACTGGCACCACGACATTGACCCTGGATAACCTTGAACCCTCCTAGATCCAGGTCACAGCATTTTCGCATCAAATATCTCAAGTTGGCACCACGACGTTGACCCTGGATAACCTTGAACCCTCCTAGATCCAGGTCACAGGATTTTCACATCAAATATCTCGAATACAGCGACAGATACATCATTGGACACAGCAGAGGTCAGATAGGAAACCATTAATGAGCTCTCGATTCGTACTATGAACTCTGACCCTGGATGACCTTGAACTATTCTTGAACAGTCCTAGTTCAAGGTCTTCAAGGTCATTAAAATTACACGTCAAATATTTCACATACAGTGACAGATATGATGACGGGGTCAATGAAAGCTGAATAGCACCACCCAAGGGCTATCAATTGGAACCATGACCTTGGACTCTCCATGACCTTAATAAGACTCATACACAAAGACTCACAAAAAGCCTCGAGAAAATATTAGGCCCATAATGTACAAAACTATGCAACAGCCAGCATGAGAAAATATTAGGCCCATAATGTACAAAACTATGCAACAGCCAGCACAAAACTATGCAACAGCCAGCATGAGAAAATATTAGGCCCATAATGTACAAAACTATGCAACAGCCAGCATGAGAAAGTATTAGGCCCATAATGTACAAAACTATGCAACAGCCAGCATGAGAAACCCATTAGGACTCTTTGCACTGTTATAAATTCCTAGCTCTCCATTATATTGTCCGTAGAATAATGTTGTACACGGCAACCTGTTTGGTTATATGAGATGCAATAGCATCGGGCAGATACACATTCCATAGAACATATTTCTGGTATTATCATTAGTATTATTATAAGTGTATAGTTCCCAAGGGTTAAAAGCAAAATAGTTAAAATCAAAGCTGGAGTGACTATTGGACCGGAACATCGTCGATCACGAAAGTGTCGTGCAGTCGAACAGAGTTGAAACGCTGCAGCGACACCGACAGACGTTGGAACAGATTATATTTTTATCACTCCTGTTATTATTATATTCCACTAATACCCACTAGTGTCGGGTCGTCGTTCACATTTCCTGCTGTGGACAATCTTCGGTGTCGTGCGCATCGTAGATGTCACAGATATCACAGTACAGACGTAGTGACGGTCCGACCGAACTGAAATCAAACATCACAGCACAGATGTAGTGACGATCCGGCCAAAATGAAATTATATACAATCTGCCAACTACAAAATAATGTATCTTTTAATACTGTGAATACGGTGTTCTAACTACAGTGCTGTGTTTGTTTGTTAAGTACCGGTAAGTTATAGTAGGGTTTAACATCACACTCAACAACTTACAGCCAATCACCTGACTGCTGCAAAAGCCTGGTCTTTCCAACCAAATGCTTGGCTGGTTCTACGGGTAAAAACCAGATATGACTGCTACCAAGTTACCACATAAAAACATAAGCAACTGCTACAAATAATTAATATATCAGGGTGACCACAAAGTAGGAGAAAAAATTCCCCGAGTTTTCCAGGCTTTTTCTCGAGCCATAAACTATACTTTTCCACAGGTTATTGCTACAAAAAGTAAATGTAACAACGACCTTAATCTGTCAAGAGGTCATTCCACATTAACTCCAGCAATACGACAGGTCACCAATACACTGTCACAATCGCCGACAGTCACGACACTTTGTTCGTTTGAAGCCCAAGACCCTGTTGTGTTACGCAAATATCTGATCAAACCAAAACTATTTTGTTTGTTAAAAATTTTACCATGGCAAGTTTCGTTGAAATCTGTCCGCTAAATATTTACATATCACGTCACCGATGGACAGTTGGACAACAGACGGTAGGATGTACGACCTAAATACAATATGCCTCCATCGGCAATTGTGGACGAAGGCATAAAAATACGACCAATCCTGCAGAAGGTTGTAAGATCGGAGGCAGTGAATGGTCATGTCAGGTCAATCAACTAGGCCAACTCAGCCTTTCATCCTTCCGGGGTCGATAAACGAGTAGCAGGCCTGTTTATCTGTGTGCTCAGGTGGCGCCATCTGGTGAATGCTTGCGAGGTAAAGGCCCACCTGATCGGATGTTAGCAAAACCTTGGCGCTGTCTGTTTCTGGCAGCCTATACCTTCTGGGCTAAACCTGGTTGTTGCTGCTGCCCTGCGTGACAGTCTGTGTGTTGTGTCATTGCTGCCATTCATGGCAGACTGTTGTATGTTGTATACCGTGTGTAAGGTTGAGCGGTTTGTCTTAACCATTATTAAACGAAGATTATTATTATTATTATGTGTAAGTGTGTGTGTGTGCATATCTGTCTCTCTCTGTCTATGTCTCTCTGTGTCTGTGTGGAGTTACATACTTCACTAGATGTCCGTTCTGTCCGTCAGCAGCACTGACTGACTGCCTCCACGCCTCAAGTTCCACATTCTTCCGTTGAATTTCAACAATGACGGCGTTCAGAAACTGCACCTGACATTAAACACCCACACATCACTCATTTCTGACTACGGACTGGACCACAATTCACGCACGATGAGGTCAGTGCACTGCTAATTTGCACTGAAGATGAACTGTCGCCGATGGTAGTGTATCATCATTTAAACCAGTTCCAACATCCGCATACCCCCAAAATCGTTTTCCGTCCCACTCACAGTGCTCACGTATGGCCATTTCATCGAGAGTCAGATTACACAAGACTGGCTTAGGTGACTTGCCACATGATTATGTAAAACACATTACACATTTGCATACTGAACATTCAAATGAGAAGCGTCAAAATCTGGGCTGCATTTTAAAAATGAATAAGTCGTTCACATTTTCCCAGTTTCCGATTATTTCTTTCGCAGTTTTCTGTACATGTGTAGTCTGACAGTACTGCAGTACATGCATGTCAGAATTAACATGTTTCTGCTTGAATAAATTGAATAATGCAAATCTAAATAATTCTATGCTGCGCATGTATGGTCACGTTTTTGCTGGCTTTCTTCACTGTGACGTCCTATTCTTGCACTTTAAGCATAGTGATTTTCGTCACATTGTTGCAAGTGCGTAAAATGAATTTTTTGAATAGGTAGCAAATTCTGATTATACAAGTAAAGGCATCAAAATTTGCTACCTATTCAAAAAATTCACGTTACGCACTTGCAACATTATCACGCAAAACCATCGTGTTTACCTTGCAAAGAATAGGACGTCACAGCGAAAAAAACGGCGGAAACATGATCGTACAGGCGCAGCATAGAATTATTTAGATCTGCATAATTTACGCAAGTAGCTAATGATGATGATGATGATGACGATGATGAAGTCTCCCATCGGGACGACGTATGAGCTCCGGTCTCACTCTCTACTTCCTGGGGGTCCTCGAATGACCGACAAGGCCGATTCTTGCGGTGAATTGTCGACCGCAGTCATCACAGGTAAAGTGTCTTGTAT
>Ga0049105_1000556_pt1 | contig 13464 bp, 5 predicted proteins | sample WorMetvaBAHAMAS1_FD_61260 | JGI IMG/M metagenome (GOLD analysis project Ga0049105, IMG submission 61260) | Worm MetaG Olavius vacuus BAHAMAS.1 | ecosystem: Host-associated > Annelida > Digestive system > Unclassified | place: Germany: Marburg | collected 2013-04-09
GTAGGGGCCTGTGTTAGCTTATTCTTCAGAAAGTAAAATACGTATAATACGTATGCTCGAACTTTGGTCTATAACGCACAGAACCAAGAGTCAACTACAACTAATAAGCATCTTAATAAATAGCATGATTATCCACCTTGTGATTTACCTTGCGCCGCCTCACCAGTAGGTCATCCTGTCAGAGAGGCTTGGCGCACTAGGCCCACCCGGTTGTCACTATAATAGTAGCCTAGTTAGGCGAGTTGACTGTGTGCTGATCCAACAAGTCCCATCTGTTCACTCTATTCGAAACAATGCTCAGTGATATCCCAAGTGCGCCGAGTTTTCCTAATCAAATGTGATATGACGGGCGCAAGTAGACCCTCTTTGCTCGCATCTCAAACGACAATATATTACATATATATTACATATATTCCTAAGTTTCAAGCAGTGACCCCTAGCGCCTTTATGGTTTTCATCCAACATCGTTTTGCTTCTCTTTTTCTAACATGCCCTGATCGTTATTCGTTACTTTCCTCAGTTGAAAAAAAACATTTACTCGTCACTGCTCTGGTGCATTCTGATTTTATCATTGTTGCTTGATTAAAATATAAGTATGTATACGTGTATTTGTGTTTATTTTCGTTGTCGTGTGTTGATTCTGCACTTGTTGCGAATAAAGCTATATATAAAGCCTAATTCGGCTGGCTATTACCGTTATGCCTATAAACAATAGCAACAGTATAAGGCGTCGGACTTGCGATGGAAATGCTACGGGTTTGACTGCCGGTTGGACATTGCTGCGTATAGCAACTTTAGGCAAGCTATTCACACTCCTGTGCTTCTGACACGAAGCAGTATAATGTGGTACCGGTATAACGACATGGAAGGTGGCGGCGGGTTATGAAAGAGTTGTGGTCTGCCGTGGGTGAAGACGCGCTGCCGGCTCAACGCCATGAAACAGAGATGAATGCCGCATCGTGGTGTGACAAAACTGTCGCTAGTTAACTGCATGCCGGCACGCCAGGCCAGATACGCTAAGCATGTGATGTTACGTTTTACTTGTGTGAAATACAAGATAGATAGATAGATAGATAGATAGATACATTCATTTATATAGCGCCTATAAGTCGGAAGAGTCACTAGGCGCTTAAGATCTGCTGAGGCTGAGAGAATTTCCTTAGTTTGACTTTGTCAGTGTATGTGTCTGTAGCTGACTGCGAGTACGGAGCGCCGTCATGTCCGACGTGCATCGAACAAATGTCCGAGGAGGACGTCATGAACTGTCCAAAGCAGCAGTGCAACAGCACACTGGTCTGTCGCTTACTTGACTCATTCATTCATTTGTTCGGTGTTGCTGCGTTGAGATTTGACAGTTTAGTAAGGAGTACTACTGCTACTATTGCGTTCTGCCAGTGCCAGTGCAAATGTTGTTACTCCCTCCAAGGTTCTACCTGGCGTCTCTCTGTCTGTCTCTCTGTTTGCCTAGTAGCGACTTCACGTACAAATAATCATCGCATTTTCACGAAACTTTTACGAGTGATGTATCTATGGACAAGAAAGAACTTATTAAATGTTGGAAGTCATCCGTTTCTGGATCCGTATCCAGGAATTTATAAAAGGCTTCTTGAGCATTGCAAAAGATAAGTCAGTTTTCCATAATTTGGCTTATATGTGAGAAAAAAAAACTAATCGGATCTTTATCACAGATGTACGTTTGAACAAGGCAGTCCCCGTTAAATTTTGGAATTCATCCAGTTTTGGAGTCGGATGCGGACTGCAGATGCGGACTCCGAATCCTGACGAGATTCGTCTTGGCGGAGGTCTGTGCTATCCGAGTGCTTTTGTTGTTATATGCGGTGTTTGTGGGCGCAGGCGACGTGTCTGAGGAAGTCCGTGAGAGACATACGTGGCACGGTGATAGAAGGCGCGTGGGAAGGAAAGTGTCGCGAACCGGGAGATCCATGTCCGACAGAGTGCGACATGAATCAGGCTCTGTTTCTAGAGACTTGCTACAAGTGTCACATTCCGGCTGTCTGTGAAGGTCGGCTCAGTTCACATGCAGTTTCATACCAGTCAACGTGGTTAACGCTTACATATCTCGAACTATTTGTCCTCGATAAATGCGGTATGGTAGCATGCTGTTAATGCCAGCGATAGCATGTGCGACACAAATGTGACCGTTCCGCCGTTTTACTAGGAGATAGGCCTGCCTGTAGGACCTGTAGGTTATTTCCTGCACGCCAGACCAGATACGCTAAGCAAAGCAGGTGTTGTTTTCCTTCTGTCCGTGTATCCGTGTACCTGTGTGTCTGTGTGTCTGTCTGTCTGTATATCTGTATATAAAGCTGAAAAAATACTGATCAGAAATTAATGTTATGAATCTTGTTATGAATATGTATTACGGCGAACCCTAGAGGTGATTAGTTTCGGTATTTTGATGACGTTTGACCTTACATTTGACCTTAAGAACTATTTTCGTAGCTTTAGATAAAAAAAATTGCCTACAACATAAAAACTACTGGTCAGATTTTCATACATTTTACGGGGAAATGGATTTTTGTTGGTTCCAGCGTCATATAAATCGGTCGTCTTTGATCGTGATCTACTTAGCATTGATAGCAGCGCTCACGTCTGTGCTGTCCTCATTTTAGTTGTGTATCTAATACGTTGTGCATGGTTTGTGATTGATGTCTGTAGCTCCGCCGTGTGCTGCGGTTTACCCGGCATGTTGGACGTGTCACAACACAACTTCACCGACTGATCCTAGCTGCGGCTGGCAGTACTGCACCAGCCCTGACGTACGTGCTCACTCATCCTAACATTGTATACAAGCTGTTTGCAACACTGCGTCAATTTCGAAAGAGTGTATAACATCTATATTAGTTCACTTAACAGTAATAGGTAGTCCACTACGCGCTTTGCAATGAGCCCAAGGTGAACATCGTACGTTGTCCCCAAAACGCAAAGTGTCCAAAATTTGAACAATAAGCTGCGATAACTCCGAAACGGCACGAGATAGGATGTCAGTTACTATTAATCACTAATAGCTAGGAAGTCGCATACGGGCTTTCGATTGGTACCGATCTCGATGACCTTGAATGACCTTGAACGGCGTAATAGCCCTTATTTTCCCTTTTTTTCACCGAATATACAGCTTTGCTGGCAATTTACGTCACAGTGATTGAAGGTAGACCTATAATGTCTGTAAAATATTGTCTCCAGTCTTCCACTTTTGGCGATAACTAGCCTAACCCACTCTGCAGCGCGGTCTCTGCGATAGCTGAGCTACTTGTCGTTAACTTATTGTTGCAAGTTGCAATAGCAGCGTCATGCATTGACACAAACAAGGCCATATATAGTCAGAAATTTATTTCTGCGGCGTTCTCTTTCCTTTTGTACTTTCTTCGCCTCTCCTGTCATCTTTCCTTCCCCGCCAAGCGACGAAGTCAATTCCATCTAGTGGGTCTGCTGAGCGCGTTTTTGATGTAGGCCCTACGCCTGTATAGTGGCTGCAAATGTCTTACTAATGATAAAATTATAAGTGATAATTTCTTGATATTGTACGATATTGTATAAATTGATTCATGGATGTTATATTTTGTAGTATTTTCAAGTACAATTGCATGCTTATTCATGTTTTATTCCATGTTATTGTATTATGTGTTTGTATGTAACGCCACAGCAATGTAAGTGGCCTTATATCCCTTTTGCTTTTAAATAAACAAATAAACTGTGAAAACAAATGCTGTGTGACTGAGACGTGCCACTCAGTTATGCAACGATGGAATCATTGATGTTGCAGGAGTACTGTCGCAACGAGACGATAGTAAGCGTTCGCGGTACAGTTGATCTGTTCTCGTCTGGCTGTCATGGACAGTGCACATCAGATGATGGAAATTGTAGTACTCCTATGAACTGCAGGAGGTGCTCACGGGCTCGGAAGTTCTGCCAAGGAGGTTGTTGCTTCAGTATTTTTTGATTAATATTTTCGTGTACGTCGATAGTCATCTGCATGTCGTGGTCTAAGTTCGTTAACACTCACTTATACCACTCCAGACAGCGGTTTAACCTACACTGACTGCACTCTTCGACGTTGTAATCTTACACTACATAGCTTTTATCTACGAAAACACCCGAGACATGAAAACTTCCTGTACGGGTGAAACATGGATTAATGTATTTTCCCAATTTTATGTATTGGCTCACGTCTGTGTATTTCACTTACCAGTAGCTTCCCTTACTCCTTCACACTTGATACTGTTGGTTGTGAGACAGACCTGTAGAAATCTAACTTTTTCAATTCTCGAATCTCTCTATGATACTTTTTAGGGGGAGGGGGTCATCTGTGGCAGCCATAGAAATCGAATTTTTCTCGCTGTTGTTCAATGCCGGTAGCCTACTGTGGATATTATTCACACAAATGTTGTGACTAATATGTAAATGTGATATTGAATATGTGTAGATTTACCAGATGCAAGAGTGCCGTCGTGTCTAACCTGCAAAGCCGACACACGGCTGTCATGCGAATCTCAAGGAGTAATGAAAGCGTGTCCTGCCGGATCTGAGGTACTGCATTAGCAGACTCTAATGGACGGTCAGTGACCGTAGTTGACGGTCAATGACCGTAGTTGTATTTGAATAAATAAATAATTCATCACATAAATGTCAATAAGTTACAAAACAGACGCCGTAGGTGTAACTGGAGGCCTAAATACTTAGTGTTCAACTGTACGGCATAAACTCAAAGGGGTTTTGACCACTAAACCCCCTTACTAAATCCTTATATATGTGTACATAGGGGTCGTCCATAAATGACGTCACGCTCTGAGGGTCGGGGTTCACATTGTTGTGACGATGTGTGTCGTACGGGCGTAGGGAGTAAAGTACTGTGACGTCACACTTGGGGTAAGACGAGGTCTTCCACTGTGCACATTGGACATGACGCGTGTATACGCTCAAATTATGTGTATTAAGGCGGAGAAGTATATAGGCTACGCGTATAGTCCGTAAATGCAGTCATGCAATTTTGAGGTAAAATTAGCCCCACTCACCTCTTGTCACAATGCTCTGAACCCCTTCTAAAATGACGCCACAAACTTCTAACCCTATTACCGTCGCAAACTACAGTTACAAGTGGCAAACACAATGCAAAACTTTGCCACACGTTGTTGATGACGGCAGAACGCATATAAACAGTAACTGTAGCCTATATACGATGCTTTAACGATGCAAATTGTCGTTTGCAGCGTGTCATATGTAGCACAACATCGGTGAACTGTGTGTGTTTGCGTGTGTATAGGCTGTGTGTATTGAACGTATGGTTGTTGACATGAGCGGTACGGCATACTATTTCTCACGCGGCTGCTCGTCTGTTGCGGCTTGTGGGAGCACGTGCAACGCCATCATGGGAGGCACAACTGCTGCTTCTACTGGGCCTCAAACCACGTGCACCTGTGTTCCTCCTGCATACACTCAAGGTATTTTCTCTCATCCTCGCGTTTCACAGTCGCCCTGACTGCCTCCTTTCAACATGCAACACGAAGTACTTCGGCTGCACTGTGTCTCAACAAACTCTTATTGCATCTTCAAAAGACCAAAATATTGGAAATAATGCCTATAAATCTAGCCAAATGTCAATAAATTTTGTTTAAAGAATAATCTTCATTAAATTAACTAACACCGAAGACTACTGTAACTTGCTGTTTTGGGCATTTATAACAGCTTTTTTCGATGTCTTTACGCTGTACAAAACGCAGCACCATGGTTCCGTCTTAAATTCAATGCGCTCGACGGCGTGGATTGAATTTAAGACGGTCGTTGTCGTTTTACAAGGCGTTGAAAGGCCTGTCTTCTCAGTATCTGGCAAATGGCTACCAGCTGCCACTATACCACCGGCCGCCGACGACTTCGAGCTTCTAACGTGCGAATTTCCAGTAGGCCTGTCTCACAAAATCTGGGAGGTCAATTATTTTGCCTATTTTGTCGCAGTCTGGATCGCGTCTCTGGAACAACCTACTCTCCTTTTAGGTGATTCTGAACTTATCCTCTAGAGTTCCGCCGGATGCTTCAGATACACCTGTTTGCTGAGGACTTCGAAGCCTAATAACTGTTTCTTTGAGAACGTCTTTCTTACTTTTTTTGCTATTTTGTGAGATATGTTAAAACATCGCGTCAGCTGAGATTTTCTCGTGGCTAGCGCTAGCTCGTGGCCTAATGGTAGGATTACTTTCTGAGCCTACGTCATCTCTACAAACATGACCTGATACCGAGTTGCGTCCTAGATAGTTTAACTTTTGCAAGTCTTGTTAACATTTATAAAACAAAGTTTTCTAAAACTTTCTCATGAAGCTATGCCATTTGACATGACAGACTAATAACAAGTTGTTAAATGTGTTCTATGCTTGGAAGTATGCACCATTTGTGTTGGATGGATAATTATAAAATTCTCGTTGAGTTTTTAAGGACTTTGTGGTGTCGCAAGTTCGCGAACTCCCGGCAGGTGACAAAAATTCCTGGATCTGATTCTGGTGCTGCGTTGCCTGAGTTGTATCATGTGATGTGTGTCCGTACAGGTACTACTACAACAACGACAACGACAACGACAACAACTGTGTCAACTACGACAACTCTGCCTACAACCACAACGTCGCCGATTCTAAGTATGTTGGTTGTTCGCATTGTATTTGTAGTGATATTTAAATTTAGTCTCGCTGACAGTTACGCACGGGAATTTGCAGTTGAAAGACCAGAATGGTTTAAAATGTACTACATTCCTGCCAACTCTGTTTAATCTCAGACCCCATGGTCACGATCTGTCACTTCCTACCGTCAAAATAGTTTTGTTAAAACTAGCTTCATTATGCGAGTTCTCTATAAGTATGTTTTTCATTGAATATTCCTGTTGTTACATTAATTGACTGTTTAAAGCTCATTGTTTGTGACGCTTTGTTGTCATGTGTATGTTTGTTATTTTACTTGTTTAATGTTTGCTGGAGTCGATTAAAGGCAACTTACTTAACTCATCCCAACTAAAGGGAGAGGGAGTAGGGAAGTCGAAGAGAATAGAGGGAAGGGGATGAGGAAGTAAAGAAAAAATAATTATCACCCACAATTGACAATCTCAAGGTTGGCAGCCTTAATGCTAGATTTTATTGAAACTTTATTTTGAAGATGATAGTACTGGTAGAGCAGCATAGTAACAAGTGGCAGAATTCTGTGGTCGGATGGGCTCAAATTACATAGAAACTGCCTTACATTTAGCTGCTACACTCCAAACGTCTTCCAAGTCACAGAGGCATTTTTGTGACAGAATGGTGCAGCAAAAAAGACAGAATTGAAACGATGTTTTTTTTTTCATTTGACTTGCAGTGGTTTTTAGTATGCTACCTATTTCATCCGTCATTTGTGCGTTATTATAGTCTTGGCTGTTTGTTCAGTGTAGTTCTATATTTTCATCCTCATATCAGTTGGCGTACGTGAAACCCGATACTCATTCACACCTCTAAATAGGACTTTATAAGATCGTTTGAGTCTGTGTGTTGCAGCCGGACAGTACAGCTGCCGTCTGGCTAACCCGTGTACCTACGACAACATCCCGATGTATGGCTACTACTACCCACACTACGACCCGACCATGTACATCCAGTGTGGAACCTTGAATAGCAGAACGAGATATTCGAGGTGTCGCGAGTACCGCTGTCCAGCTGGAACCGTCTGGAACCAAGCCAGTGTATTCTGTGAACGCGGCGTTGGGACCAGTAAATAGTTTTCTTTATTGATTCACACAGTTTTCGTACAGTGAAAATATAATTTTCTGTAAAACTGTTAGAACTTATCTAAATTTACTGCAGCCAACCAGTGGAGGCCAAAGCTTGCAAGGCCGAGGAATTAACCTAGTTGCTGGCCAAAAACGTGGCCTGCATGGCCAAAGCCAAGGACTTTTTTACCTCCTAAAAGAAGGCAGGGCTGCATGGTATGAAGAGTATGATCAATCTCACGGGCTCTAGAGATCTTGATAAGACCATTTTACAATTTTCATACATCACGCTGTACTGTACAATACAAGCGAGTTTTGTATGAATAATTTTAGTAACTTAGTGTTTTTAGTAAAGTGTTTTTATGATGCGGCATAGAGGCTTTAAGCCTGCGCTCGTAAACTCTGTCTTCGTCTACGTCTACGTCTAGCATACAGTAAAAAAACTAAAAAAATAGACACGGGTCCCTGTCTCTTTTCTTTAGGGGTTCTCCGGTTATGTGGACATGGGGATTCTGTGGGATTCCCGCGGTTTTTTTTCTGTGGATATGGGATGGTTATAGGGAATGAAATCCAATCCCCACTTCAGCCCTCGTGAAGGTAAAGGACTTCCTCGTTATGCACATGTGTAAGACTAATGGCCTACAACAGGAAATTTCTTCTTAGCCTGAACGATTAGCGAACTACAAAAGACCAGAATCGGTGTACTGTTTCAAAGAACACAAGCGCACTTCACTGCAATTTTTTTTAAAGTTTTATGCTCAAGTCCAAAGCCAAGGACAACTTCTGAGGCCAAAGACTTCAAGTACGAGGCCAAGGCTAAAACCATTGACAAACCCAAGGCCAAGGACATTGGCAACTCGCCTCGAGGCACCTCGAGGACTCCATCTGTGCAACTAACACTGCAGTTCTTGAGCGTTGTAAATTGCAATTATGTACGTGTTTCTAATGTACACTGCACATTGTTAATGTCTTGAATATGAACGTGTTGCAGCACCAGCGCCGAAATGTCCTGGAGCGAGGCCAGTTTGCCAGACTTGTCTGTATGCAGCCAATGCGCAAAGATGTATCACTGAAGGTTACGAAGATGACTGCAGTGCTATGAATGACGTAAGTCCATTAAACAAACATTGTTCGTATATGATTCACTGAATAGCGAAAGCAAAACACTACATTTCGTTTATAGCCGCATCCAGGCCTATAAGTTACATTGCATTGACTTACTGCATATCGAAATGTCGCTTACGTTAGTGCATTAACGACGTCTGATGCTTTTTTATGTAACTAAAACACTAATAAATTCTATATCTGATGCACAAAACAGTCATTAAAAGATGTAGTAATGGTTCATAAAATGTCGGTCTGTATGATAAGATGAAAACGGCGTAGTCCCTCAGAGTTGACAGCATTACAACAGTAATGCGCAAACTGCACTAGCGTAAACATGGGTTAACCTACATGTATGTGCCGAAAAGTGTCAACCGACAAGACAGGACAGCGACCATAGCACTCAGCACGAAGTGAAATGAACGAATGTATGATCGCGACGTATTGATAATGTATAATCAGTGGTTAAAGTGTAATGGGACGCAAGGGAACACCGTTCCCCACCTCTAATTTATGGCTCTAAGTGTTCCCCACCTCAGAGTGTTATAATGCTAGGGAAAGGCACACGGTCATTGCCAGGGGCCCAAACCTGAATGTAGCGTTCCCCCACCTCTAATTTTGCACTTTAACCACTGTGTATAATAAAACATGCAGCCGATGTAGCATGTGACTGTGTTGTGTAGCCGGTCTGTGAGACGTGGATAACGTACAACCATTTATACCGCGTCGTATCATACAGCAGTCGCTGTAGCGAGCGCCGCACATGCAACGATAACGAGATTCTCAGTTCCCAGACCAGAACAGTGCACTTGTCATGCAAAGACGTCAGTTGTTCTGAGCGTAAGTTTTGCTTCTTTGCATTCACTTTAAAGTTAAACTTATAATTAAATTGTACAAAATGTGTTGGTATTGTTTACAGTGAAGGGACATAGCGTGCTGTGACCTCAGTGACCTGATAGAACCTTTCTACTTGCTTTTTAGCTTACTTTACGCAAACAGTTCAATCAATCAGTAATTTTTATAGTGACCTTAGTAGCTGTTGCCATCGCTAGGAGCACTAAGAGTGTCACAGTAACACAGTTGGGCAACAGTTACAGTACAACATCTGGGTAGGACTGCGCGAACAGATACCGGAGACTGGTAATAATTATAAACTTTTGAACAAATGAGCGGTTTTTGGTTTATCGGTTTACTTAGTGTAACGTAGTCTATGCTGAACTGTGCTATACATACGCACGTGACGTAGACTCTATGCAGTGTGTAATGACTGTATTTGCAGCGCCACAGCCGTGTCAAACCTTGCACGAGTCAGTCTGTCTGACATGCATAAACGCAGTCAGTGAATCCGACTGTGAAAGCCGAGGCTACTACGACACTTGCGATTCATCTAGGGTTAGTATGGCCTAGTGTCATCAGCTGGATATGTTCAACTTAAGTCTACCGTTAACCTTTGTCTGTCTTCTTCACTGTGTGAAGCCAAGGAGGTTGTGTCTGTCTGTTAACAACTACTGATCGGATCTCCGTGATAGTTTTACTGCAGCGTTTATTTAGTGATGTAGTCAGTAACGACGTTGTACAGGTCCACTTTTATTTGGTCAGAGTATTTTACAGTGATGTAATTGAAATCTTAATGAAATTAAAGTTGTACTGTGTTCTTATAAAGTAATGCGTCCTTACATTCACTTCATGTTATTTGAACATTGGCGATAATCGATGCGCACGCCTAAACAGTCCAGCATTTTGAAATGTTTTTTGCGCCTTAGGATAGAGAATAGCACGCTTTTTGCACTTATATTTTTGCTAAAGCCTACACACGCTGCAGCGCCGTTTGGCTGCGAGAGCTGACCTACTTGTTGTTGTTGATGATAGATGATAGATGATGATTGGATACGTCAGTATTTTTATACGCTATCAAAGTGTCTGATTTATCCTCAGTGTTGAAGATCGGACAAAGATAGCTGTCCTTCGCTATGTCACTTGATTGCCAGATAAATTCTGAAGCTATAACAGTTGTCATTCGTTTGTGCCGTCTTTGTCATCAGTCACACGAACGAACTGTTGCTTGTTTCTGTAGCCGGTGTGCTCAGTCGAACGCAAGTGGTCGAAGACTCGCTCAGGACAGAGAAGACTGACCATGTCAAGCGCCTGTTCGTCTGAGTTCTACTGCACGCCCAGCTGGACAGGCTGGCCGTACACTGAACAAGGCAGGTACAGCGACGACGATGACTCCGCTCGTGGTTCCAGTGACTCCGGTGACTCCAGTGACTCTGACATATCAGACTACAGTGACTCCACGAGGTTCTACTACGGTTTCCGGTACAGTTATGTCACCACTCACCGGAGTTGTCCAGCTGTCGACTGCAGACCAGCCACAGGTAAACTTGGCTTCACTCATTACACGCACAACACAACTATTGCAACGTCAGACCGTCGTCTTATGCCGAGTGTGGACTGTGTCGCATGCCTTCCAGATTTACAGGCTACTCGGCGCCCTACATTTAGATGTAGTGCGCCTTACAAATGCACTTACTTACTTACTTACTTACTTACTTACGTCTCAAAGTCGAAATGTCAACATGGCGTCATGTCAGCATATCACAGACACTGAGACTGTTTTTCATGTGTTTTCAGCTCTTCTTAGCTAATGTTCTGTTGGGTTCCGTGCTACACACTAAGCTACCCACCAGTTCCCGAGTGAGCGTGTTGGTGTGCGTGTATCTTATCGTATATAGTTAGATTGTTTGTCTTGAATTTTATCACGATTAAATATTCTTTGCATAGGCTAGCAAAGCAGTGCGACATCAAACATAACAATTCACGTACACCCACTATTGTGACTCGACTGACTGCTGGTATGTCATCTGATAGTATGGCTTCTACCCGAAGCGGGACAATTTTTGGCCCTTCTGTCCCACGTTCCTCCATAAGCCAGTTGTCCCACTTCTTCAATGTCACGTTAAAATACACTGTGAAATGTACATGACATTTGTCCTCTGAAATTGCATCAGAACGTGCCATTTTCAGGCAAAAATTCGAGAATTTCTCTGGGAAAAAGCACAGCTTCCTCCACAAACCGTACCCCCAAACCTTCCCAATCCTCCAGCACCTCGGCGTTTTTAGCGCTTCGATCCTGACGCATTCGGCGCTTTTTTTCGTCAGTTAGGCTAAAGAGGTTTCAGTTTGCGCGGTCTGGAGTCGGACTGAGTAGCTTCGTAACTTATTATTGTTACTGACTACGATCAGTCAATGTTTGCAGATATGTCGACCGTGGGAATATGGCTTCGAATTGACAGGAATTTCAGACACGGTTACGGAGTTCGATATTCGTTTGACTGGTGGACGCTGAATCTGGGATGCAGTGCACAGGTAACTCCATTTCAAATCCACGCATACAAGCATATCTTACGTATCAAACTATGCGTTGGTATTTTGTGTACAGTGTGATATCGCCGATTGTTGCCATTCGCGCCCCCAACTAATTGCGCTTTCGTTCCTGTGTGCAGATTGCGATTCTATTCAGAGGTGTTTCGTCTTACCAGTCGTCTCGTGTCACGAATTTCAGGTAAAAGTTCGCGCAACTGTTTGTTGTCATTTTTTGGTTGCCTTTCAACAACGGATTCACTTCTCACCATTAGCTGTTTCTCGACTTTTCGGTGTCTTACCCAAACCTAAGTCATGAACTAGGATTGTGTGTACTGAAATGTGCCGTAACACTAGAGTCAGTCATGTTGGCCTGGGTATTATCGCTGAAACACATAACTATGGCCACTGTGAGTGCGCCCGATGATACACCTACTGATGTAAAACGAACATCAGTAACGTATCTATGAATTAAAACGTCACATCACCACTAGATAACTCACCGTCACCGCTTAAAAAAGTACTTATGTTCTTCTGATTCTGTACAAAACCCGGACGATGAACGCACTTCTAAGCTTCAGTCTGTTCACTAAATTACCTTCGTAACTTAACAGGCAACTCTTACAAAATAAATTGTTGCTATTTGTAGTAGGCTATTGCGTCTTACGATTTTGTTTTCTTTGTTTTCTTTTCTGTCGCGACATTTTGCACAGTCTAAATCAATGCATCACACTCAGAACTCTGACATCCGTGGGATGAGGAGATCCTTGCATCTAGAAGAGGCCTTGAGTACTGTATAGCCAAGAACGAGATCACCAATAATGATCGCTATATACATATATATTATTATTGGCTTTTGATCTCCTGTGTTAGACTTAGCTGCCAGCTGTTGAACGTGTTTTAAGTTTGTGCATTTCATCATCATCACCATCATCATCATATCTTCATCATTGTTTTTTTGTTATTTTTGCCATAGTTCAAGAATGAGGATTTTAAGAATTTTAAAAATTGCGGAAATCACGAATTTTTACGCATTTAAAAATGTTTTTTTAATTTGTAAAAATTAGTGATTTTACCATTTTTAATGTTTTGAATGTAACTTTTATTAGGCCTATATCTACGTAGTGCATTCATTGAAATTTGAGCTCGTGTTGCTACTGCAAGCAATCATAAGCCGTTCGTGAGCCCAAAGTAACATTCCAGTAAAAGGTCACCAAACTTTACGAATTTAAAAATGGCTAAAATTCGCGAATTTTTTACGA
>Ga0049105_1000557_pt1 | contig 13452 bp, 8 predicted proteins | sample WorMetvaBAHAMAS1_FD_61260 | JGI IMG/M metagenome (GOLD analysis project Ga0049105, IMG submission 61260) | Worm MetaG Olavius vacuus BAHAMAS.1 | ecosystem: Host-associated > Annelida > Digestive system > Unclassified | place: Germany: Marburg | collected 2013-04-09
ATGCGATGTCAAATTATGTGAGGAATTTTGGTGTCAAAAATTATTAAAATCGGACAACTATTCCTCAACTTATAGCCAATAATATGAGTGGATGTTTTTTTTTGAAACACGGTGTACACACGTTACACGTCTACAGAGCAGCCACGCCCACTTCAAGTTATTAATCACTGAAAAATAAATAGGAAATCGTTAATGTCGACTTAAAAGAGCATAGTGAACTTGTGTGAGATAGTCAACAATAGATGTGTCTCATCAGTTCTGTTGTAGAATTTAATCACCACTTATATAAAGCCGAATTATTAAAGCCATAATATTCCTAATGGCGACTTGCATACTAATGGGCCCCGTCACAGGTCACTCTCTTGACCTCCGACCTATTGCAAGTTTGCTATGCAATGATTAACATACATTAATAGCATACAACGAAAGAAACACTAACCGCAAACCAGTTTTATCAGCATCACATTAATTCTGTCTGTTGCAGATACATGCTAATTTAAACGACGACTTGTCGGTGAGAGCACCTGCTCGATGACGTCACGAGGGCAGGTAAAGTGACAGAGGCAGCGAGCGCGGTCGAGGTCAGCGAGACACGTTGCGTCGTACTGACAGCTGTGTTGATGACATGGTCCCTTCTCATCTGTCAAAACATCCGCCACTTTCTCTTGGGACATCGAACACACCATTAACCACGAGAACAGAACAGTTGATATAAATGGCAATGGACTGCGATCACCGAAACGTTTCGCTCTCGCAGATAGCATAACAGACGCTAAGCATAGTAAAGGTAAACGTAAACGTGGATTTGTATAGCGTCTTGTCGTAAATACACCTCTGAGGCGCTCAGGTATGGTACGTGTTCTCAAGGGATCTCACAGTTTTACCTGTACACGCCGCGTTCATCCGCTAATGGAATGAACCATACGTGCCTTTGCCTTCCCAGTCGAAGCTGGTACTCATTTACCGACCCCAGAGGGATGGAAGGCTGAGTTGGCCTTGGGTGGCTAGTTGGTTACATAGTGTGACGGAAAAACCATGTACATGCTTGTCTCGTCTCTCTACCAGCTCGAGCATTTTCTCATAAATAAATACTAATAAGTATTTATTTATATATATAAATATCAATAAGTATTTATTTATGTGATGTCTATGATAGCACAATCTCTAATACACTAGCGTCATCGCAGTACTAGTTTAATGCGTACTCAAAAACGAATCAGTAGCTACTGCATGCAGTACGAACATAATAATGAAGGAATATTGAATTGAATGAAGGAATATTGAAATATACAATATTTTTTAAAATTAAAACGTTTCTTTTATTTTTTAATGTTTTCATTAATACAACGTTAACCTTACACAAATAACTAATAAAAACTAATTCAAAATATTTTTTCAAACACATATACCACCGATTATCGAAATGTTTAAATGTTGGACTTTCGGCGACGAACTTTTCTAGTTTTTCCCATTGCATTTGTTGCTGTGAGTAATCTTGGCTTAACAGTTTAACGTACACGTTCAGATGTTTCGATAAATAATGTAATAATAAACAAAAAAGAAGTTTTAAAATTATTTTCGTAAAACGTGTTTACAAACGTATATTCGTTAAATTCTTGTTTGTTCGTTTATTACAACTATAAAACAGTTCGTATAGCCAGTAAGTTTCATCAGTTGGTCAGGAGAAAAGGCATGGCATGATATATGAGTATAAATGTTCATTATTAACGTCAGCCGCAGGTACTCGAGAAACTTTTAATACGAAAAAGATAAGTCTAACGGACCACACACGCCAAGATATCTGACGCGAAGCGGTTGTCGCGTGAAGCAGGCGTGCCGTCGCAGATGACACTGGCTGTCGTAGGTTTGTCCGTCGTCGGCACAGACTGGTTTGACGACTCTCTCACACAGACCCGGACACAAGCAGCGTGCGAGACCTCCCACCACGCGGCATTCCTCGTACAGGCTCGTATTGCATGCATGATTCCAACAAGAATTCACTCCTGCGTCGCCTGATGACAAGAAGACAAATATAACACTATGTTAATGAATGAAGCAAGATTCGAGTGTAGGATAAACATCGAATATACGGCACTAAGAGTAAATCCCAACGAGTGTTTGTTTCAGGGTAAACTAATAAATTCTCGAACGTCTGACAGCTTGTGGACCTTGACCTAGACCGTCTATACGTATCATTTATTTCCGTCGAACTGCATGTTCCGTCTGGTAAGGTAAGGTAAACGTGGATTTGTATAGCGCCATGTTGTGAACACACCTCTTCCTGTCTTTGCCTTCCCAGCCGAAGCTGGTCCTCATTTACCGACCCCCTACCCTCCAGTCGGCAACACCTGAGCTGATAAGAAGGAAGATTATCAGAACTGTTCCGTGCTGTATCGTGTATTGTGCACGCTCACATGAGCACTTTTTTACAAATGAACTATGGCCTGTTGTTTAGCTGTCGGTTTTTCAATCAATCAATAACAAAAGGGCCTATGTATTTTTGCATGTTTTTTAACCAGGGTCGGTATGTTTAAGTCTTAGTTCTTTGTGTTTGTTTGATTTTCTCTCGGTGGCTGCGTGCTTGTTTGTCAGTGCCATTGCAGCCAATTATCTGGACACACTCCTATCCGAAATAAGTAAGTAAGTAATCTGTTATGTGTGGAGGGAGACTTACTCAGTCGGTCAGAAACTGCATGCGGCCGCATTCCGACGATCGAGTGCTATCGAGAGCTATTGAAGCATAGAAATTAGTGACATCACACAGTATTATGTCATATGAAGTAACACCACAAATAGTATAGAGCTATGTATCGATTGCTTGTAGAATCGTAATACGAACAGTGCCAATACCGACAAGATGGAACTGTGTTAACTGATTTCTACAGAACACACATGGGGATGGCTTACTTACTTTTTACGAAATAATCAGGACAGGCATCTAGTTGATTATGTATAGGTTACAACACTGTCTGGAGTGAGTTATGAGAGTGTATACGAGCAAACTCACTCCAGACAGTGCTGTAACGTACTATTTTCATGACTGTGAACGCGGCCTGTGATTGTTCTGCCTAGTGTGGCGCACGAGTACGTTGGCCTACGATGATCAAAGTACAGTACACACTCAACTGTTTGCGCATCTTTTGCGCCTCTGCGCGTGTGTGCACCGTTTCAGGGATTAACAGAGTTTTGCTTCCTATTTCGATTTGATTCTTTTGCTCCACTGTGCTGGATTTTACGTCGCGAATCGAGCGGTTACACTTTTGCTACTACTGAGATAGGAGCGCAAAAGTAGCTCCTGAAATAAAACACCGACTGACCAGTGACGGGCAAGGTGCAAGGTCCTCGGTAGACAATGCTGATCTCGTGCTGCGTTCTACAGACGTAACGGCTCACGGCGCACGCGCTGCGGTAGGTCCGTCCGTCACTGCCGCAGACCGGCGCCAGTGCCGGCGTCGACGCTCTGTGACGATCATCGCTGCAGGCGTCACCACATCGGCAGACTGGCCTCCGGCGCTCGTCCAGCGCACATGTCTCCGTCGGCTTGCACGACACTTCGCCGCACGGGTCTGCCACGAACATTAGTCAGAACAGCGGTCTCGACGTTGCTCAGGGTTGACCCGTCAGGAGAACTAGGATCTGGGTTAGGATTAGGGTTAGTGTTAGGATTAGCAGCAGGATTAGGGTTAGCGTCAAAGTTAGGGTGACTGTTAGAAGAGGCTATGACGCTGCAGAGTCGGGACCGCTGTTGTTCGACATAGTCCAGTAGTCGATAGGATACGGTGAAATACGATGTGCGATTTTTAACGTACAATCGAAAGCTGGCGGCGATCGAGATGAAACAAAAATCATTAAATGAGTTGAACTAAATCAATCAATCAATCAATCAATCAATCAATCAACCTTTCATCATCACCATCATCATCATCATCAACTGACGTTTTAAAGTGGCCTAAATAGTTAACACTATTGCCAGGACCACTGTAGGATTAGGGGATGAAATTACTGGGAAAAGAAAGTGTTGTTCGGAGTCCAACAGTTTCGTAGCAGCGACGGAACAAGTACGTCTTGAGCCTGTTCTTGAACACCGCCAGCGACGAAGTTGATGTCACATCGTTTGTCAGGCCGTTCCACACCTTTGCACCAGCAACAGGAAGAGCACTACCTCCGACTGTTGACCGACGGCAGGTTGGAACGTCAAGATGTTCGGTGGAGGCGGACCTGAGCCTGTGTCGGTGCGGGATGTCGGCGACACATGTAAATGACGACGCCAAGTATGGTGGTGCAGAGCCGTGCAGTGCACGGTACGTCAGCATCGCCACCTTGAATGTAATGCGGCGACAGGTAGTGCTGCTGGATGAGTGAGACTAGGTCAGCTGTATACACGATGAACAAGATCGGCCCAAGCACTGAGCCCTGTGGAACACCACATATCAGCCGATCTGTAGTCGATCGAGCCGTTCCACGACGAACGTACTGGGTACGACTGGTCAGGTACGACTGGAACTACTTGAGGGCAGCACTGACAATGCCGAAGCTTGTCTGTAACCTCTGCAGCAAAATGTCGTGGTCGACCATGTCGAACGCAGCAGATGGGTCTAACAGGACCAGCGCTGCGAAATCTCCCCGGTCGACGGCTGACAGGATGCCTCATAAAACTCACAGCATGGCGGCCTTGGTAGAGTGACGCGGCCGTAAACCGCACGGAAGCGTACGAAGCCTTTATTTAACTCAAACACTTATGTAATACAACTACGAAAGTTGATGAGCTAAAATCGTAATCGTACAATACACGCCACGCATTTCCACTGTAATGATGCTATGCCGCTTTCTAGAAAGACTGTGATAGCGAGGAAGAAACGCCCACTGTACTGTAGTAGCCGATGTAACAAAAAAATCACGAAATGTTGATAATCTAACTACTGATAATTACTGTCTTAGATAGACAAGATTTCGCGAAATCTTCTCGTGAGAAAAACCACGTTTAGCAACAGACTATAAATAAACAAGACTTCGTATCAGCGGAGAATCAACTATTGAACGGCAAACGAGTAAAACTGTGGTGAACGGTATGGCTGGACGCCGGCTGTGTTGATGTACGTCAACGCCGACGCGCGTCCAATGTGAGACCGACCACCACAATTCACAAGTTTGCTGCTTTTGCTCGCTGCCGGCCACCGCACGCCAGGCGTCTCTCCGGACCATTGTTCGTTCATGTGCGCTATCTAGATGTTAAACGCGACCAATCTGCATAATGCCGAGCATGTCGCCTATGCGCTAAATCTTCATCGAGTAGCTGGCAGCGGCCAGTAGAACGGGCACCTGCTTGAGAGCCGTGAGCGATGCAACCACGGTCTGTTGGGATTGGAATGGCGCGTGGATAGCATATTTTAAGCGGAGATGACAGATAACACTTTGGCTCCTATTGGCCTTGTTCAAGCGTTTCCTTGTTTTTTTTTCAATCAGCTTCGTAATGTCGGCATCGACGTCGCTATTTCGTTTAAACGTTTTACTAGTGGAAGTACGGAGCTGAGTTCTGAAACAATAGGCCTACTTTCATTCGCTTGCATATATGAGAGCGCATACATCTTTCTGTTAAATAGTTTTTTCTGCTTGTAAACCTCAATACTATTGCGACAGTGAAAATTTCTTTTTAAAAAGTCAAATTGGCAAGGAAAGCACCGCAAAATAAAATTAACTCGAGCTTAACAGACAAGAACTCACAGACAGGTGAGCTTATCACGTTGATTATAAACTTGAGATGGTATTGAAAATAGACGATTAACTAAAGCCGCAATACATCTGGAGATCAAAATCAAAGAAATCATTTTACATTAAGTATGTTCTCGGCACTTTTGTCGCTACTTAAGCCGTGGAACACTGCGGTACGACTGCGTGTACATGTAAAAGTTTAATGTGTCCAGTACGTTTACACGCGGATACACGTACGGAGAACATGTATGTCGTACATGTGTCCGGGCATCCTCGTGTAAACATCGTTTAACGCCTGCCTGCCAAAGCCGGTTCTATTGTATCCTGCATGGTAACTTTTTGTTCGATTCTGATTGACGAAGTGTTTGTCTACGATTGAAATAAAGCGTATTATTATTATTATTAGGTCGCCCAGCAATAGTCGAAGGCCTCATATTTTACCGAAGTGCTTTATTTTTTACCATAGGTTCCTACTCATCCAGCTCGCGCAGCGGCCCAAGGCCAACAATTTATCAGAGGTTGGGTCCTACAGGTTTAACTTGAAAATTTCACTTAACCCTTTTCACCCATCTCTCCCCTAATTTGCAGGGGGTGAAAAAGTTCGAAATTTGACCTCGATTTTTGACACCAGTCGCGTTTGAGTCGTGTTCGTTTCGAAATTGAGCAATATATAGAAAATCTGGAACATCCATTAAGAGCGGCGCATGATTGGTTTATGTCCTCGCCAAATTCGGTCCACTCAACTCTGAGAACTATGGCTACAAAATCGCCCTCGAATTTGTGGAATCATCAATAATGCAGCCGTGCATTGCTCCATTTTGTTGACATCTGGTAAGCTCGTACATTATGATTGACGGGACGGCCGTCGGAAGTGGCGACGCAGCGTTAATTGATACCTTTACCAGTTATTATTATTATTAATATTATTATTTTTAAAGTGCCCACTAACACAAAGCCGCGGGCGGAAATATTGGAGCTAAATAAAGTAAATGGCTGCAACGACATTTCATTCGGTGATCATAGTATTCTGGAAGGAGACCGCATCCCCCCGTTGAAGAGCCATGGACAGGCGTTGGAAGAGGAACTCTGTTTCCCTGGTGTCCTCAGTGACAACAGTGATGCGCTGGCCAATCTCCTGCGTCACTTCTATGGCTGTCTCATGCGAAGCACCTGCTGTCTCGATGGCAAACGGACAGAAGATGTGGGTGCTGGCCAAATTATTATTATTATTATTATAGCAAGGGCCAATGCAAATGCAAGGCAATATAGTCACCGCATTTTCCGTCGTATTTCTTGTCAATGTTCTTTAGCTGGCGGCAGGCGGCTCGACGCAGCTCACACACGCTGGCGTAGTCTCGTCCGTCGGAGCCGCAGACCGTAGTGGAGCCGACCGCGTCGCCGTACTGGTCGCAGCGCGTCGGGCAGACACAGCGCGACTTACGACCGTCGTACGACGGCGAGCAGCGAGCGCCATAGTGACATCGCCGTCCAACGCAAGGATCGCGGCGGTCGCGTGGGAAGACGTAACACCCGGCTGAGACATCGAACAACGTCACTGTGGTGATGATGATGATGATGACGACGATGACGAGGTGAAACGTCGCCGAATGAACATCATTAGCGCAATTTGAATTGCTGTCAACATTATCAGTATTTTAGCAGTTCAGTACTCTGTAACACAGATTTAATTATAATATAATTAAGAACAAAAGAATGCTATCCCGATTCTCGACGCAAAAAAGTCGAGATTTGTGTTAAAACGGCTGCAGGGATCGAGCTGGTTATTGAACCAAAGACACCTCGACATACTCTACAATATGCTACAAGGCCGTTCTGGTCCCAAGAATTAGGCGAGAGTAATTCGACGTGACCTTAATCCAAACCTCGGCGGTCGGCCTGTCGCTTTTCTGCTTTTCGTCGCCAGCTGTTAATATATTGCGACTGTCGCAAGCTGCTCATACCACTGCGCCCAACTTCATTTACGGTACTTATCGCCAGTCACACAGTGGGATGATACGGTCACAAACTATCATTATTAACCGCCATAATAGAATTAACTCGAGAAAATTTGCAAATAACACGGGGCGTCGCGCGGTTTCTCTAAACAGCTGAGTCCCTTATTAGTCTATAACTTATCTTCTGCTTACTGTGTTATATTCTTCCATCTTCTACTTCATTTCGAAGGTACATCAGTGTAACGCAAATACAAATACAACTCGGAAAGGTGGCAAAAGTGATGGTGACCAAACTATATCAAATTTGCATTACAACTTTAGGCCGCCGGTTCCCTCAGTCATTCGCGGCTTTAATCACAAGGCCGGCTCCGGGGACACATGTGCACTTAAATACGAAATTTTAGCAAAATCGAATAGTCCACATCTGAGTTATCGCGATTTGACCATTTTCAATATGGTAATATAACTTTCGGAGACGTGTCGACTGTGAAAGGTGGTATAGTCATATTCATAACGATTAATAACCATTTAATGAACTTTGTCTATTAACTTTTCTTATTTATTTATTTACTCACGGCATATATTGCCAACTACATTTACAGTTTTACATATAAATGCCGAAAATACGGTATTTTATAGCCAAAGGGGGAGGTCAAGGAAAAGTCGAAAAAAATTTGATTTGGTTGAATTGGGTTTTCGGAGTTGACCGAACCGAACTTTACCAAATTTGGGGGAGCACATCACGCCAATTGTCGATGCTCCCAGTGAATGTTTTGAATTTCAAATGTGTTGCTTGATTTCGAAAGCAGAATGACTCAGGTGTCGAAAATCGAAACCAAATTTCAGAATTTTTCACCTCCTCTAAAACTTAGAAGATTGGTATGGAAAATGTCTCGAGTGAATTTAACCAGTTCAGCCTACGACCAAACCTCCAATATACAGGGTAGTCCAAAAATTGGCACCATTTTTGTACGCCTTAACTTTACCAAATATTAACTGATTTTCAAAATTATTTCACTATCAGAATCAGGAGAAAATCTGTAATAATACTATCACGAAAGATCCCACCACATCTCAAGTGGGTCGCTACACTACCTCGTGAAATGTCATGTGTCTTAAAAGCAACAACTGAAAACAAGACGACTTATGTAACAACACATTTTGAGAAATTAACAACAGGAAATAACGTATTTATTGTCTCTGTTATTGTCCAAAGTAACTGTCACATCCCGCAGTTTTTACACAAAATGTTCAATGTGTCCGCCTTACAAATTTTCTTCTGATTCTGACAGTGAAATAATTTAGAAAATCGGTTAATATTTGGTAAAGTTAAGGCGTACCAAAATGGTGCCAATTTTTTGGGCCACCCTGTACTTTTGTTGGGGTGCCGCTGCGCCGGCTGTGAGGTTAAACGTCTGATTGTTAAAAATAAATGACAGCAGTAAAATGTAAGACCTTCCGACTGTCGTCGGGCGGCCTAAAAGATATTGGTATAGTGCGCTGCCTATCATGTGGGCACATTCCACTGGCGCTAACTGAGGGCTCCTAGTTATAGCCGACACGAAATTTTTAAAAAGCCGACAGTTGTCTTTTTTGAAAGAAGCAGCCAAACTGTGAGAGCAGTTAAGCGCAAGCGTGCACTTGTACTGCGCTTGTGCTGAGCAAAAGTCGCATATTACGCACGAAACTCACGCGAGGCACGCAGTCGTCTTCTGTCTGTGAACCATCCCGACACATCGACGACGGAAGCTTCACCGACACTTGTTCAGCTCCATCTCGTCAACATGTAATGACAGCGACGTCGCGATGTCAGGTTACGATATGACGCTGCAGTGCGTTGCTTGGAGAAGTGCAATGACGTACAGCATGACGTCAACGTACCGGCGATGACGGCTTCTGCGCGCATCCAACCAATGCGTGCCAGCGCGGCATGCACCATGCGACGCGAGAACCTAACTTAATAGACGCAGCTGAACTGTCATTTTAGCTCATCTGGCTGAGCTAATAGTATAACCGGTCAAAAGATGTCTGCGTATCTGTGCTTTAACCAGGGTGGCACATACATGGTGGCTCAAAAAAGTAAGCTGTTGTACTGTGTCAACAGCTTACTTTTTTTGAGCCACCCTGTATACGTAGAGACTTGTAATCCTGCATGCACAGACATAGGTTAGTATGACCTAGTTTGCTGGGTTTATAGGTCACCTATAGGTCTGCCAGCTGACCGTCAATGGCTATGGGTTGCTTATTATACCTCGATACGATCGCATTCGTTCTTGTTGGTAATCCAATAATTTAACTCTTTGTACACTGTTTTTCGGACGAAAAAAAATGAACGAATGAATGAATGAATATTAATCCGTATCCGCTGTGAGTAATTGAATTGATAATGCAAATGTACACTACACTTCGTTCTGCCAGTGCGACCACAACTCAATCACATGTCCAATTATAATCATTTATTAGTCATAAGCGCAGGCAGGAGGCGCCCAGTATATCTGTAAGATATAAGCATCCTCTCGGACAGTAACAGGCAATAGACATAGACATAATGTAAATTACGACAGTTGGAATGGATGCCAAACGTCAGTTTTAAAATCGCCGATTTATTTCAACATTAATCACATAAGTCGTTAAAAATATGTTCGGTTGTTCAATTTTTAACACAAACTAACACACGCAATACAGCTGAAACTGTTGATAATGGCGAACGTACCACAATGATAAAAGTAAAATATGATTCAATTTTAAAATATTTAATTTTAAAACTCTTTTTACACTTCCATACAAATGTAATAGCAATAAAATCAGCAAAACCACTTTTAAAAACTTGAAAACTGCGCAAACACATAATGTAGGCTACATTACTGTGGGCCCATACAGCGTCCTAAATCGACGTCGTCATGTCCAAAACGAAACATAACCCGTGATAAACTGATAACAAACGAATGTTCACCGCGAACAGTAAGGTATGATACAACGTACTACGTAGCTCTTCTATTGATGTGCGATATTAATGCGGCGACTACATCAGATTTCACAGATAACACATTGACAGCGACGGCGACAAAAGCCGTGTGAAAACAGCAGTGATCTTAAGTTAAAATGTCACATCATTATTACGTGGCAGATTATTACTGCATAATAACAAAAGCACGCACAGAACATCACAAATATGCAGTTATCTAAGCAGACATACACATGTTAGGCGTACTACCACAAACTCGATATTGCTATTGTTAAGGCTGCTGTAACGACATACGGTAAACGAACACAATAAATCATCTAACGATATTAAGCGGACAAAACGGCTAAATCGGTAACAAGACAATGACATTGACATTGTTCATTCCTTGTTAGTTTGTAAACTCGGACTTTTTTCGTAGCTGTGACGTTTGGACTTTACGAACTTTATTGATGGAGAACGCAAAGCTCGAAGAAAACTCGACGTTATAAATAACTGTATGTATACCTCCATGATGACCTGCATGACCATCAATACACTAGAATGCTCTGGTCTTCCACTGCACACCTGTATAACTGTAAAATAAATTCAGGGCGACATCAAGCACAGTGAGAGCGATAGAAAGTACATCAGGAACCGAACAAACAGCAACCAGGAGCAGACAGTGACTCACGTGAACCACGATGACCAACGGGGTACATCGTTAACACAGAGTTCAACAGGATACGCACAATGCAGTAATCACGGAAGAATATCACGTAATACATGTAGGGCCACGCCAATTCGGCAACAGTTTCACGTATATAGTTCACAAACTCATAAGTTTATATCTGACGTGTTATTTGTTTCATTACCACCCGCGAAGCGGCTCTGATAATAATTTTGGTCGTGTCTTTCTGTCTGTCTGCTTGTCTGTCTGTCTGTCAGACGATGACTTTCGAAAACCTTGATGTACGAAGTTCATTTTCGCTCATATGGTAGATCTTCAGGGCATACGGGTCCAGTTCGTATATGAAGGTCATCGGGTCAAGGTCAAGGTCACATGAGCAAAACAAACGGGAAATGTTATCTCGCCACCCTACGCTTAAGTTAGAGTATGACTACAACCAAGGCCTTGCTACAACTGCCGATGCAGCGAGCGCATTGCGTCACTGAGGGGCGGCGAGCAAACAAGACGACGGGAAATTCCATGCGTCATATCAGTGCCGGATTACACAAGGCCAGTGGCGTACTATGAATGTTCATCGACTTACCGTACGTAACTGAATACACACATTCGCGGGTGGTCTGCCTTAGGTTAGAAGGCAATCTTGTTATACTATGTTTGTGGTTGGACGGTCAATGGGTCATACACAAGCCTTGACCGCTGACCCATGTCAGGTACCCGAACATGATGACCCGTGACCCACCGTCAGCCTTGATAAGCAGAGAAACAGCAGTAACTAGAAGTCAATCTGCTGCTTCGTTATACTGCATATGATTCTGTAATCTGTATGGTGATGCGACATCTCGTTGACACGTGAAACACGAGCAACGAATCGAATACATAAAATACGTGGAATATACAAAACTCTTTATATACAGCATGAATACATAGCCAGGATTCGTTGCTGCCTTTCTGAAAATTCATAATGTACATAGGCTATTCACAATGCTTATCTGTACAAAATAATGTTACGCGTGTTACGCACTTCAGAGAGTTCATAGAATTCATATAGTGGAAAAGCTGTGAGCAATCTGCTCCCTTTGCACCCCGACTGGCTACACTGGAGTAATCATGGCGTGGCCAAAGCCCCTAATGCCCTGCTCAAAACTTTCTTGTTACTGTTGTAGGCCTACGGCGCGAACATCCTTATGTGGTTAAGCAAAAACCAATTTTGATGCCAACAATTAATGCGTTTTAGAATGAAAGTGGACTACAAATTCCCTACGTCTGCTTGATTCTTCAAATTTCAGTATTCACCCCAATGACAACCTGGCTACGCCAGCGCATCGATACAACCATAATACAATGGCGAACGTCAAAGACACCGACGTTTATAGGGCTATCTTCCATACGGTTAAACGGCGGCGCGTCTATCAGAACATTCTACTGCAACTACACACAACACTGAGCAATTTCTGCTCATCTAGACACTGGCAGTCGCAACAACGCATCAACCAACTTAGCAATGCTAACAGTGAACAACAATAACCGAAGCAGTTAAAGGCCAGTTCAGCAGTAAATCTTAATCAAGCAACACGAAACGTTCAGCAGTCGTCGCAAGATACAAAGCTGTAACTAAAAACATCTAAAACCTGCTGAATAAAATCCGCTCGAAACAAACAAATATCGTTTCTGCTGCCAGAGACTGTATATAAAACTATACACTTAAAAATATACAGGCAAAGATTACCCTATACACTAGATTACCCAATAGAGAACAACCGCAATTCAAGAAGTTTAACATTTTCAGTTCGCAGTATAGGCTACGACTGGAATTACAACGTTACAGTTATTAATCAGCAGTTCTGACCTACATGCTATCGATGCGAAGATTAACAGCTTGGAAATGCAGTAGTGTCATAAATCGTCCGGACTCTGAATGCTGCAGCAATTTTAAGACTGAAGTGCGTTACGGGCCGTCCTCTCCACGTCTCCACATTACATGTCTCAAAATGCCGTATTGCCCCCTACCCCGACCCGAAATAACGTTACTCAACAGTATTGAAGACCAGGGGCCCGATTTTCAAAAAATCTTAGGAAAAACTTAGGAAAAACTTAGGATAAGGTCTGATTTAGGAAAATCTTAAGAAAAACTTAGGATGAACTTACACAAAACTTAC
>Ga0049105_1000558_pt1 | contig 13449 bp, 3 predicted proteins | sample WorMetvaBAHAMAS1_FD_61260 | JGI IMG/M metagenome (GOLD analysis project Ga0049105, IMG submission 61260) | Worm MetaG Olavius vacuus BAHAMAS.1 | ecosystem: Host-associated > Annelida > Digestive system > Unclassified | place: Germany: Marburg | collected 2013-04-09
AGTTCTTATTTTATGTGCACAGCACACAAATGTTGATCAACTGAATTCAGACACAGCGCCCTCAAATTTCTGCACTGCATCAACACTTTTACAAAATAGGTAAATTTACAATTTTTATCTGTATCATACGCCACGCATATGCAATACAACTAGCTCATATATATAAGACAAACACAGTGACAAAGAAATTAACAAAATTAAAGAATGACCATACGTGTAGGCCTACAGGAGAAATAACACAACCAAATACAGAACAGTTACAGTAACAGTAATCAGAAAGATAACTACAAAGTGTGCTCATTCATGTCCACCTAGTTCACATGTACATAATAGGACTATGTTATTCAAGCAGTCTACTGTGGTTAACAGAAGCGATGAAGTTCAATAATGTAACAAAACACACAATCAATACATACATAATGCAGCCATTGTGAAAAAACACAATAACAACTACTTAAAAACTGTCAACAACAGACTGTTAGCCTACCTGTTTCTGCATCATTTAATGGCCATTCTTTATACTTGTGTACTGTTGCTATTATTTTAATGTTTTTTGTTATTACTGATTACTTCAGACATAAATACACTAAACACATAACAACGTATTCACTAACAAAAAGATGGTGGTAATAGCACACCACAGGTCTGAACTGATGGACGACTAAGCTCAAAAAATGTTACGGCTTAAAGGTTTAAAGCGGTACTATTTTAAATAGAGTACAATTTTTATGGACACAAAAATGCACAACTTTCTTTTTCTGTGCACCAAACGGCCAAACGAATATGCTAAACTGCTAATATTATGCACAAGCTCAGCCTACATGGCAAAAACGTCTGAAAATACAAAAACGCAATAAATATACAGTAATTTTATGTTAAAGCACGTGCTGTAGAGCCTATCGAAATATCTGAATACATTGTCAAAGAATAGCGGTATGGTATATTACTTTTGGTAGGTACTATTTCCTGATAAATGCTGTCATCTTCCTTGCCGATGATATGACACCATTCTGACCACTGCCCAGATCCAACAGGAATATGTGAACATCATCTGGTGACTGCAGTTCTTCCCGAACTCTGCCGTATATCATCTCGCCATCATATTCCTCGCGGTATCCAATATAATCGCCGGGCCTAAACACCGACTTCTCACCAGATCTGCCGAACTGCTTGGTGTGCTCATCGACTACGGTGCCCAGCACTGGCAAAGTTGCCGCAGTGCGATTTGCAGTGGCCGCAGACTTCTGTGAATGATCGACACGGATGTTCAGATGATCCATGCGAGCGGTAATATCGTCTGCATTAGGGCAGGAAAGAGCGGGCAGAAGATATAGAACTGAATCACGCAATATACCTGATAATATATCATTAATGACGCCGGCCAGGGAGATAAGAAGGTCCTGTGATAAGTCGGCGGAAGAAGGTTGGCCGCATTTTGTAGTATCCTGAATGTAGATGTTCCAATGATGGACCCCGGAGACGCCAGTGTCGAGGCGTTCCACAAAGCAGGATTTTTCTGCCTGGCTGCTATGTATCGGTCGGCCCTTGAAGACTAGATGCGTCATGAGATGGGGTGTTGTGTAGACTGAAATGGTTGTGAGCCGATCCAGAACGTTGAACATGGTTTCGTCGTCGATCTTTCGTCCGCTCTTGAAGGCCTCGTGGCGGACCAGCCGAACCACGGCCTGCTGGAACTGGTCAGACCTCAGACGTGAAGCCAGAACACCAGCAACACCGCGGGTCTTGGACACAGTCTGGCGACAGGAGTCGACTAGAGTCTCTTGAAGAATGTCACTGAGCATTGCAGGGCGAAGTCTAGCTGGGAAAGCTTTCAGCACATCATCGGCATTACGAGACCTCACACCGCATTCTCGCAAGTCAATGATAAACTTGAGCCTGTAATCACGAACACGCTCGTAATATGCCGGCATGTTGTTAAATACCAGCTGGACAGAGTCTACCAGCTGGCCGTCTTCTGTTGGCAGGTAGAGACAAGGCACAGAAACCTCCGTCGCCGACGCTGGAGCCGCTTCCAGTGCCTCGACAAGTCCTCGAACTGCCTGGTATGCTGCCAGGAGCTCGTTTGCAAGCAATTGGCCTTCGCCGGCGTCTTCATGTAGTTGCGACAAAACTTCTGCATACTGCTGCACAGTAGCTCGGTCAGTAGTTCCAAGACTGACAAAGAGACGTCGATGTTCACCAACGTCCAGTGGCAAGCGATGGAGGTAAGGCCTAATTTCATCAGAGTCATACATGTTCAGTACTGTCTGACAGGGCTTCACCAGTAGACGACCTTCATCAACTAACACTGAAGGTATCTTTGCCAGCCTCTCTCTTTCTTCACTGGTCATCTCCTCGCTGTCCAGGAAGCGAAAAATGTTGCGGAATACGTCCATCTTCACTTGGTTAGGGGCTGTCAACAACCGATCGCAGCTGCAGACGGTTTCAAGATGACGCAAAACTGTACTGACACTCGGCTTCTTCTGCACACGTAGTTTGTTTGTGACCCAGTCTTTCTCAGCGGGCGACAGACCAAGCTGCTGCGGGTTGGCCCATGACGGAAGCAAACTGGCACTTGTCCAGCATACCTTCTCATACTCTTTGGGCACAGCGTCTCTGAACGACAACAACGCAACATCACCTTTGCCGACATCACCATGCTGTGGACAGATATCAGTCAGAGCTGGTGAAACTTTCTCGGGCGTAATGAACGCAACAGTGGCTATGTCATCCAAAGCCTGACTGTCTAGCAGTTCGGGAGAAGAGAACAGATGATTTACAAGGACTTTGGACTTTGTCAGCGCACTTGCACTCCGTACATCACGACCTTCAGCTGCCACTGAGTGCATGAACTCCTGGAATTTGTCAGTCTGCACGCTGCAAACCATACCAAGCAGTGAAAGAAATTCAAACCATTCAGATTCCTTAAAGAGGCGACTGGTCCTTGGAGCAAAGCGACTGGTGGGCTGCATCACCTGGAAAACAACATTGTTTGGATCATAAAAGTAATCAGCACGCTGCAACTCGCCATTTTCATCTTCCAGAAATGCTAGATTACGCAAAGCTTCAATCAGTCCTTGTCGTTCCTCAGCTGAAATGTTTCCATGGTCAGCCTGCAAGTAATTAGTGTACACGTGGTACAGATGAACAAGCCGGTCTTCGTAGCAAAAGTACTCGAAGTGCTGAAAGATGAACTGGCAGTAAACTTCCAATGAACCGACAGAAGCACAGCCAAGAAAATCATACAGAGACTGAAAACTATCTTCTCGTGCAAGGAAAACTGTTCCGGATCGACTCTGCCATACGTCAATACCATTTGTAGGAATTTTGGCTGGAAGAGTGTACACAAGGCATCCACTCAAGCAAATTGTGTCTCCACAGATTGTGGTAAATGCGGGAAGATCTCGAAGCTTCTGAGCAGCATCATCATGACTCCTGAGTTTGTCAACGTTTTCATTGAAATATGTCAACACACTGTGACATTCTCCTTTGGCGAAACTCAATGACAGCATCCCTTCATTGGAAATATTTGAGAGTCGTCCATGCAACACAAGAAGTAGTTCATATGGTTTCTTCAAATTTACAACCAGTCGCCGTATCGGATCGGACTCTTGAAATATGTCTGAATGCATCGCACTCAAGTCCAGCTCTGGAAACTGTAAGCGTTTTACAATTTGGCCCATTCCTTGTCGGCCACCAGGTGAGCACAGATCAACAACAGCTGTGCTGGCAAGATGAGGTGAATACAAGTGATACTTGGTGTGAGAACGCACAGGAACAACACACCAGTTCTGCAATGGTTGAATTACTGCCTCGGCCAAGGTTGCACGCTCTTCTACATTGAGACCAGAATCGTGAAAAATGTGTGAATGTACGAACTGCCACAGCTTGCTTATCCATGCTAAGGTTGGCAATCCACCTGCATTCAGCCTTCTCCACTCAACACGTCCTTCTTCTGAACAGTACTTCTCAACAGGTAACAAGGAAGGCAGCAAATCAGCCATTTCTGTAACACCAAACTCCCTGAAAACGATGAAATCTGACAAATTTCTGGACGAAACATTAAGTACATTGGCATATGAATACTTCACAAAGAGGCATTCATGAGTCGGAGCAAGACTCCAAAATTCTGACAAGTAGATAGGTGCATCACTAGAAAAACAGTCCAGCATATTGTCCGCTCTCAAAAGCAGAGGCAGATGGTCCATTGTCTGCTCAAAGTTGTCTGCTGAACGAACGTAGTTTAGAACAAGCAACAGCATGTTCTCATCACGAAATGGAGTGTTTTCAAGTTTCTGTGGCAAATTGCAGAGAACACCTGCAGAACTCTCATTAGTGCAGGACTCAAAAAATGTTAACACACTTTCTGGGGTCATATAGTTAACGTCAACTCCAGCACGACGGAAATTTTCATATAACTCAGTTGTTGATTCAACCAGCTTTAATCCACAGCTAAGCAAAACTTCTGACAAAATCTCTTCCGTGGTTTTCTCACGAGTCACTGGTGCTGATGGTAAACCAAACCATCCCTTAAATTTTCCAAGCAGTGATCTTTGTGCTGAATTATCCTGCAATGGCTGAATTTCGGACTTGCGGAAGAACACTTGACATGTTCCATGTCCTTTTGGTGGCAACCAAGAAATCTGCCAGTTAATGACTTCTGGAGTCTGTGGAGACCTGGATGTATCATTCTGGAGTGAAACTCCCTTCTCACACACCGATGCCAATAATGGCACCGAGTGTTGTTCAATGTACTGATACACTGCTGTTGTTAGAACCCACCACTGTGGTTTCACATCACTGTACGTTGGAAAGAATGACATATATGTCTTCAGTGCACCGTCAAGCACAGCCCGTGAACACTGGACGTGCATCACATTGCTACTCACATCCCAAGCCACGTTCAGCAACTGCATGAACAAGACTTTCAGCAAATCTGCGTATGCTGGAGCAATTGCTTCGGTGCATAGAAGATCATTCCACTGCTGTTTATAGCCAGCCTTGTCGGTATTTGTCCAGAGATGGCGTCTGTTCTCGTAGCCAAGAGCAAAATGGCCATTAACGTGAACAGGAAGTTCAGTCTCAGCTGGCAATGGCAGAAAGCAGAAAGCTCGACCTGGCCTATTTGAACTGTCGACATGACCATGCAATCTACGTTCAACTAGGCAGGCTACGCTGCCATGCGGCAGTAATGCCAGATCACCTTCTCTGAAGGCATTCTCGACATCTGCTGAACATCTGACAGTGGCATCAAAACCAAGGCGATGAGCAACTATCCACTTTTCCTGGCAACCACAATTATCGGCAAGCACCAGCGTTAACATCGTGGAATCTGTTGGTCTTGCAGCAGAAACTGCAATAGATGGATCCATTTTTACTACATCAGCCATCTTACGCTTCGCAATCGCAAGTCTCTTTCTTGCCTGAAGATGATCCTCACTTAAAAGACTTTTGCATGTGTACGTATTTGTTAACTTTCCTGTATTCGTCTCAATCTCCGATATGCTGACCTGTTCCAAATGATTTGTGAACAGCAAAATTTCAAACAGCTCCTCCTTCAGCTTCTCAAGAAGACCGGAGATATGAGCTGCAGTAATCACTTTCTTTGATATGGCAGACTTCTCAGCCATTTCTCGATTGCGAAGCGGAAAACGAAACATCGTTCCATTGGTAGAAAACTCCTCTTCCATGAAGCATGCAAAAACGTCCGGAAATGCTTTGCGCAGAGCATCAACATCATCATAGCGCATACCAGGTTCTGCAGCAGTGGCACCAGGAACATACTGGCACATGGGGTCAAAAACACATAACATCTTATTGCCATCTGTACTCGAAGTTAGCAACAAGGGAGCATCAGTCAAGTGGTAGACAGAACTAAAGCCAACTCCATACTGTCCTGTGGCAGCAGGATCCGCAGTTTTGCTGCCTTCACCAAAATGCTGAATGCCTTCGAGGTCTGCATCACCAAATGGCTGGTCATTGAACACACATAATGCTGGACCTTGAAGAGGACGCCAAGTCGACTCGAAAACACGTCTGTCTGAATGTTGCCTCATGTCAGCAACAAAGTGGATTTGAGTCGCTCCTGCATCGTCGGCATTTTGTATCAATTCCTTCAGGATCTCGTGATCAAAAGGATAACTGTCGAGCAAGCGACGTAAGCTATTTGTCAACCGCTCTTTCTGCCCAAATGGAATTCCGCGCGAGTATCGACGTAAAGCCTCTTCACGTTTGGTCCGCACACCAAGACATGATGACATTCGATATGTGATATCAGAATGCGCAAAACTGACCAACGACGTATCTGTCAGCCAAGCACAATCATTGTAGCACAGAGAAGAGGCAGCACACATACAACCGTTTGCGTTTGGGATCAGTATTGCTCCATGATCCCTTTCCACCTCCGCTGCCGTTAGGCTGGACTGTTTCATTGTACTGTTCAGCTGAGTAACCAGTCTCACTGTTACATCAAGCTCACGCTGTGAAAGTGGCTTCCCACCACTCTTTGTGTTGACCTGGTTTAGAGCAGTCATGTAATCATCAACATCAAACTTTGACCTCACTCCAACAATGTTCATCACCAGAGGATATTTCTTTGCCAATCCAGAAGGTAATGCATAAAGGTATGGCGCACAGCTATACGGAACATCTGTAGCAACAATGTTTGGTGTAACCAGCTCTCGATCCATAAGAATGCATGGGCGTCCAGCAAGAATAATTCGCACTGGTTCAATCATAGTTTCGTCGGCAGAGAACTCGTCTTGGAGGTAGCTGTAAATAGCATGCATGCAACGTTTCAACTCCTCATATTCACGAGCAGTTATCTTCTGTATGTCGGCATTCAGGACGTGCTCTAACTGCGTCAGTACATGTTGAGGACTCGGTCGGTTGTCACCAAGCTGCAAAAATTTGCGGACCCGCATAGACAAGCTTGAATCATCGACGATGCAACATGTTGCAGAGACAAGATACTGGCAGTCGGCAGTGAACAGGTCGGAGACGCACATCAGCTCATCAGCATGATCATCGCCTGCCCAGAGCAGTGGAAAGTCAACTGGCTTTGGAAGAACGCTAAACAGTTTGATATTCATTAGCACCTCTACAAACTGATCACATTCTGACTCTGAAGAACGCAGCAACAGCTGGTCGATGAAGAGCAACAGCGCACGCTGCCGAGATGTTCCCGTCTGGCGATCCTGTACCCACATTTCCTCCAGACTCTTGCATCTATCTAGGACATCATCCCAGCCAATTTCATTTGCCATCAGACCGAGGCGCACAAGTGCAGACAAGACCTTTGCATCCAGAAAATCAGTTCCGTGAGGAAATCGGCCGTCTTCTGGAGTAAACAGACTTGCAACTTTAGAGGTGGGATGGACAAGCTCACACGGTCGCCGAAGCACACTACCATCTGGAGAAGCTGGTATACACGGATGTTCTTTGATCAGAGATTCCAGCCATGGCTCACGAAGATCAAGAGCAAACAACACAAGAGAATCACGAGCACCAGGTGCCAGGTGATCTATGTTTGGAAAGAACACCTCTTGGTAAAATTTCTCTTTCTGGAACACTTTTCTTTGAACCTCATCTTCTAAATCCAAATCAACAAAAGACTGGTAAACAGGGTTGGAGATGACACTGACAGCTTTGCCACTGAAACATGACGACAGAACTTTAAACGCAAGCGCTCCAACACTCGGTATACTGGCCAGTGATCTTTCCACAAAAATTACATTCTCAAATGCAACACCTTTGCCTTGGCGACAGAGTAATGGAATACTCTTCTGACTGACAATGTGCTGATAAAATTCCTTCACAAGTGGCAAGAAATATGGCTCAACTAAGCCGTAGACTGGCCACAGATCTTGCAGACTGACATCTTTATCAGTACCACAGATGACTGGCATCAAATCAGTAAGCATCTGAACGTATGCACTGGCAACAGCATCTTCGAGGAGTGCGTTGTTCCACTCAACACGAATGTTGGTTTTCTCGTCCTCTGTCACGTGGCTCAGGTGGCGTCGGTTTGAGTGAAGGGCAAACACACCATTGACGTGCACTGGCAAACCTGTCGCCACCGGCAATGGCAAGTAGCAGTACGCACGACTGCGGCTGCGAGAGCCCGATCCCAGAGTAATCGGCTGAAACTTTCCATCTCCAGTCGATTTCAGAGGACATGCAACACTAGCAGCTGGAGCAAAGCCTTCTCGCAACTGTTTGGCAATCTGTAGAGATTTCTGACTGCCAACAGCTGAACTAACCAGCCAGTACGTTTCAGTGACTCCAACTCCCTCCAGCGGTAAGCCTTTCACTTCCGCACTTTGATCCAACATATTCGCAGTCATTTTCAACAGTAAAGTTGACTTTGGTGGCTCAATTAATTCTTTTCTTTTTACCGCTGCATTAGACAAACGATTCATGTAGTTTGCAGCGGCATAAAGTATACCACTGTTAACTGACAGCGCAGCTACATCCTCATCTGAAGAAGCACCTGCTGTTAATTTTTTCAGCCTTTCTTTGCTGACTGGTTTCAATTCTCTCACAACTTTCACCAGATCTTTTCTGACATCCAGCAACAGGACAGCCTGCGCTGGATCACCACCGGGTTCTACATGGTAGAATGATAAATGTCGAACATTCTGGGTGAATGTTAACAGGTGATGAGCATTCTTGGCAGTTAACTGAATCAGAGAGCATACTTCGCTGCGACTGTAGTGCAGTGAAGAAATTTCGCTCCGAATAGCCTGCTCCTGCGTACGAAGAGGCAGACGAAACAGTGTACCATCGAAGTAAACCTTTTCACTTTCAGCACAGTTCAAGCAACAACCAAAGACACTGTTGTATGGATTAAACTGATCAGGAAGTCGACGCAGCAGCATGCGATTCTGGTCCAGGTTGATTTTAATGCCAGGTCGACTGCAGTCTTTAATTCCGCGACCGAGGTGTGTCGTGTGCGGGTCAAATATCACAAGCATGTTACGCGTTACAAAACTTGGCACATCTGTGACGTTATACACAGCATTGAAGCCCAGGCCGAACTTTCCAATCTTGTCCGGTTCTGACTCTTTTGTCGCGCCGCCAAGCCGGATAATGCTGTCAAAGTCACCATCTGTAAACACTGCATCATTGTATGCCCACAAAGCCGGACCCTGACATGAACGCATACCTTCATCGATTAGGTATTTCATCGAATCTTCGTTTGTACGCTCGTCATACAGAAAACAGACTTCAGATGCACCAGCATCATCTGCATTTTGAATGATCTCCTTCGGAATAGCCATTCCATCACTGTAGTCCTCCAGCAGCTTCCGTAGCCGATCTGTTAAGGGCTCAGACTGGCCGAAGCTAGTCACAGCAAGCTCTTCTGCATGCAGCATGCGGCTCATTAGTGTCGGGACACTGAGTGCAGCTACAGTAGCCACTGGCAACTGTGAATGAATAAACGTGATATTGTCTTCGGCACTGAAGTCAGTGACTTCGAAACCTCTACGCAGCCAATCCACATCACAGTAGGTACATTCACTTGCTGGCAGTAACTTCACTGGTACGTCAGAGCCATCATCTACCTGACACAATATCAGAACATCGGAAACACTTTCATCCTTTGCATGATGCCTAGCTAACTGGTTTAAAATGTTGACAGACAACTGCACATCAGTGGAAACATCTTCAGATACAAAAGCTCTGGTAGCATATTTTTGGTTAATGCTGTTAAGAACGTTCGTGTAAGTTTCAACAGACACCTGATCAATTGCGCCACACTGTAAAAAGAACGACTGGTAAGATTCAATCTCCGGTGGCAACATGTGTACGTATGGTCGGAGGTCCACTGCACATCGTCGCAGGAGGATCCGTTTCACAGACACAAAGCCATCACCATGCCACACCCAACTCTTCACAGACAGCTTTGCCAGCAGTGACATCAACTGTGAAGGAACAGTTTGGCTCAGCGACTCGTAAACTCCCATCAGCAGTGCCAGGTACTGTGCCTTCTCTGCTGATCGGTATGCAGAAATGATTGACGTTAGGTGACTCACAATGCGAGCCACATCTGGCTGCACATCCCAGCCGAATGCGGAAGCTAGCTCTCGTGTGCACGATACAACTGGCTGAACAGCTCCGATCACTGGAGCCCAGCCATCACTAGTTACAGCTGCTGGAACATGCAGCACCTCATCTGTTCCACACCATGATAGAGACTCCGGATACATCACTGGACGCTCCAACACTGCAGCCACCCAACGCAAACTAGACGCCCACTCCACCAGCAGTAGACCGTTGACTTCATGCCACAGACAGTCAGCGTGACTGTCAAGAAACCCAATCACTGCCAGAGAACTAGCTCGAGCCGCGGCAAATGTATCGGCAGAAGTTGCCAGCTTCTCGATGCATATCACACTAGTCAGCAGATCACGAGCCGTTATGTGTTTCGCCGACTTTAGCCCCATCTTTCTCAGATAGCCCAGCACTTCTGGCTGACGGTATGCATCTGCTGGAAAGACATCGGCATCTGGCAATAAGAGATAAAGTTCTGCAGACTCTGGATCAAACAATGATGACGGTGCAGCCAAACTTCCCTTCACTGACGTTCTTACAAATGCCACTTTGGACAGCGTTTCTGCAATGCTAGGATCTTCAGCAGAGTAAGCTGGAAAGTTTTTAACAACCATCTCAGAAAGATGATCGGCAGTGCTTTCGTCCAGAGTGCTGGTGTTCAGTTTTGAGCTGAGTTGTTCCTTCAAGATGGAAGTCATGGTAACGAACTTTGCACCAAGCACTGCTGCAGCCTTTGTTGCGTGCTCGTCATCGGCAACTGACAAGTATCGCGTGTCAACTGGAAATGAAATGTGTTTCACTGGAGCAATCTGTCCGACTTCTTCAACCGAGCTATACATGGGCTCAGCATCACCCGCCCCACTGCTTACACATTCAAAGACTGGCAACGTGCGGAGGAAACTGATATGGCAAGACTCCAGTCCACTTGGCTGTACACGAGCAATTAGCGCTCTTACATCAGCTTTTTCTGCAGCTGTTGTTCCACTTCTGACTCTTTCCAAGGACTTCTTACCTCCATGCAGCTGATACGCATTGTACATCACCTCGACGATATCCTCCGACAATGGCAAGCGGACACAGTTGCCGACGACCGCAGCATGGCAGTGCACGTATTCGGGCAAATCATCGGCAATAAATGCACCCAGCAACTCCAACACAGACACCAAACCAGGCGAGAGAGTGCTGCCAACACCACTGCGTAGAATGACGCACCCATTCAACGTTACTGTCACTAGTCTGACAATGGACTGATCTGCATCAAGAGGAAGGATCGGCAGACCAGAAAACTTCGACAGATCAGACGGGTAACACGTTCTGAGAAACAACCACAGAGCCGGCAGCCAGGAAGGCGGAATGCCTTCTGTTGTCGACGGCTTCCAGTTCACAACATACTGCTTTTGCCAGCTAGTCGGGATTACCTTCGGCAGAAGTTTTGTAACAGACTCTTTTGTGAGAAATTCAACCTGACAGCTCCCTACATACACAATACACACCAGACTGCTGCCAGTTTCGTTGCAGTGTTAATATATTGCTAACAGTTAATCAACAGAACATATTATTAGGCTATTTCTATAGCACCAAGATGGCACCATGTGGCAAATGCGCTTTGTCGACAGTTACGTATAGAATAAAAATGTCTTCAGTTTGCTTCTGAACATGTCCAGCGATAAGTCAGGTGTGCAGTGTTCAGCAGGAAGACTGTTCCACACCCGAGGTCCTTGGACAGCAGAGCTGTGGTTGCCATAGTTCGTTCTGGATCGTGGAACAGTCAGTCGATTAGCGTGCGCAGATCGAAGATGCCGGCTGCTGAATGTTGACGCTGGCTTGCAGTACAGCTGAAGGTACTGCAGGGCCATGTCATGTTGTCACAGACAATATTCATTCTCTAGAAAAAACATTAAAACTGAAGTCTGCTGTTGTCTCACAGACAGGCCAGATGCCATTACAACCAAAGCAATAAAGCCAAAATTAAACTGAATAAAACAAGTGAGCTTGAACGCCACACTGTCAAAATGAAACCTCTGCCACAAAAGTGCATTTAACTATGACCTTGACCTTTAACTATGACCTTGACCTTTGACCTTGAATAACTTTTCAGCAATGGCCATTCAAATAACAATCACTTGTGCCAAGTACCATTTCAGTCCATCTCCTAGGTGAAGAGACATTGCATCATGTAGACTAGGTGTTAGCAAACTGACAATGCACAGCTGAATGGACAACACAAAAATATAAGCTCGTTGTAGCCTAGTATTGGTGCAGACGCTAAATACATGAAGAAAGAACTCGTCCACAGTCAGCATGGAAATACACATCTTTAACAACTGAAAACAATACCAACAGTGCATATGCACACAGGTACATAAGATGCTCATCACTACTAAGACTCAATGATGACATATAAAACAGTCAAAACTTCTGCAGATTATGTACTCACCACTTTGCACTATCTTTCTCAGCTTGTCCTGCAGAAACTCACCCACATCGACTGTGCAAACGAGCAGTTTCTCTAAGCCCGGCAGCAGTTCTGCTGGAAATTCAGATGTTGGTAGATAGACACCTTCTGTGCCTTTCTTTCTCATGAACTGTGTAAAACTTCCATCAAGCAGCGGCAACATGCAGATTCCTCCCAGATCTTCAAAGCACTCGTCTTTCAGAATGAAGGAGAGGAGGCAAAGCTTGGACTGCCATGGTAAATGCCCATAGGCTGCTGGCGATTGACGGAGGTGGGCTCGCACCAGTGCCGGACTGACTGTTTCTGGAGTATGTTTTCCATAAGCTCCAAGAGCAAGCAGCAGGTGCGGCTGCACATTAACGGCCACTGTGACGCCAGCATTGAGCAGTGTTGAGATGACAAGCGACCGAGTCTCGGTGTCGTCGTGATGTAGGCAGTCAAAGACGCACTCGGTGACGCGGGCCCAACGAGTCGCCCCACCACGCTCGCAAACGTGAAATATTGGCAGCTCACAGAGGGCTGCAAACAACGGCTCCATTAACATCTGCATGAAAACACACACACATAAACACACATACAGCTTCATTGTAGAGATGTGACAATGTTTGAATTCGACGATGTTCGAACTTTAAACATTTTCAACAGATTCGAAAGACTGTCTATGTCACAAATGTGAGTTTAATGTCACACATCTGACAGTTAACCTGGCGAGGTCTATGTGACATCATACTGCAAAATGTCACACAACACAAACCTGACCAAACAACAGAGCAATACGCAGTTCACAATACAACGGTCAGATACGGTATCCAGAGTGACCACTCTCCAGGTTGTACAGAATTACCAGACTTTTCCAGTCCACTGTCAGAGATGCTTTATATGTGTAAATTTTACGTTTATTAAGAACTGATATGCAGTCCAATTACTACTTAAGACAC
>Ga0049105_1000559_pt1 | contig 13445 bp, 10 predicted proteins | sample WorMetvaBAHAMAS1_FD_61260 | JGI IMG/M metagenome (GOLD analysis project Ga0049105, IMG submission 61260) | Worm MetaG Olavius vacuus BAHAMAS.1 | ecosystem: Host-associated > Annelida > Digestive system > Unclassified | place: Germany: Marburg | collected 2013-04-09
GGGTCCGATGGGGTCCGATTGGGTCCCGATGGGGTCCGATGGGGTCCGATTGGGTCCCATTGGGTCCGATGGGGTCCGATTGGGTAATTAGTCATACCGAACTAATTTAGCTCCCGTTGTTTACATCTGCAGTAAACATCTGCAGTTTCGCATATTTTGTCACATGATTTCGTCATGTTCCATTATAACTACGGTAGATAAGCAGATTATACTTCTCAGGTATGAAATTCGTACATTGACCATAGTCTGCTTCTCCCCACTTGCTAGAAGTCTGGGAGTATAATGAGGATGTGGGGCGTAGTTCATTTTCGCACCACAGTCACCCAAACCTCAACTCTAACCCTCTCGTATTCTCATGTGGCGCGAAAATGGACCAGTCCCGAGGGTGTGTGGGTAAAAATAAAAATAAATAATTTTATTCACGTCTAGATAAAAATCCGCACTTTGTCTGGTAATCCTTTAGTGTAGGTTGTCATATTCACAACGGTACTTATTAAACGCTACGGTTGCCAACTTTCCAAGTCAAAAATTTTGGACACTACAGTCCCTTCTCAATCACTCCTCTCTGCTGCCATAGAAATCAACATGCTCGATTACAACATCGCTGTACGTAGTGTCAGCGGGGTTTAATGCGTAATAATAGGAGTGTTGGTGATCATGTTACATCCCTGAGCTATCAGTCATCGTCCTTTGGGCTTGCATCGATCACTTAACAGAGTGTTCAACGATCGTAACATCACCAACAGAGATCAAAGGCTGCTGTGTGTGACCACCAATATCAGCCCTCCTAGTAACCCTTCCAAGAACCGACGGGCTGCTGACCGTCCTACTTCCACTCTGGGACACACAGGTGTCGAAACATGCATCAGTGTTAATGCTGCCCACGTTACCTCCCCACTCATGACGTGTACGTGGACCACCAGCGATGATCGTCGCCTCTGCTGGCGACGTCGTGCCGCCATCGTCATTGGTGGTTCCTAGTCTAGGGACCACCAATGATGTCAGCGGCACGACGGCGGTGGCGGCTAGTGTTGCCTAGCTTGTCAAGTCTGTTAATTTCGTTATTCTCACGCTCATCGTGCCGTCTTTGTATAGCCCTGTGCGGCAGCAGTGACAGCTGAGTTACCATCACGGCTGGGTGGTACTAGTACGCTCCTCACACAGTGGCACCTCCATGCAGCGGCATTTTATGACTGCCTCGCGCACAGAATGTACTTGTGTCGGGTTGCACTCAGTTGCAGCCACTGCGACGTCGTAAACCAGATGCTGCAGATTAGGCGCATCGGATATCGGAGCGCAGTTGCTTTTTCATCTCTGATGTTACAAATTACCGCCGCTGTCCGATGCCCGACATCATTATCGGTCTGACACTATTAGCGAATGCTCTTGAATGCTGCATCGCGTGTGTGCCTTCGTACTTCTTAGTACCCATATTTGACTTAGTATATAATCACTTTTAAATTTTGGAAAATGTGATAATACTGTTTGCTTGAATAGAATAAACAAATACTGCTAATAACACTGCAAACGGTAACAATGTCTACTTTTTTTCGGACATTGCACAGTCCAGAAAAGTTAAGTCTCCTTTTTCGGACAGCACCAAGTATTCCGGATTAAAAATTCTGGACAGTTGGCAACCCTAACCCTACTACTAGGTACCGCTATGAATATGACACCCTGAACTAAAGGATTACCCTTTGTCTTTAGTCAGAAGGTTGCCAGCTCGATGACATGTCTTTTCCGGCAACCTGCAGTATTTGAACTGTATACATCATTTGAGAGTAAGTAGGGACATGGCATCTGCAATTGCATCCGTGAGATTAGATTTTGAATGCATGTAAAGTATCTGCATTTTGCACATTGTATCATATCATCATGCAAGTGAAGTGATGGTCAGAGCAGGCAGACGTGAAGTTCTGTGGCTAAATTTTAGAGGCTTTTATTCATAAAATTTATGCATATCGAAATTGCAAGGAGGAGCATCTCTTTTCTATTTCTTTGTACAGCTGAACTTCTCGTTTCTGTGATACTTGTGCAGAAGCTCGTGATCGGCTGCGGAAGTTGCGAGAAGAGCAGCTTCGTCGGAGTGATGAGGTTGTAGAACTGTGGGAAGACTTCTTAGATTGCATCCATTACAAACTAGGCACTGAGTGTATGTATCTCGGTCACTGTGTTGTAAGTTTCTGAATTAAACAAGCCACCCTGTAAGAGTTATTGGTTAGTGCATAGAATTTTATCTCACACGACATACAGGATCATTTTAGAGAAGAGTTTAAGTTTACCGGCACACGACAGCCAAGAGGAAATAGTGTTGTTACAGTTCTCAAAATCTTGTAAGCGGTTGATTTTGGCCAGTTTCGTGAAAGAAAACGCGGATTCGGCTTCTTGATGAAAGCATTATAAACTTATGCATACAGTGTTACAGTCGTCTTCGCACTCCAACCTGATGGTCATTGCCAGCTTTGCAAAGCTGTGGGCATCTGCTGCGAGTGCGACACCTGTGCAGCCATTGCTGTTGGAGCAGATCGTGCATGAACTGTCACTGTACACGTCATTTACGGCTGTCGAGCACAGCGCTTGTCCATTGACCTGGTGGGTGGCAAACAAGGCGACGTACCCAAACATCGCTTGTTAAGTGCGCAAGTTGCTGGCCATGCCGGCGACATCGGTCGTCAGCGAATGCCTGTTTTCTAAGGCGGGTGACGTCATAACTAAAAAATGTAACAGAATTGACTCACGCAAGGCAGACCATATAATCTTTTTGATGTAAAACTTTACAGCTTAGGCTAAATGGACTGAACGTCCGGAACGACATGTACATTAAGTAGTAGGCTTACTTATCAAAAACCAATTTTCTGCAGATCCTGTTGTATGGTGTCAATCCAACACATACAAAGGGTACCTCTAAAAGCTGACCAGAGCTGTCCAGAACTGGTCCAGTGTGCCTTTGACATGGGCTGAGCTATGGATAAGTGCTAAATATTGTAGTCAAAATGTAACAGTATTACTGTCATGTTGTATTGTTTTACACTCTAATATTTCTTGCTGAGATGGAAACTGTGTTGTGTGCACATTTGTGTATTCAGTGTGGGCAATATACGAACAAGTGTGTGTTGCTGCATGTGACTGTGGGCATCTGAAACTTGCTAAGGTAATATTTGTTTTTGGTTATAGACAACTGCTTTGCAATTATCTTGCATCTCAGAAAGAAGGCTGTCTTAGTTATATTTTGTATTGTTTACTAGGGTTGGCATATTGGCAATTTCTAAGTGATTCATCATTAAAAAAAATATCAAGTGGATAGTCTTCGGCTCAGCTAGATGGATCATCAAAAACATGATTATCTCCTTCTCCAGACTGTCAGCGTTTTACTTCAGTTAAGAGACTGGACATATTGTGTCACATTGGGAGATCTGTTGACTGATTAACAAAAAAAGTTTTGGGGGCCGATTTTAATGCTTCGTTTTCAGTTGAAAATAACGACTACTTAGTTATTAAATTTTGCAGAGTGATGTTTTAATTGTTAACAGCTGTAATTATTATATTCTGATTTTATTCAAATGTTAGATGGTTAAAACTCGAGCTAAAGTATCTGTAATTATGAATACCTTATACTTGTGTGTGGATTGTGGAAGGATCTATCATATTATGAATAAACATGATCATAACTTTATCTGTATTGAGCTCGGAATATGTCTGTGTGAATAATCGCTTTATGTATTCGGGTCTTAGAAAATTTAATTTTTACAGTAAAATGTTGGTACTGTTCGATGCCTAGTTGCTTAGTTACATGGATGTATAGATCATGCATCACAAACTCAGAAACAGTACTGCTGTAATATTACGGTACAGTAGAATTGTATCCATCGAATAAAATGTCACTGGTTGTAGTCCATGTTGCAGTGTATTGAATAAGTGTATCTGTTCTTGGAATTTATTAGATATTTATACTTGTCGGTAGTTTTCATAAAAGAATTTTTATGTTGTGTTGGTTACGATGCAGGAATGTTTCCGAGCTTTGCACGTACAGTTTCCGGGGAGTGCACGGATAAGGTGGTTACACGGATTAATTCTAGAGGCGAGCAGTAGGTAAGAATTTTAAATTTTGCAGGCGGTAAATTGGACTGTTGATTTTTGTTGAATTCAGAGTTCGTGATATTTTATACAGATGTATGTGAAATTTTGTTCTCGTGATGTGAATCATCTTCTGGACTTACAGCGTTACACAAGTTGTTCAGTGATCATACGTAAAGGAAGTTACAATTAAAAATTGTAGCGCAGAATGTAAAATTGTACTACTGACCTTGAAAATTTTTGTTAGAGTTAATAGTTCTTGTGTCTAAAATGTTATAACGTTGATATGGTAAGTACTGCTGATTTTCTCAGGTGGTGAAATGGAGCGTTGTATAGAAGATTTTTCAGAGGTTGTGATAGTACCAGTAAGTGAAAGAGTTGTGTAAATCTGTCTAGAAATGCCAAAGTTGTTGTAGGAGTGAAAACAGTCCAGTTTTTGCAGTACCATTTAGGCCTATTGAGTATTGATATGTAATTTCATAAACAGCTAATCATTATGATTAATTGTTACTTGTGATTACTGATTAGCGATGTTAAATGGTAATTGATTATCATCGAAACAATTCTCATTTTCATGTCTCCATTACCAGTTAGTAAAATACATTACATATGTTTGCACAGACTGCACTGATCAAGCTTAACCCCACTTCAGTTGGCACTTATATCGCCATCCGCCTATTCTGCCATTGTGTGTGATGGCCCAGCCATCATGCAGTGGACATGACAGTATGCTGGTGTGGCTGCAGATCATTTGATGATAAAGCAAGACAGCATGCTGCCCGCCAGCATTAGGCCTGTCAAAGAACAAGCAGTGATCTCGTCCGTGCCATTTGATTGGACTTGACGGCAATTGTGATCATTGAAATAGGAAGTGGTTTAACAGTTTTACTTGATTTGCAGCTTACATAATACTGGGGTGGTTGCATGTTACTCGATCTCTGGACCACAACAAAATGCAGGATAGTAAACAGGGCAAATAGCCAGCCATGTGTCCACTGAGGCATGGTCAGCGGTCCACGTAGGCCTACCCCATCACTGCCAACCTCCACGATGACATCAAATGCGAATGATAGCTCGCCACCGTAGAGTATGTTGGAGCAACCTGCTGTCGCTGTGATAATGGAGAAGTTGATTCTAAGCAAACGATAACTGATTTTCAAGAAGAACAGTTTAATGGTCCGTTGTTCTTACTTCAGATTATAATGATATGTGTTTAATCATCTGACTGTTGCTGTGATGTAGATATGATGAGGCGCTGAAGTTGTACGATGAATTGCTAAAGCTTGACGATACCAATGCGGTGAGTGCTATAGGCCTACAGCATTTCAGCTTCGTAATTGTGCTGATGGTGTAATTACATCATGCTTGTCATAATCAGTGAAATTGCACTTATAGCAAACACATTCACATTAGTAATCTGTATTTCTACACTTGTTTGTGTCATGTCTGAGTATGTGGATTATAATGAATAATTAATCGGTTAATTTTAAAAAAAAAATCAATGCAGTAATTTTTGTGTGTTTGATTAATTTATCGTAAATCTTTTTATTTAATTAACGCCAGCAGGCAGTCTGTTTCTGAGATGAAATACATTGCGGGCTGTTACCTGTATTTGGAAATTAGTAATTTTATAGAGGTTAGTTTTTAAATCAAAGTTTTAACTGACGTTGAGCTTAAAATTGTGTACTTTTGAGTGAGAACTGTGTTTTGTGAGTACGAACAATGGTTAAATCTTTTTATAGACAAAAAGTAGTAACTGACTATTGAATCGCTTTTGCACTCATATTCACGTTTTATCTGTCAGATGACAAATTAATGGGAACTAATTGATTAGTTGAAGATAAAGATTTTAGATTAATCAAAGCAGTCAGCTTTTGTTATTTCTGTTCATTATCATCTTTTTATTTTAAAATGACAATAGTTTAATGTTTGCTACGTGACTGAGAATGTCTGTCGGTGAGTACTTAAACTCAGCCATTCTGGCTTGTGTTGATGGCAGCTTGCGTGGAAAAGAAAAATTGCCGTCTTGAAGTCCCAAGGTCGGATACGAGACACCATCGTCGAGATGAATCGCTACATTCAGCAGTAATTATGCACCTGCAGTTACATTTGTTTAAAGTTGTATGGAGTACTAGCTTTTACCAGCACTGTTTGTGTGGGGGCATTTGATACCTTTAATCTGTGTTCCATGAAAATCTGAGCAAGAGAGGTGTTACTTAAGCAGACTGTTGATATGCAGGTTTTATTGCAGTATTGGTTCTGATCACCAGTCACCAGCTAGTGTCATTTGTTAGCGGGCAAAAGGCGGTGATGACATATGGTTTGGGAAGTAACCGTGCGCTGGGTGAAAAGTAGTGGCAGTATTGCCGGGTATATGACGAGTCACCTGTGCATAAAAGGAAGGCATCAGTTCTGGCCACACAGTATTGGATAATCTTTACTTTAGTCCCATATTATCGCTTGTCTGGAAAATCTGGACAGTTGGAATTGTTAGGGAATTAAACATTTGTTTTAGGAAGCCAGAAAAAATTTAGGGAACTTATGGTATCTCGAAATTAGGATGAGACCGATATCGTAATTTACCGATACTTTCGGCCTGCTCTGATACCGAGTACCGATACGGATACCAGGAGTTATTTGAAGGTAACAGTGGGTGAATGATACAAACATCTGTGTTGGCATGTTGTGTGTATTGCATGAGTTTGTGTTAACTCAGCACCAAAAGCATAGAACAGTGTGTAAGTATTTGTAATCAATTAATGATTCACTTTCACCAATCAATAATAATCATCAGTGTTCATTTGTCAGGTACAATCGCACGTACATAAAAAGCATTATTCTGCTAATAGTGAAACAAGGGCTGTTCCAAGTACTTAAAGTTTTCACGTATAAAGAGCCATATCTCGGCACGTTCTGGTGCCAGCTGTGACCGCTGATTACTGTACAGATTACCAGCAGTGCTGAAGAGCTGCTCGCTGGCTACAGACATGATAGGCGCAGACAAATAACACCGTGCCAATTCCGCAATGTGTGGATACTGTCCACAGTGCTCCTTCACCATGCTAACGGACAGTGTTGGAGTGGCACGTTAGTCAGACTGAGATACTGTCCCACTTCGTCAACGGCCGTTTGACTGCTGACAGTTTCTGACACTGCGCTGGCGCCGAGTTCTTCCGCCATCAAACTCTAGTAGAGAGATTTCCAGATGTCACGCTTGGCAGCTGGTTGTTCTGTGCCCGTTTGCAACTTCGTAGCTTCAGACGCAACGTCGCTTGACGGCGAGGTAGGCTGCAGCTGTACACGGCTGGCCTTTTCTGCCAGCATGCCTATCACGGTGGTGAGCTGGTCTGGTAAAAACAACTTTCCTCGGTGTCGTGGGTCAGCCAACGTCGATACAGCATAGAACAGCTCAGGGCCAGTTTGGGCACAAATGTCATGCGTAGCACATTCTGTTGGCGCTAGCATCCTCACGACTCGCTGCAGCAGAGACCACTAAAAACAAACAACAGTCAAATTCGCATCTAATGAATGCATGTATAATAGGTATATATATGACTAAAAAATTACAAGCAGTTATGCCGCAACTAGATGCAATTAATTCACGCCTTTATGCCTTAAAGTTTCAATATATGAAGTTGAAGGATATGCATTTTTGTAATTAATAATAACATTCAAGGCAAAATATGTACAACTGCAATTTATAAGTAAGTGTGACTCATGATTTATGCAAAATCATCCCCAAAATATTAAGGTAGTTGTACTGGTGACCCTGTTTACTGTAAAGAGCATTTGAGTGTCCGATGCATAACTGACGTGTTGCAGACACATGAGTGATTCTGAAGCGTGGCTGGAGTTGTGCGACATCTACTTGCATGAGCACGAGTACGACAAAGCCGCGTTCTGCATGGAAGAATTGTTGCTCTGTAAACCGTACAATCACCTAGTACATCAAAAGTATGCCGAGGTTACTGTCAGCTGTTACTATCACTGCTGGTTCAATGAATCTTTATCTGATGATACTATCTCCTGTGTTCTGTTGCTGTTTAATTCATTTTCTGCCCGCCACTACCATAATCTGTTCACAGCATCTAAAAACAGAAAATTGTTAAGCATTGCAGCCTCAGTCAGACAAATGTGTTTTCAGTGGAAGCTTAAAATGTGTGTAATTACTGATTATCCACGAAACGGTAACATAGCTGGTGACGTGTTCCAGATTGGCATGTTGTGTAGTTGACGTATTGTAATTGATGTAGTGTGAAGTCTTTATGTAGCTTGGTTAGTGTTGATTTATTATTAAAATTAGGCTTGTTGAAATGGTAAACCGGTAAATGGATTCCATCGGTCTGGAACTCATTGCCAGAGTATCTGAGAGACCCGGCCGTCGGCAAAGACAGTTTGCAACGTACTAATGCATACAGCGCATTAGAGGTTCCACGATGATGCGCTATATAAATTCACATTACATTCCAACCAGTAACCGGTTTTCAGAACGTATGACCAGTTATCGAATTTGTCGCAACACGACCCAGGCAACGCCGACAGCGGAGTTTGACCGTTACCTGGGCGCACTCACGCGAGTGCATACCTGCACTGCGCTGCCGTGAGTGCCGTCGCCCGCCATTTTCTCGCAATTCCAGTGTCGTCGGCGGCTTCTGAGGGTCTGTTTTGGCGAATGGTAGGCTGTCGACTAGCGCAGTTTACGTCTGCTGCCCCAATACCTGGACAGTCTTGTATTTCTGAATAGAAATAAGTAACTTGAGTAGGCCTAGTAGCAGACTTTGCACGCCAATGCTAGTGACATTTCTCGTTCCTCGGTCGTGCTGTGGCATGTCGTTGCTCACTGGCACAGACCGAATTTGCAGCAACAATTGCATAAACACACATAGGCCAACACACCGTCCGTTTGAAAACGATGCAAAACAGCGATAATTATCTCAAAGACGGCATCATTTGATGCCGCCCGAGTGGCCCTGAATAGACGGCCTGACAGCGACATGGCGCTGCCGCGCCGTCCAGTACACGCAGATAACATTACAACACGAGCTTCTATTCCGTGTCACAGCCACAACGGTCACATCAGACACTGTCCAAGTTGTTTGATTTGTGCTTTGCCCACTCAACATTCTCCCTGTTTCAGCTGATGACGAGACGTGTGTGGCCGGCAAGACAGACACACTCCAATGGGCATGCATCTTGACTCTCTGCATACTGCTGCTGGTCTTGTTTACTCCCCCGCATTCTACTGCCATCTAGGGATGAAAGAAATTTAGCAAGATGCAACTGCAACGGGCGGCAACCAGCCAAGATTGCTCAGTTAAGAGAGTGTTTTGTTACACTGTACACGACAGGTCACTTCCCACACACCGTCTATATAGTGATTTCATAATTGCGTTTCGCTTTGCCATCTGCCTTCCTTTCGAGGACTGCAGCCACATGACACATGACGTCACATAATCTGATTACCGGTAAATAACCGGTTTCCACAAAACAGTTACCGGTTTTGTTTTGACTGATTATCAAAACAGTTAAACAAAAATGTCTGCAGAAGGTCTCTTCCACAGCTTCACTTGGGGATATCGAGGACGGGAGAGGTTTTTGACAGCAGTTGAAAACTGGCACACAGTGCCGTTCCATAACGTCACCGTCTGTGGCAGAGACTTACTCAGCTGATTACGTGTACCAAGCCAGCTCATCTGAGTTTTATCTTCATTGAGTTTCAGCCGATTGCTGGCCATCCAGTCACGAACCCGTTCAAGGCAGCAGATGAAGCGTTCAGTTGCTTCCTGGCACGAGACGGCTGGTATGTTGATGTACAGTTGTGTCTCATCAGCATACGCGTGACTGGTGAAACCAAACTCAGCCATTATTGCCATCATAATGGTTATCCTGCCTTATGATGATCTATTAGTCTGGATGTCATGCTTGTTTGATTAGCATAGTTGACTCCTTAAATGCAACGTGGAACTTATCATCGGTGAAAGGAAACTTTGTGAACTGTTGTTGCAGATCAAATACACGCAGGGTGACATGGAAGTCGCACAGAAATACTTCGGCCAAGCAATCAAGCTGAACTCCAACAATATGCGAGCGTTGTTCGGATATTACTTGGTACGTACATCCTGTGACCAACAATCTGCAGTCTCAAATTTATCGTTTGGTTATAAGGCACAAAACAGGCACATTGCTGAGAAGACAAATTATATAACACTACCCACTGCCTTTTCATAGTAAAGACCAGTGTGCAATATATTGTGGATGTGCTGCTGTTAGCTGCAGTCGTAAACTCAACATTGGAAGTAGGTTGAAATGACTAAGTGTGCATTAGAATGAATATTACTGCAGAGAAAATAGCCACACGTTCGTATTATGCAGAGGGCCATTTTTGCCCACAGCAACGAGATGCACCAGTCTGGAATTTAATTTCGCAGAGAAGGGAAAGAGAACATATGCGAAAGTTGTTTATTGTCTACTGAAGTCCCGGACATATTTCAGATGAAAACACTGTTGGCCAGCATTTCTGCCAAACTCTGTCAGCCAGCTGTGCCTCTTGACTAAACAGTATTCGGTGGGATGTTCTCGCCTCATTCTTACTGAGACTCGCATATATAGATCGTTGGTGACATCGGGAAGACCATGTAGCCATTGGCGCTACAGAATAAGTGCTGTGCCATAGCTGCACGCGTCAAAGGCCATGTGGAGTATTTGTCGTTTAAATGCATCACCATAAACTGTAGTAAAGCTACGGTTTCCACGCATCCTTGAAAGTACTTGAATTTTATTCCTGTAAATTCAAGGCCTTGAAAGTGCTTGAAAACAGGACAAGTGCTTAAAAGTCCTTGAATTTCATTCCACAGGTCCTTGAAAGTCCTTGAATTCACCAAGTCAAACTGCGTGATATCAGCAACTTCGTTAAACAGGTGTTTTGCCTAAAACAAGATTTGCTAATAATTGTAATGTTGTTTGTTTTTATCAACTAAAACTGTCCCGTAATCACAGAAATAAATATTAAATATTGCTGTAATACTGTCCATGCTGTAAACTTGCGTCGAGAATTGGTCCTTGAAAATGGAACTTCAGGGTCCTTGAAAGTCCTTGAATTTCAATACCAAAATATAGTGGGAACCCTGTAAAGCACACAATTTCTGAGGAATTGTTTTGCAAGGATAAATTGCTCAACGTTGGCATGTTTTTCGGTGTTGTAGTCGGCAAACAATCTTGGCCAGTCACAGAAGAGTGGGAAAGCTGACGACAAGAAGAAGAATGTTGAGTATGCAGCCGCCGCGTGGAAACAGATTGTTGCCAAATATCAGGTCTGTCTCGTTGCCAGCATTCTCTGTGTAACGTTGTGCAACAATTGCTTTTATTTTCATATTTTGTGGGCCAATATCGGTTTAGGGGGCAGCCTTGGCTCAGTAGCTAGTCGGGCAACTCGCACTCAGATTTAGCTCCTGCTGTCACTCATATGTGTCGATGGTGCTGGTGGGACGTTAAACCTTACTCAGTCAATCAGTCATTGGTGCTGGCAAATGGTGGCATTTGTAGCACTGAGAAAGTGTGGATCATGATGAACTTAAGGGAGGGGGAGCACAAAATTTGCTGTATGTGATAAACAGATTTGTTTTACCCAGTTGATTTATGCACCTTTCAGAAATAATTTTTAGCTCAGATGGCTTGCAGCCACGTCACTTTAACCTAGTGTACTTGGTTTATAGGTCATCATAGAAAATGCTTATATCGCACTGCTGCCAGCTGAGCTTCACAGCTTTTTGGAAACAGTTTTTAGTATCCTAAACGTTGTTTTGAAAAAGCTGCTTTAAAATTCACGGAGAGTGTTTGCAGTTTGAATGTAAACATTGTAAACATTATAAACATGATATACATTTTAACATTGAGAAATGGGGGAACCTAGCGGCCTGCCAAAAATGTTTAATGGGGCATGGCCCCTGCTGGCTGCATACAGATGTTTTCAGATGTCGACTGAAAAGTCATCTTTTCTATTGCATTTAACTCTTGTAAAGTGATTGAGTTTTTTCCTTGAAAACATTTATCACTACATGTATAATGTAATGTAATATAAATGTCGCTGCTGCCAGGAAGGACATCTGGCCAATGTAACTGCCTTGCATCAAAGTTTCACTACATTTGGGCTCCTAGGTGGTATTTACACAATGTTATAAGGTGATTTTTTTTTAATTTTTAGTCCATGTTCTCATTTGTTTATGGATCGTTAACCTCTGAAAAGTGGTTTTTAGTTAACTCTTTTTAGAGTTAATGTTTTTTTAGTAATTCTTTATTAGACTTCCGCATTTGCATCTGATTGATGTCAGTAGTTGATTGAAAATTGTACATATCGTATTATATGTTGATGTCATTGCCGCCGTGTTTTAGGTGAAGGCCAGTTTTGAGCCGAAAGAAGTCCTTGCAATCAAAGGCCTTTTCGATGCATGTCACATCTCCTCGTCATCCTGAAGCAGGCGTGCCTTCGACCAGCACAGCAACAGTTACCTCACCTGTATTAACGGAACATTCATGGCCCATGGTAGATGAGGGGTGTCTTCGTCGCGTGGTAGGCTGCGCCAGTTCGTAACGTCGTCGGTCAGTGGTAATGCCGTCCACCTTAAGACGAACTCCTAATTGGCCATGAGGATCTGTGTGTTCGCACGCTGCTGACGATTTTGTTGATCTGCATCGATTATTATGTGGTCAGTCATTTGAAGTAGGATATGTTTTTGTCCGATATCGAGGCACGTTATTATCACTGCAAATGCTCTGCGGTAACGCGTTCAGTTGCATCTTTCTGTCTGTCGTGCTCTCACTTTAGAAAGTCTTTACCTAGAAAGTTCATTTTTTGGTTTGCAGGTACGTGTTTGTGGGATGCCAGTCAAGTTCGTATATCAAAGTGAAGGTCACAGGAGCAAAAAAAGCATGTCAGTATTGTGCAAGCCTTTGCAATATGAAACCAGCGAATCCCGGCACTTGCCGATTTACGTACACAGTGTGTTGTACATAACAATTCAGTTGGGTTGTGGTGGCAGATGTTACGGTAGATGACTTGTATGGGCAGACGTAGGGTGGTGGGCCTAGTGGCGGAGCAAAAAAGCATGTTGTGTATCACGTTCGCGAGTGGTCTGCCTTCATCTGAAAGGCTATCTTGCGTCGTTCATGTAAATACAGTGAAAGCAAATTAGATCTGTTTTCACAATGACTGGTGAACACTGCTATGCTGTCACAGCACTGTACTGTTTTGTAAATTTCCCTCACCTCCACTAGACAGCATCCGAGTTATGGTGATTGTCTGGAGGTTAAGAGGGAATACTATCAGAACTGCTCCGTGCTGGGTTGTGTCAAACAATGTTCACAGTCAGCAGCAC
>Ga0049105_1000560_pt1 | contig 13445 bp, 7 predicted proteins | sample WorMetvaBAHAMAS1_FD_61260 | JGI IMG/M metagenome (GOLD analysis project Ga0049105, IMG submission 61260) | Worm MetaG Olavius vacuus BAHAMAS.1 | ecosystem: Host-associated > Annelida > Digestive system > Unclassified | place: Germany: Marburg | collected 2013-04-09
CAACTATGCAAAAATTGTTTATTAATGATTTGCCACTCAGTAGATTTCTGTTGCGTTTAAAACTAAAAACAACAAACCCCAAAAATTTAAAACATAGAAATTACTACATTTAATGTGTTCATTTTATTTCATTAAATGTATGTGTGTTCATTGCAGTGATGTAAACAAGACCAAAATCAAATTATGAGACCAAGACCAAGACCCGACCAACCAGGCTAAGATTACAAGACCAAGATCGAGACCAAAACCGGAGCGGTGTTAAACCACTCCCCAGCGAGTGCATGTCGTATAAGACAGTGTGACAAAATATATACAGCAAGTAGTCCAATTTAAAGCACGTGTCACTATCACCGCATGTGCGTACAGTTGTACGGCTGTTAATGTTACTGCAAAAAACGAAGTCAAGAAAATGCTGTCAGCAAGAACGTTTCACTCAGACCAGACCAAGTCCAGCATAACAAGCCCACGACCAAGAACAAAGCCTGCCAGACCCAAGACCAAAACCATATTCTGCTGGTCTGAGACCGGTCTTGTAATAGGCCTACGACTAAAGTCTCAGACCACATCAGTGGTTCATTGTGTTGTATAGTTGAAGTGCAAGTGCAGTGCGCAGGTGGGATTGGACACTCCGCGGATTGTATATAAGTAGATAATGGACGTGAGTGGATAGCGGATACTTGTTTAATGTTTAAAGTTTTAAAATTTCTCATTAACTACTACAATAAAAATACAAAATATATACCTCAAACTATTTATTTTACCGATAAAAATTGATTAATTACACTAACGATTAATCAGATTAATAGTTAACGATTAACGATTAATGACAGTGTTTAACGATTAATCGAGCGCCTCTCTTTTAATCGTTAATTACGATTAATCATTTAATGATTAAATGCACTAAAAATTAGGACATCTGGATATCAAACGCTAGAATGTTTTATTGCAACACTCTCAACTTAGGTTTAAATCCTAGTCTTAGTCTTACCATCTCTCATGTGGCAATACCTGTCGACATGGGTCAGATCATATGTTGTCCATGTAACTACCCGAACACACGAGTCTGTAAATACCCAGACAGCCCAGCACTGATTTTTTCTTCAATTTGTGGCAAATAACATGAACATTGTATTGTCAACAATTTCCAAGTAATCATAATTCACAACTATTTAATATGTGGGTGAAACTTTTACTAGATTTACAGATTTTGGGCTATAGTGCTCCCCCAGATACCACAGCCATTATAAGGGGAAGGGGAGAAGAGGAAGGGAAGGGAAGGAGTGAAGGACGTGAAGGGGTAGGAAGGAGGGAAGAAAAAGGAAAGGGGGAGTGGAACGGCAGGGGAAGAGGAGTGGAAGTGGAAGATGGAGAGGGTAGGGAAAGGGGAGGGAGGGCTCGACATGGTATATTTGTGCAGCGGCTCCGAGTTCCTAGTTATGCCACTGGTCACCCAGATGAGTCTTGGTCCATGGCACAACATACATGAATGTGTTGGACGACCGTTATCGATGAGCAATGTCAGAAACTAGCTGGCACTCACCTGGCAGATACAACAGTGCCAGGCCATGCAGTGTCACAACTGTGGCGAGTTTAAATACACAGAAAGGACCGGCCTCCAAATGACAGCTGCAGGAAGGATTTCTGTACTATCCCATCACTGGAAATGACACTGCCTACAACGGTGCAACCTATAAACAGAATGACCACTGACCACTGACTAGGCAAAAATGTACAAATGATAAAGTGGATGATGTTTACATCTCTCTCTCTCTCTTTCATCTGCTGTTGGCAGAAGTTTCACGACATACTTCTCAAATCCTGATCCACTGCTGTTCTCTCTAATGCTAAAATGCTAAATCTTTCACACATAGGTTCAATTTTCCATTATATCACGTAATAATCCGTTCTTTTCCTGCAACAAGTAGCTTTGCTCACGATTCTTCGTTATATGGAGAAAACTTTCATGTCGGAGAAAGACCTACAGGCAGGCCAAGGATAGTGGAAGGATGGAGATATGGTAGTTTTTACAGTACCTGGTAAAAGAAGTGGAGTAATAAATTGTAACCAGACTAACGGCGAAAGATTTACTTGAGCAGTGAATCTGGTACAGCTCACAATGGCTGTCACATAGATAGGAGGTAAGTTAGTATTAATCACTAATAGGAAGTCGTATATGAGCTTTCGATTGGTACCATAATCGGTGACCTTGAATGACCTTGAACGGCATAACGGATGTTATACTGCGTTATTTCACTAAATTTGGTAAACCTGCATTCCAACACATAACCGTGTCGATCTGTGGCGGAATTTATGCACAGGTGTATTGTATTTTGTACTGCATGTACGACGTCGCCGTAAAGAAAGTTCAAGTCAGCTATCTCATCTCCTGATGAGTTTCTTGTAAACCAATCTTGGTACATGATTGTTAATGTAATTGTATTATTCAAACATGCATGGTAATGCAAGTATTATATGATTAGCATAAAACAAGTTACGTAAACCTAGCCGCTGATTCAGTCTGACTGCAGACATGCCTTATGCATATTTGCAGTATTGTTACTGCTAAGCCTAGTAGCACAGCACGCTGCTGATAGCAGCTAGTACACAATCTGTGCATATCTGGCGACTATGGCAGAACATGGGACAGAAAGGCAAAACACTGGATTGGATGTCCCACCAAAAGTGGGTCGGGTGTCAACGCTAGTGGGAACGCGGCATCAGAGTGCTCCAGTCGTAGTCAGTGATGGTGACTGGCTGTCGAGTCCATCTGTGCGTCTCAACATGTCTGATAGTTGCTCGCCGGTGTAAGTCCAACTCCAACATGGACTTCAACAACGCCGTCAGCTCTACACACACAACACTGTCGCTATCACACACACATATATGAACTTCCAGCATGTCTCGAGGTTATTTCTGAAAGCTGCATCACATTCCTATTTCTCTGGTGCTACGTGGCTGACGTAAGTTCAGACACAGCAGCTCCTTGGAGTGACGCTATCAGTCTGGCACTTGAAAACACTGTTGTTTGAGTGGAGTACGGCTGTGGTGCACTGTTGTTTCAGTGCACTGTATATAAATACTCTTACTTCTTTAGTTACTTATCTATGTGTCAATGTACAACTTGTCATGCAACACTGTCGTGCTGAGTAGTGGCAGTGACGGGAGTTCAACGTTACAATCAAAACATAACAGGTCCGCGGTCATTTTGCCGACGAGTCTTTCTAGGCAATAGGTTGCAGTGGTACTGAAACCCATACTCACAACAACTACGAGAATATAAGTAAGTAAGTAAGACTATTTCTATACGGCGCTGTTTTACAAAACGTCGAAAGCACATACGATTCTAAACTCTAGGACTGGCAATAATTAACAAAGCATGCAAAACACATGTAAAAATTAGCCCAAGCCAAAACTATCAGGCCACAGTTCACCTGTAAGAACCACTCAAATAGGTGCATACAAACACAAAACACCTGCGATAATCTTATCTGTGATCCTCATATACGGCTACTCAAACACGTCATCATATTCGTTTGCATTCATACAAGTATTAAGTCACCAAATATGCACACAGTACTGAAACCGAGTGTTCGTAACTCAAACGGGCAACCCATGAGCTGTGACGCTTATCTGACACACAAGGTTCAAGAGCGAGTCGGGTTCCGGTTGTGTGTGCTGACCTACTGCTGCCTCAACGGCACCGCTCCTCACTACTTTGCTGAGACCATCCGACCAGTCTCTACTCGTGGAACACGTCAACACCTCTGATCAGCCGAGACGTCAACCCTACTGGTGCCATCCATGCGTCGTTCGACTCTCGGTGATCGGTCATTCCCAGTGGTTGCCGCACGGGCTTGGAATGCTCTACCGCAACACATTTGGAACGTGTCTTCTCTTTCCGTCTTCCGCCTAGAACTGAAGACCGTTCTGTTCCGGTCGTCGTTCCCTGATGCGATCTGACAATGTACTGTGTTTTATCTGCGCGCCCGTCGCTCAGTGCTGATCTGTCACCATGTAATGGTTGCTACAAACTGATTTTGTTGACATTGTACGGTGGCCCTGCAGCAGCAGTGTGATAATGCCACCAAAATAATACTCATTTCTACTACTATTACTACACAGATACACACACAGACAGTTACTGATCGGCTGTGCCATTAGCTGAGCTAATTATCAGATGAGCATTCTGACCTATTGAGACATCGAGAGGTATGCTGTAACTGGCCGTTGTGGCATCGTCAACACTCTCAAATGGATTCTCTCTCATCACCAGCGTGTACAGCGTCACTCCGAGCGACCAGATCTCTTGCTCCGGACCACGATACCTGGCAGTCATAGCACATCGTCTCAACAGTAACACAGCAAAGTCTCAAGACCCATTCACACCCACGTCTACGTCCATCACGCATCGCCGCCGACGCGTGTCCACGCCGATATGGAACACATGCTAAAAGGACTGCGCGTTCACACCAAGACGGACGTAAACGCACTCAAAATAACAAGCACTGTAGACGCACTCGGTGTGAATGGGCCTATAGTTTCTTAGATTTGTACTATTATATCACATTTGCTTATTTTTTATCTCATTGCTTTATCATGTACTCACTGTACACGTTTTATCTGCTGCACTATTATTATTAACGTAAAGATTAACATGGCGTTAAGCGAAAAGGCTTCAAGGACATTAGTATTAGTAGGACACTATGTGCATAATCAATAAATGAATGAATGAATTTGCAGTCCAAGCATTAATACCGTAAATCCTCGGATAGAAGCCCTTGGCTTCTATCAGTACAAATTACTTTGACCCCTGGCCTGTATCCGGGAAGCGGCTTCTATCCGAGGATTTACGGTAATAATTATACTGTGTCCTATCACAGCAAGACTCACAAGTATTAGTAGGGTTTAACATCCCACTAAACACATTATGACCATTCTGGAGAAAATGTACAGGGTGAACATAAAAAAGTAACCCCCGGTGACTTTTGCTGATATTTCAGCAATGCGAGCAGATTTTTTTGCATGAAATTTTACAAAACTGTTAAGCAACGAAATATACACTTGCTGACATATACTGGGCAAGGTTGCTAACAACATGATCACATCGATCATGGTTAACTGTCTGACGCTTTCCACCGGTGACTCAGGACACAAATGCTGAATACTTCATAACTACAAAAATCGTCGGTTACATTAACGACAAACAGTGGAACAGTCAGACGAGTTCCAGGAGACTTTACAAATTTCCAGTAGGATTCCAGCATTTCTAGGAGTGATAGATGCCCTGTTACATGCACTAGTTGTACCTGTTGCCAAGCAGGACTTCAGGACTACAGTATTCCATTGTGCCGCAGAACGTAGCAAACGAACATTTGTCGTCGAAGAACGCTGCCGCACCGAAATCAATCAGTTTAATGCTGAACCGTTCGTCAATGATCACATTTTCGTCTTTGACATCGCGATGCACGATGCCAAGAGTATTGAGGTAGGACAGTGCAGACACAAGCTACACGCAGAAGCATACAAACGAGTTATAAGATCACTATCACACAGCAGTTACTGGTATGTCAATGAAATTCTACTGCTCAGCAAATGAAATCACAATCATAGTTCATTCATTTCACAGTAATTTATCCTCAGATGTGCTCGCGGCAGTTCAAAGAAATACTTATTTAGCCTCCCGATAAAACTCCGCAAAGAGATGGATGCAGAGCGATGATGGTCGACTGGCAAACTGTTCCAGACAACAGTACGTGTACCATCTACCATAAAGTTAAGTGTGCCGAGCAGAGTCTGAGTTCTCAGCATAACGAACAATCTAGTGTCAGCAGACTGAAGATGTGGTCTGCCCACCACATTTGCATACGCCTCCATCTTCAGTACCAATCCAGGCTGATTCCTAGATTACTGATCACATGTAGCACAGTCGTGCTACAGTGTTACAGGCGACAAGCCATTCCTATGGAGCAAGGCAAAATTCAACCCTCCGTAACTTTGTGCTCCCTGGACCGATCATTACCAAACTAGATATAGTTTATTACATCGGCGACCCCTACTCAGATGCCAATTTTCGTTACATTTGGTTGAGTGAGGAATTCCCCGCAAATAGGTGAAATATAACCTCTGTAACTTTTTTAGTGTCTCTTTTTTTCGTCGGCAAGCCTAGAGAAAAAACCCGTGAACGAACCTGCACGCGTAAGGGCTCAAAATGCGTGAAATCAGCAAAGGATGTGCCATCAAGAAATGGTCACCTGGTCACCCCCATCCCCTGCCCTGAAGTTTTGTTCAAGACTTGCGTCGCGATGAAATTCGTGGATGATGATGATGATCCCCAATAGCACATAAATTCTGAAAATTTTGCATTACAAAAGCCATTTTTTGCTCAAAAACGCATAAATCTTGGAGTAAGCGACACCAAAATTCATAGTCAAATAGGAAACAGCCCGTGGAAGTTTCAAATTTTTAGTTAAAAATTTGACAGGAAGTGGAATTCTGGCCGTTTCTGCACATGCACACCAGAAAATTGGCAAAAATACCCAAAATCGTGGTCCAATTGGCAAAGTTTTTCGTCGCGGAGGTAATTGGGCACGGCGAAGTCAAATCTGAGGTCAGATTTTAAACCAGAAGTAGTCTTATTGTCATTTATATGCATGCACACGAAAAGTGACCAAACCTGATCCAAAATAGGGTCAAACTGGCAAAGTCATATTCTGTACAAAACCAGACATGGAGAACTTATTTTGGAGTCAATATTTAAACCAGAAGTACACCTACGGCCGGTTACCTGCATGCGCAGTAGAAAAGTAGCCAAGATAGCTGAAGCGAATACTTGGTCCATTTGCCAAAACTTTACATCCAAAAGGAAACTAGTCTTGTACAATTTTGCTAATAAGTAATTGAGTGACCTGCAAAAATCAGCACCTCAAATGAGACCTCAAAATATCTCATTCTGTAGCGAGTTACATCACTCCGGCAACATTAACACAGGTACATCCAGATTAACAGCCTAACGTGAAATGACAGCGGCAACAACACGACCGACCTGTCTGAAAATGTAGCTGGCCAGTGGCTCGGTGATACAAGATGCCGATTCAATGAACTCAAACAGGTCGACTCCGGAGCCGTGCTTCTCCATCGTCATTACAAAGAACTCGTCGCCCTCAAACTCGTCCAACACCTGTCACCACAAAATTCACTCGCTGCCTAATGGCAACCGAAAACAAACTGCTTCATTTTGCACAGCCACTGGCAGCCAAACTGAGCTCAAGCCCACACAGTAAACAGTCAACAACCATTAGCTAGTTGCCTAAATAATGCACAGCCCCTTCCGGCACACCGCCCTGCCGCAAACGACAACTCCTTGATTGGCTGCACAAGCCACGACTTAAAGATAATTGGTCGCTGCCCAGTACCCATTTCGTTGACAGCCTATGCCCATTTCGCTGCTCGTTTGAGTGCGTTCTTTTATTGAACCAGATGTTTTGAAAACAATGTACCGTTCGACAATACTGCTCCGATTTCTGGTCAATCTGATCTGGAAATTAGGGTTAGAATTTAGGTTAGAGTCAGAGTTGCACTATTTTAGCATTTTTCATGGAGAATAAGGAAAGTGAACACCTTATCTTCCGCGAATCTCATGGACGGTAACATCTTGATAACAGAACGTGACCACATAATAGAAATCACATGTTCTAGGATTGCCCATGCATGAATTAGGCAACCAGCTAATAATTCACAGATCATTAGAAATAAATTGTTAAATAAATAAATCATTAGAAATGCGTGGCATATGGCACAGTAACAAGACCTTGACAATATTGGGATGGTGTAAGTTGAGCAGCAGAGAAACTTCACTTGGCAGACGTCGATGGTCCTCCGTTTCAACCCATGATTCTGCCGAAACTTTACTCTTACGAATGAATTTCACGACTACCTAAACAGAACCAAACACGCCAATGGTTACCACAATAATAATGATAATGGGGCTTACATGTTCGTTAAGCTATACTTAACTCCACGCTTAAGCAATACTCAAACAAAAAAGTGTTGCACAAACGTTACGGATCACTCAGTTGGCTGTACACCTAAATTCACGCGGCAAATTTATAAAGAGATTGCAAATCCTGAAAATTCCAAATCTCAGTTAGTGCTAATTCCAATTCACATTGTTCACATCAGAAGACCTGCCATCATGCAATGTTTTCAAGCGGTGGCAAACTTTGTACCTTAAGCTACTTCACCTCTGATTCTCAAGTTTCCACCATCTTTGAAGATATGGTGATATAGAAATGTGCATTATTATGACTCCGATTATTATTATTATTACTGTTATGATACGGAGTACACAAACTGTCCGCAAATCCAGACTGTTGCCGAGTCTACAGGCAAACCCTTCTACAATCGACGCACCTCTCTATGACATTTAACCACTGCAGTAATGTGTTGCACCTAGTCAATATTCTGTCCTGCATGGCTGTCAGATCTATACTAGACTTACCAGCTGTTGATCCTCTCGTCGTCGTGCTAGCCTCACGTATCCGAACGCACCCTTGCCAATAGTCTGCAGTGTCTGATAGGCAGCACTGTAACCATCGTTACCAGCGACCAGTTGCGACTCATTGCAGCTCGACGCTGTACTCGTCTCCGCAACTTTATCTTCTTCATCACTGTGCCAGTCTACAGTCTGACAGTAAAACATGACATTGTAGGAAAAGATGGGGTTTCTCTTGTGTTTCTCGCCTAATACCTGTCTGCAAGTGCAGATAACCAACAATTATTGGTCTCTTTGCCACAAAACATAAAAGACAAGATGTTACATTCTGTATTTAGAATTTAGTTCAGATTTAGTTCAACATGAACTGCTGTACTCTGTTTTTGGTTTTTGCAGATTATCAAAACTGCACTATTAAAGCAAGTCCACACAAGTGTGGCTTGAATATGCACATCTGGCAATTTTACTAAAAGTGAATAACACGGACACTGAGTGATAACACAGCATATGCTAAGAACTGCGATGCAAAGGACACATCATAATAAGAATACATTCACGGACTTTCAAAGACCCTGTTAACATCTTCTGGAGGACTTTGAAAGCCCTCAAAACTTTAAAAAAGTCCAGAACTTTGAGAACCCGTGGGAACCCTTTCAAGTGTCTTTTTCTTTTAAAAAAACTTGCAAACTGGAAAAATCCAGGACTCCGAGATAATAAAGTAACAGTTAATGTGTTAACGAGTCCTAAAGCAAATCAGCATGCCAGACTCAGTAATCACTGATCTGAATCCGCAGACATACAACACTACACAACAGAACAGTACATTCCATCAGTCATCAATGACATAAAGACAAGACATTGGGTGACATACATGTCTGGAGCTGTTGGCAGAGTTACTGACAACAGACGGCGGAGAAGAATGCACAATGGCGGCATCATTGAACGAATGAGAGTAGTTGACCGAGTACTGTGGGTCCAGGGATATCCAGACACAGAACACGTGCTGGCCGGTACACAGCACGACACGACGGACTTGGTAGATAATGTCTGAAAATAGCCATATGCCAAACATGTAAACCACCGACATTATCACACAGCAGTTGGCGCAGATTACGAATTCATACTTTGGATTTAAAAGTTATAAGAATCTGAATCATACTAAATTTTATCACAATTTGTTACATAATTTTCAACACGCGAAACATCGGCTTTGAACAATTTCTGCGAGGAATTACACTTCTATGTCGACGCCACATAGTGTTGTTTGCATTTTTCTGCATAAACGTTCACTTAATTGTAAAATTACATGCAAAATTTACAATGACAAAGGAGCACGGATTTACTTACTGGCAAATTTTGTTTTTAAAATCCTCTGGCATTTCAAAAGTTGACAAATTCCAGAACTGCAGAAAAAGCCAAATACTTTCTCTAGCGAAAACGATATTTTCTGCAGCCAATTAACCCACGACATGCGGCTGATTCTGCAGATCTACAGAATCCACAGTACTTTCCCAAATTTCACCCATCGAGAAAAATTGTAGACCCTAGATCCACGACTAGTCAGACTCAAATGTGGGTTGCCTTTGCAGCAGGTCATTGCTGTAACAACTGAGAGAAAGCTGACCATGAATTACACAACTAATGAAGTAAAAATAATGCATAAAACAAAAAAATGCAAGAACCAGCTTTGACAACCGCAACAGTAGATACGGCAACAAAATAATCAAATTAAAAACTAAGCAACATCAATTAACAGAGAAGTTAACAGCAGACAACAGTTACAGCATGCAGGGCATAATCATATGATACTGATAATGCTAATACATCAAACTGAACACAAGAGGCCATTGATAACAACTGATTAGCATGATGTGCGAAACACATGATCTCGCTGAACAGAACACATCAGAAAATATACATAACAAGGAATGATAAAGGTCAAAGCAAAATAATGAAAACTACGACAAGAAAACTGCCAACAATGGTGAATGAGCAAGGTTTAACGTCCCACCAAATACATTATGGGTCATATCGGGGACGATTTTTACAGGTCATATGACCAAACCAACAGTGTCAAAGCACTGAAGGAAGCCAGTTGGTCTTGCAGATAAGGATTGAATCCCACCAGGACCACTCCACCATGTTACAATAATACAACTCTAGGCAACCGCCTCTATGCATGGTGTAAGAGTATCAATGTGACAAACCCAATCTGCTGGACCTGTAAGAACTGCTCACACGAGTGTGCTGCTGACTATGAACATTGTGTCACACAACCCAGCACGGAGCAGTTCTGATAATATTCCCTCTTAACCTCCAAACATTCACCATAACTCGGATGTTGTCGAGCGGAGGGTCGGGAGACTAACATTTATGGGGCAGGGACGCCACACCCTGAGATCAATAAGTGATCCTGTTTACCCCAACTAACAATGGTGAAGATGCCATTACAAAATGCAAAAAAACTGCAACTTTGAAACATGCTACGTACGTATTTCAGAGCCATCGCTGTGTCGGCACAACCCATTATAGACTCCTTCTCGCCACTCAATGAGAGAATTATGTGTCTGTGAATGACATGAACAAGTGCTTGGTGTGGACGTTGATCCCGCTCCAAGCTCACCGAGCAGCAGTGAAGTGTTGCCAGAAAAATTACACCGAGTGTCTGTATTATGAACGTCTGATGGTGACGGTAGGGATGGCGGAGGGATTCCAGGACAGACAGCAGACTCGGCATCATTTGTATGGAGAGTCAATGCATTTAACTTGTCTTGTGTATTGTCTTGTGGTGCTGGCATCATGCTCATAATATTTCTACACAGCTCAGACTGTTTGTCGTTATTTGGCATAAACACACAATTCTTGGAGGTGGATGCTCTGTCCTTCGTCACAGCGTCATCTGCACAGTTAACATCTGAAGCAACATCACCTGCCATTGCAATGTTACCCTCATCAACGGCGTTCATTGAACATCTACTGTGAAGTGACGAAGCACAGGCGCTATCACTGCAATTACCGCTGACATTTGCATTAGCCAGATTAGCATCCCTTGCTTTACAGATGTTGCCGTCATCTGCAGCATCTGCGCTTTTCAAAAGCTGCTTCGCTCTTTCATGCTGTGCCAACACATCATTGTCGTCATCACGATCTTCGCTATTATCACTGAAATTATCAGCACAAACAACATCTGCAGTAGAAACGTCAGCATCCGCAACACAACTGTCATCATCACCATCACCATCATCACTGCAATCACTGCTCTTCACACAGTTCTTAACTCTTTCGCGGTGCTTCAATACAGCCTCAACATTAACATCTTTTACATCGGTATAATCGTCACTGCTGTCCGCACGGTCGCTGCCGTCAGATGCAGACTCAACATCTGCATTGCCAGCATCAGTATCAGCATCATCATCAGTATCGTTCCTCTTGGAATGTCTCTGAATTCCCTCCTGACGTCTCAACACGTTATCGTCATCATCATCATCGTTACCACTCTCACCATCATCAGCAACATCAATACTATCATCACTGTTATCACTCGGTGATTCGGCAAGCGTACTTTCACTGCCATCGTCATCATCGTCATCACAATCATCATCGGACAGCGACACTGGCGACCACTCATCAAGCCCTTCACACAACTGCTCCGAGCTCACGTCCTCGTCACTATCTTCATATGACTCCAGCAGGAAGTCCAACATCCCGGCAGACACGGCACGCTCCAGGTCTTTAGCAGCGACATCAAGATCAAAGCTGTCACTGATATCAGCATCACTAGCAGTAGAGTTGAGCACCGGCTTCACACAGCCATCATCAACATCAGTATCACTAGCAGTAGAGTTGAGCACCGGCTTGACATCGCTCTCATCAAGAACACATTCCCTCATCATCTCCGACAACTCCTGGCACACATGTTCTGTTGTCGACCCTTTTCCGTCCTTTACATCAGCGGCTGACAAGCAGCAAGCCAGCTCTTTGTCACCTTTAGCAAATGCAATCTCTTCACTGGCATATATAGCTACTGATGCTGGCAATTCATTGTGCGGATAAATTACATCTGCTGGTGTGTCATTATTCTCTGGTGTTCTGCAGTCAAGTGATGTTACTAACACACTTTTATGACTAATTACTAGTCCATCACCATTAGGCAATGTTACCAGCACTCTTTTATCACAACTGGCAACTCTATCACAATAAGGTGACGTTATTGATGTACTTTTATCACACGAGACAAGTCCACAAGCATCAGTTAGTTCAGTTACACCAGAATCACGATCAACATCATCAGCAGCAGCATCAGCAGCGGAAGACAGGCAATGCAGAGGACTGCAATCTTCGATTACTTTCTCCTGACGGCACTGTCTCATTGTGACTGCAGACTCAGCTGAAACACACGTTGCTGACTGACTGCCACAAGCAGAACTGTGCACTGGTCCATCACAAACAGCTGGGCAAGAAGAAACGTTCACAGAGCAATGTCCCAATGGAGTCGACTGCTGATGAGTTTCTGTTGTGTTACGCTGGCAGTCTGGTGATGTGTGGGAATCCCGATTCTGCGATGATGTGTGGGAATCCCGATGCTGTGGTTCTGTCGGCGAATCATTCAATGACGTTTTCATTTCAACCTCAGGAAACTTGTCTGCTGTTGGCTGTGTCAACTTGCCAGCATTGCCACAACATAACGTTTCAGCACAAAACTGGTCTGCTGCTGCTTTCGTCGACTCAACAACGTCATCACAAAATGAGTTTTTATCACGTACACCGGATTCATCAAACTTCATCATTCTGAGCGGCGAATTTCCAGAGTGAATTTCTGAGCATTTAGAATGGTCTACCATGGAGTTTTCCTGTTCAGTCATCTCACTGCACAGATGTGGAAGAATGTCGGTGATATTCTATAATCAAAACAATATACCACAACTTCATCAAAAACACATCATTCACTCCAGAA
>Ga0049105_1000561_pt1 | contig 13424 bp, 12 predicted proteins | sample WorMetvaBAHAMAS1_FD_61260 | JGI IMG/M metagenome (GOLD analysis project Ga0049105, IMG submission 61260) | Worm MetaG Olavius vacuus BAHAMAS.1 | ecosystem: Host-associated > Annelida > Digestive system > Unclassified | place: Germany: Marburg | collected 2013-04-09
GGCTATTAACATTTTGTTAAGATGGTAGAACACCTCAGTAATGCTATCCATTGACATGCAATTCATGCTTGATGAAGAAAAACGTCAATTCTTGACATGGCGCCCAAGTGGCCTGACACCATGGCAGATATGGTAATCGCTAAGTGCACGTGAAACAGGTGGCTGAATGCATTTTTCCCTTCCTTGGTCTTGTTTGGTTCACATATCCTATCGTTTCATGAATGAATAGTAGTCTAACAGTGATTAGGTAATAATTCCAATGTGACCTGTGTATCTATTGGCAAATCAACATAAAACATTTACGTGAAAAGATACATTTCGGTGTTTTCAGTTTTGCAAGGTAGTGCAGAAGCATTAATTAGGTGAGGTGGAAAAATATAGCATCTTTTGATTGCTTGCTTTCTTAGTAATATTTCTGCCACATATTATGAAAATCCGACAATGCTTTCGCAAGTTATAGCTAAAAACATCAGGGATGTTTTTTTTGAGACACAGTGTACATAGTTTCATACAAACAAAATGTACAAACAAATACAAAGAAACACGGAAAACACAAAAATTGAAGTCTTACAGACTTTGGAGTACAATTCCCGAAAGGCAGAAATGACAGAAGCAATCTGATCACTTGAAGACAGTTGGTAAAAAATTTGCAACATTGCTGTGGTTATCATATATCATTAGTCACTCTGCAGCATACCATGAAAAGACCTCAACATGTCTTGCCTAATCTGCAACCCAACAACTGCTGAATAATCATAATCAAGCGGAATTCACTTTAACTTTCAAAAAATTAGTCTTGTCTATCAAAAATAATAAAAATATTTTGTTCAAGACTGACCCTTAAAAGTGCTCTGTAGAGATGTATCGTGTGCATGAAGGTCAATGCAGTAACGCCATTGGTCGACATTGCGTCCAATCAGAATGAAGGAGTATGCACGGCCAGGTAGTCCAGGTGCGGTACCTTTTACCACGTCTAGATTAACATCCGATGAAGACCTCTCCTCTTTCGTCTGCCAAACAAATATATGTAGTGCTGAGTGAATACACCCCAAAACAAGACTGCCTTCTCTTCTAAGGCATACCACCTGCAAATGCATGTATTTATTAGGCGTGGTCCCTTCTGGTTGCACCATTCGATCCGCCATAGCCAACAACTTCTTGCTGCAAATAAACGTCACAGCTTTATCTTCTATAGTACTGCAGTTATTGCCAGTTGAAGTTTTACATTGTGGGAATAGAGGTTTTGACACTTTTTTGCTCCTGTGTCCTTGACCCAATTACCTTCATATACTAACTTGACCCATATCTCCTCAAAATGTACCTGCAGACCAAAAATGAATTTTCTACAACAAGGCTTTCAAAAGTCATCATATTACATACATACATACAGATAGACAGACGTACATACATACAGCCACCAAAACTATTACCATGCCACTTTGCAAATGCAAATGCCATGATTCTTTTCCATTTGCCATGAACTTTGTTAGCTTACTGTTTACCTTGTATCACGCCAGCTGCATGTGACAACTTTTATTAAAGAATTTTATGACGATGATGACGATGAATAAGTACGTAATTTAACTGCCATTACCTACTGAGAGCCAATTACTACGAATGATGAACATCACTATTTATTACCACTGCCATTCATCATCTGTATGTCACTGTTCACAACAGAACAAGTCAGGAAAGCTGGATGATACACTGAAAAAAAATTTTTGAGCAAAACATTGAAAAAATTTAGGATTAAAAATTAGTTACTTCACTATATTATGGCAATGTTGACACAACTGACAGTTGTGCACCTATAAACCACAAACACTTACAGAAGCTGACGGATGCAACGGAACATAACGAACGTAGACCACTTCAGCAGATGGCGTCCTAACAGCATCTTGAGAACGGAACACTGAAATATTGCTATCTGGCGTAAGATTCTGAAGTGCTGACACCATCTCACGGAGAACACAGTCAATTGGAAATCGACTCAGCAATGTGTACTGAAACTTTGTAACTGCTGGAACTCCTGTACACAACAGAACAGTCTTTGTCGTTTTTCGTCCCAACCATGAACTAACCTGCAGTGATTCATTATTCATTTTCATGACATCAAATGTATCCTCTACAGCAATGCCTTCGATGTACTGACATGTTTGGCTGTCAAGCGTAGGTTCACAGGACACGGCTTTCACCTGTCCAGATGATACCATGTGTAACGAGAAATCTGTCTGCCAGATAGCAGCGTCAGTTACAACAGTGTGGTTGAGCACAGACGCTGACACTGTGCAGCTATGTTGATCAGTTCTTACTCGAATGACCTGAACTAGTATACTGCGTGACTTTAACTTTCGCTGAGTGTAATCAATTATCATTTTCAATTAGTGGAAACAAGGTGCTGAGTGCTAATTAATGCATTTTTTCAAGTAAAGTTGACATTACCACACAGTGAATTGATTATTGCTTTGAAAGTGATAATAACTTCGCTAATCATTTTCACTCAGCAGAATATGGCGCCGATTGCCAAGTTAATCTGAGTGAAACCAATTAACAACTAACCTCCGCGATGCATTTAGATAGGCAGTTAATGTAAATCACTAGTGATTAAGAAATTGCTGAGCAGAATTCACTTTAACTTTCGCTCAGCAAATCTCTAAAGGGTCACTATAATTCACAATGCACATGGCAGTGATCTTCCGACTACAACAGCTTTTATGTAACATAATTTTTAGCATGAAAATAGCAAATGTTATGTTTCCAGCACCATTGCCATTGCAACAGCCAACAGGCGTTTTATCTAATCACCAAACACAAGCCGAGAATTTTAACTGAGATAATTTAGATAGGCATGATGTAAAACATTAGTGATCGAAAAATTGCGGAGCGGAATTCACTTTAACTTTCGCTCAGTAAATTTCGAAAGGGTCACTGTAATTCAGAATGTACATAAGAGTTATCTTTGGACTACAATAGCTTTTACGTGACATAATTTTTAGCATCAAAATGGCAACTGTCTACGTTTCTATGTTCCCGTGCTGTTGCCACTGCAACAGACGTTTTATCTAATCACCAAACACAAGCCGAGAATTTTAATCGAGTTTAATTACGCTTTTATTGACTTTAAACAATGGCGGACTTTAACTTTTGCTGCCTGGAATCGCTGAGTATTTTCACTCAGCAAAAAATTAAACTTAATCTGAACTCCCGCTGATTAGTAATTTTTGTACTCAGATTAGTGAAACCGCCGAGCGAAAACAATTAGCGATTCCGCTCAGCGAAAGTTAGTTACTCACTGCCATAGTAAGTCAATTCACAATAAATGTCTCATTCCCAAAACTGCAAGACTCAACAATACTTGCTTGTTAAAGTACTGTACAAGGACTCTTATTGGTCCATGACTTGCACAGATGTGTTTGTCAAACTAACGAATATATGATCATGATGATGATGATGATGATGATGATGTGTGTCAAAAAAGAACAATGAGACTAATGATTATAAATGCAAAAGAATAGAAACAACAGTTTACAGCTGCTCACCAAGGTTATAGCAGTGATCGAGCCAGTGGCGCAGTGATCCGGGGAAAATGGCATTCAACTTGCCCTTCTCACCGCTCTCATACTGACGTATCTTCTCCGCAAGTTTGTGTCTTTCAAGTTCGCTCACAGCACTGTGCCCATCACTGGGTGGCACTGTGCTACCATCATCAGCTTGCTGCTCTGCCTCATCAACAACCTTCAATGCCACAACATCACTTCACTGCAGTCAAAGTTATTCATGCCAGAAATAAACAAAAAACTCCGATCACACATTTATGCAGTAAATTGCAGTTTCTAGTTTGTAGTTTGCTTTTGCTTGCCTGATCGATACCAACTCTTTGTCTGTTTCCCACGAGAAGGTGTAAGGAAATGATCTTATTAACAGATGTGACAATAATATGAATTTCAATACAGAATCATGAGATGCTGACATTAACAAATAATTGTTACAACATTTAACAAAAAATATTTCATATATTACAATTTTAGATGGCAGCATGGCTTACTGGGTTGGTCTGGATCAAAGTGGTTACTCCACGTCAGGCCTGCTAGTACTGTGATTGGTGATAGTCTGTAGGTCGGTAAATCAAACTGGCACATAACTAGCCACTCAGGTTAACTCAGCCTGGCCATCCTTCTATGGGTAGGCACAATGAGTACACCAGTGAAAGCTAGGAAGTAAACAGACACACCATGTGATACAAAGGCTCCATATCTGTGGTCTGGTGACCGGCTAAGAGCTATAAAAAACACAATGTGGGCTCATGTGGCTCTAGAAAAGACTTAACTTTTTAATGCTGTTAAACACGAAGCCGAAGAATGCAAAATGTTTCATCAGTTACATATCCACAGTCTATCCCTTGTGAGTAGATTAAAAAAATCAGCTAATCAGCTATCAGCACATCAACTGCAACAAGACGGACTGTGCAACGCAAGAACGTCGAATACAAAGTGTAGCACAACCTGAGCTCCATCAGAAAGTTTTGCCTTAAACGTATCAGACAAGGACGTTTGAACCAACGAACATGACTCAGTGCGACTGAAATAGATGGGACTCTGTTTCAGCACCGCAGCACCGGACATGCACATCGGAAGGTGTCGCGTATCAACTGCAATCAACAACTAACCAGCTTCAACAAGATATACACTGTGTTCCAAAAAAAGTGACGCCAAAATTCAAATCACTATAACTACGGCATATCTTATCAGAATTAAAAATCCTCTTAGCGGCTGTAATTATCATCTTTCCGACGTAAACGTTGCAAATTTCAACAAAATCCACCGCACAGTCTTTACGTCGGAAAAATGATAATTAATGCCGCTAAGAGGATATTTAATTCTGATAAGATATGCCGTAGTTATAGTGATTTGAATTTTGGCGTCACTTTTTTTGGAACACAGTGTATGTGACAGCATGAATCATGATGCAAACAGCTTATAATTTATTGTATAACAACGTCACTAGCACTGCACTAAAAGAGTCTAATTTTGGCCAGTATGTACATTAATTACGCCTGTATCACGTGCTTCAGCTGTCATATCAACAAATGATTACAATCAGGCAGGAATCCAGTTATACACCTGGTTCAGCACCAACTATCAGCGATGTCGGCAACAAAACATACTTAACATCAAGTCTAGATATCACAACTCACATTCAAAGCAACTGTATGTTTTCATTTCAAAGATTCCAGCTCCAATCCACAGACCAGAGTTACTTCAATATAAAAAACATGCCAAAAAATTTCTAAAAAGCTTCAAAAAATAAAAACAGTAATAAAAACAAGTTTTCTTCCATTCAGATAACAACAGCCATTGATGTTGTTGCTGCAACAAAGCAGCATCTGCTAAGCTTATAGCATTATATAAATTCATTTATACTTATATTACATCCTCAATTTCTTTCAAAGTCTAAAATTTTTGAGTCTAAAATATGTAAAAATAAAGAAAAAAAACAGACCAAATTCTGTTTCAGAATTTTTCAGTATGATCAGTCCGCTATGCAATTTGCATTGCCTATTCAATCTCATCATTTCAAAACTCCTCACCATTTCAATGACATAAGTCAACAATGACAACGAATACGTTAGCAAGCATCACAAGCAGTTACCTAACGACACTGTGTTATTGGGTGAACTTGGGGCAGAGTGCATTGGCGACAACATGCCCTTGCAGTAGTGAGCTGGAACTCGGCAGATTGGCGCTGTGAGCAGGTAATACTCAAGTATAATATCACAGACAGAATGACGGACAGCCGACTTCAACAGCTCACACAGCATGTTCAGGTCAATTGTACCACACTGCCACACCTTGAACTGGATCAGGCTTATCGGACCTGGAAAAAACAACTTTAACATGAAATTACAGTAACCTAACACAAAATTTAAAATCACAGTTGCTTCCTTTACAGCATGCAATGCATTCATTTAGTACAATGTCTATAATTACTCACATAAACTCCGCTGTAGTTCCACCCGAAACGACAACTTGTCTGTAATTCCTGCAGTTCAGTAGTTTAAACACAGAATAGGCACACCACATGAATACAACCAACAGATGCCAAACTAATCCACTTACCTGTCAATCAATGTCAACAACCTGGACTCACCTGGAAACTTGGCAGCAGCTGAACCTTGAGGCTGCTTGAATTCAACAATCTGGAGCAGAGAATCAAACATGGACCTGTCAATTGGCTCTGTGAAAGCATTCGGCGATGGTTTAGGTGAAGGCAGCAACTGAACTGACTGTCCCTTGCCGTCGACGAAGGCCAGAAATATGCAGGCCAGACCTGGTAACAGTGCAACAGGACAATGCACATCAATGAAATGCAAAAGCGTGCATACGATGCAATGAGTAACTTACCAGCTGACAACTAACCAATTTTTATTTTAATTAATTAATTTACTAAATTCACTCGATTCTGGCCGCACACAAAGTGCTATCAGCAAAGACACGAGCTGGATGGAAATGTCCACAAGCTGCCCACTGAAGAATACAATAAATTATGCATCATAGTATGTGCTAAAATTAATGTAAAAAAGTATTTTGAGAAAAAAGCGAAGTTTTGTCACATATGAAAACAACAGTCGTTGTTGTCGTCGTTGCAAGGAAGCAGGATCTGCTAGGCTCATAACTGCTCACTTACACTTACATTACAGCATCATCTCTTTTTAAACTTTTCGTACAGAAATCTTATTGTACATAAATTTACCTGCGGAAATGACAAATTTGTGTAATGGGTGCCATGCTAAACATGAAAATCATTCTGATTATAATACTGATATGACTGAATGACCAACCTTTGCTGCCCGCTTGTGAAGGTCGATACAGGTAAACGTCGGCATCACCAAGGCCAGTTCCCAAAGCTGACGTGAAGTCCTGAAATGTGTTTTCTAAACGGCTTGCATCTTGGTACTTAGGGACGAAAAGAAACTGGAGAAGATTCTGCCGAAGAAAGTAGCCCAAAGCCGCCTGATGAAGCACAGCACTTGACGGTATTAGAAGCTGCAGACAGAACTCGGGATGAGACGACGGCTTCTGTATAAACTGTATAGCACAAAAACATGTGTCAAGGTCATAAATATTTAAAAAAATAAAAAAGCAACATCTACCAAATTAGTATATTAGAACCATTTTCTAACTTGTAAAAAAGCACACTGGTTTCTCCATAGAAAAATGAATCTTTAAAATCTGCGAAAAAATTTACAGATTTGTTTGGAATAAATGCAATGGTGTGTCTACGATGAGATTCGATTCTTTGATCCCAGTAATTGTGTTACTAATGTGACCCAAGTGGAGATAAGCACGCACATACAACATTCTCTGACAGATGAAATTCTCAAGAGTTTATTTTCAGTTTGCATTCTATGTGCTCGAAGCAATATACCTGTACGTCTTCTGGTGACAGCTTGTACATTGTGTTGCGTGACAGAGTCAGAATAATCTCATTCAGCACAGCATCATCAAGTCTCTTCTGCAGCAACTGAATAAGATCGTGTGTGATCTCCGGACCTAACATCAGCCCCAGAAACAGATGTTAGATACAATTTTCATATCCAAATAATCATGTAGGTGGATTCTGAGTATACCTTGCTATACTTCTCAGATATGGCATAATATAATAGTGATTTGCAAAGCAAGTATAAAGATGCACAAATTAAACTGAACGGACTGACCAACAGGACATATGCCATGGACAGAAAGCTTGATACGCTCCTCGACTCGTGTTTTTGGAGTTCCGCTGCTCACCGAGCCACGACGTGCCAAACTGACAAATGCTGCCGTTTCACTGTCACGATCTGAACCAAGGCCACCAGTTGCTGCCACCATCAGCTTCGACTAAACAGATAGCACACAAAGCGACTTCATCTACAAACTCTAGAATATAATCTCTTAACAGTAACAAAACAACATGCCTTGAGAGTGCATACAACGTGGCACACATCACTACATTTTTTACATTTTCTCACGTAAGCATAAACTGTCAATTATGGAGAGTACACATGACATGGTGATTTAATGGACCTGCTGTTTCACTTCAATCATTTCATTTCAAGTAATGACTCTGAGAAAGTTGTCACACACATCTGTTCTGTCACCAAACAGTACACAAATACTGACTGGTGCTGAGGTCAACACTGAAAAATTATGCCCCAAAGTTGTGTAATGTTGCCCAAGGATAACACTGCACAACTGAGGGGCATAATTTTTCAGTGTTGATCGAGGCTAACAGTCAATATTTGTTTTGTTGTATCACGGAAAACAGCAAAAACTGTTAGTTAAGTAATTCACGGTCTCTGGTAAAATATGTAATGCAAAATATAGATGCAGAACAGAGTTAAAGTTAGGGACGGAGGTTAAAGTCAAGGATAGAGTTAGGGTTAGGCTTTAATTCCGTTGCATTATTCACAGTCTACCGTATTCCGCATTCTGCCTTACTGGCCTATTCAAACCCGTAATTCACACTTTCAAATCTAGCAACTACACTGTGTCTCAAAAAAACATCCCTGATGTTTTCAGCTATAACTCGCAAAAGCATTGTCGGATTTTCGTAATATTTGGTAGAAATATTACTGTGAAAGTAAGCAATCAGAAGATGCTATATTTTTCCATCTCACGTAATTAATGCTCCTGCACTACCTTGCAAAACTGAAAACACGGAAAATGTATCTTTTCATGTAAATGTTTCATGTTGATTTGCCAATAGACACACAAGTCATCATTATCAGAATTACCACCTAATCACTGTTATGTCTAACAGTCATTAGGTGGCAATTCCGACTCTTCATTCATGAAACGATAGGATGTGTGTACCAAACACGCACGCATTTAGCGATCACCATATCTGCCATGGTGTCAGGGCGCTTGGGCACCATGTCAAAAATTGAAGTTTTTCTTCACCAAGCATGAATTGCACGTCAATGGATAGCATTATTGAGGTGTTCTACCATCTTAACAAAATGTTAATAGCTACCAAACACATTGTGGATGATAATTTAAGATAATTGTAAGCAATGTGCTAAATACAGAAAGAAACAGTATTACACCAACATCATCAGGACGAGTGACTCTTCTCAATGCCATCGTTAGCATGGAGGGATTCTGAGAAGCTAAAATATCAACCACAAACGACGACTTTGTCACAAGTTACAATGATGCAACATAATTACACAGCTATTTAAAGATCTTTGTCACTTTTACAACCACTGCGATTTAAAATTAGGAAATCAATTCACTAAAATTATAAATGTGCTATGATATTTAAAATTAACTTACCACCAGAGTAAATATTTTTAGCAAAAATAAATTAATTATGCTACATTGTAAAAAAAGTTCAAAGTAACTGCTGCATTCTATCGAAATGACAATCAAAAATACAAGATTCAACATAAACAAGTTGCTAGTTATCAAATACGAGCTTAGTTATCCTATTATATATGTGTATAGCAAAGTTTCTTTTGCATTACAACAGCTGCTTTTATGTATTTATACGACTATTATATGATTATTATCATCACACATTGAGCAGAAATAGTGACAAGATTGCCAAAGGACCACTACAATGGGCATTGCAAAACACAGAAGAACAGGGCAACCAAAAATGCCGGAAAAGATTATCAGGAGAAAGAAAAGCACAAGATCTGGATGGACACAAGTGGTCACTGGTGTATGGTTCACTAGAAGTAACAAGGCAGAAGTAACAGAGTATCTTATGAACACTGTCTGGGGGTTGTAATATAATGACATACATATGCTAAACTGAAGCCAAATCACTAACACTAAAATTCGAGATAAATTACCACTCAGGAGAGCATCCTCGTTCTCTGATGACGAATATCCGAATGCCTTGATCTCTTGACTTGTTTCCAACAGTCTAACACAACAGACATCACGCAGCAGATGACAATACAGAGTCCCATCACATACAAACTTGCCACAAGACTATCTCTGTGATGCATTGCTTAGTGAAGACACTTTCAGGCAAACATTCAAGAAACACTTATTTGTGTTGCAGTGTTGCATGTAGAGCATTAGAGGCATTGCATAATGTACTTTATAAATGTTCTACTTACTTACTTACAGCACCATGCACTTGTGATCATAGGCGTCAACGACGGGGGGGGGATGGAGGGGATGTATCCCCTCCAATATTTTAATAGACGGGATGTTGTGTCATATCCCCCCAATCTTTTGTAGACTTTGTTGTTAGAGCACTAAAAAACAATGAACAGAATGGGATTTAAATAATGCTTTTACTGTCACAGCAACTATAGTAAACAGTGCATTTTGTTCTTACGGCAGAATTGATTGGCATAGCCTCCTTATATAAACATGAGTTACGAAATATTTTTTTCTAATGTGATAATGCATATTCTATGGTATTAGTGTTTATGTGTACATTGTGTCAGCATAATAAAGTTTTATGTAGTTTGATTGAAATATCTGTAAGTGTGAAAATGGATGGTAATGTTACCGAACATAGACATGTTCAAAAAGAAAGCACAGTCGAGTTCTGTTGACACATCACAGTTGCCATTGACCTCTGCCAGTAGTACCAGCCTTCATTTTCGGCTGGGGTTTCTACCCCAGACCCCGCTGGGGGCTTACGATGCTCCTTCAGACCCCCCAGTCGGCTGGGGAGGGGAAAATCCCCTCCCTATTCTCCACCCCCACGACGCCCTCAGCATCTTGCTGTCGATGCCTTCAGTGTCGAGACTCGGTGCTTTCTGCTCATCCCCCCAACGTATGGTAGCCATTGACACCATTGCTTGTGATCACTAAAACACGACAGCAAATCTTGTAGATGTGCGGATGGATTTATCTGGTACAAACGCGGTAACACATTAACACATTAAATAGAGTGCGACAAATCAGAAGATGCAGTATAAAAATTCCGCCAAACCTGATGTAGAATATTGCTCCAGATTTTGACTCTTTGATGACAAACATGTTACGTCTATTTTCAACCCGGAACTTGTCCAGAACGGACAACAACGCTTGTATTCCTGACAAAGGCAACCAACGAAAATATTCTGGATTACATACATTACCAAATGAAACTATGAACTATAAAATAAATGATCTCAACAGAAATGTCGAGACGTAAAACTGGAGGGCTACACTTGCTTAACTGGACTGAATGAATAAATAGCACTGCAAGATGCCTTCTACAGTCTACCAGACTACTCATTAAATAAATGAATCGCAAAATTTTTTAATAAAACACAACAAAGCATAACATATGACCAGGAGAGATGGACGACCGAGGAGCTGAAGTGCTAGTGCTCTTCAGACGTGGATGCAGAACAAAGTGTGTTTGCCACATACAGTCACATGAGAAGTATCCAGGTACAAGATGCAAAGCTGCTGCCAGAACCTTGCCTCGTGGCATATCTGTATCAGAATCGGACTCATCTACAACACATACAAAGCAACCAAATACAAAACTTCAAACTTTAACTTGGCAAGTATGGTTGCCAAGCGATTAATTTTTTAATTACGTTAGTGCATGCATTAATATTTTTAATTGTGCGTTAACACATTAATAACACATTAATAACTGTATATCTTTTAGGCAGGTGTCAACCACGTCACCCAACAGCTGTATGGCTGAGCATGAGCATGTTGGTGCTGAACACAAGGTTTGTGTGCTGGTGCTGATGTAAAATTGCACCAAGTGAAGCTTGACAGTTGACGGTAAATTAACGTTCATTTGTAAACTACTATAAATTCTGCAGTCAAAAACTGCAGTGCTGAGACTTGACCTAATTTTGATGATTAAAGGAGGTTTTGGTTGCGATATGACATTGTGCTGCCATATTATGGCACTACATTGAAATTTTTAATGGCATTAATTTTTTTTAGTCACAATTAATTCCTTAACATTAATTTTCGAGTTCTAGTAAAAACGGCATTAATTAAATGTAAATTTTTAAATGACAGGCTGGAATGTAACGACCGACGACAGAGACAAGTGAAGATTTGTGGCTAGCCCTGACAGTACTGGATGACAATGGAAAAGGAAGGAAGAAAGGAACTTGTAGACAGATGCTGGGTAACTCAGCAGTAAATGGCAAGCTTTACATGTGCTTTGAAAAAGTTTCACAAGTTCTCATCATTAACAGAAATAAAAAGTGTATTTATAAACACAGCAAAAAGTTGTGTGACGTCAGACCTGAGTCAACAGTTGTGGTTCGGCGCCGACGGGTTGGCTGCTTCTCTTGAACCCATCGAATATCCTCATCAGCTTTAGGCACAAGCAGTGAATTGCAATGCTTGCGGTCATACAGATCCTCAAGCATCAGTTTCTGCAATTAACAGAAAAACAATAAAACATAAATAAAGTCAAAAGACAGTGAAGTATGTAAAACAAGTGACCTTTGACGCCAGTCATGCAACATCATCAAAATGCATGCCTCCGCCATTACAGCATTTGACCTGGTCATGACCTGGACTGCCGACCTAGAAAACCTTTACAGCAATTCCCACTCACATGATGAATATTTGTGGCAACTTTTATTGGAATCCCTCCATTAAGTAAAGACATATCGTGCCATGCAAAATAAGTGTTAATGGATGGAAAATGGACGAGCAACGGACAGATAAACGGACAGCTGGATGGACGACCTAAAAACATAACGCCTCCGCCGCCTATGATTGGTAAAAGCTTAAAGATAATCAAAGCAGACAGGTACACACTACACATACATTATCATGCCATTAATAGAAAGAAACTGTCGATGCATGAAGCTGACCTGATTTATCTTGTGGCAGTTGTTGTTGATGGCGTCTATAACATGCTCATATATGCTCTTGTGCTGACGATAAAGTTGGTTAGTTGTCGTGAAGTCATCTCTGCAAATGCCACCATGTGACCAACATCATGCAACCACAGCGAACGTTTAAAAGTATGCAATCAAATGACTACAAATTTAACTCTTTTGCTGCAGTTATGCTAAAATCCAGTGTGCATCATCACAGATAATTACATCCACCAATGCAGACACGTTTTTCACAAGTTTACAGTATTCTGTTCAGTGTTCACATGCAATTCACGCATCCACTTAACAGAGTTCCATAGCATGCTGACTTTGTGACATACTGGCACCAGAGAGATTTCTTATTGCTGAAATGTCCCTTAAAGGTCATTCAAGATGATCAGTGATAACAGTGCTTGAAGAGATATTCAACTTCCTGTTATTGTTCTGTTGCACTTGCGTATATAAGCTGTATTAGTTCACAGATAAAGCCAAATGTTAGTGCGAAAAAATCACGTCTTGTTCATACCCCACCTGCAGTCAACACCTAACTGTGCATGACCCTGACAAAATTTTGCTACAGTATTTGTCGAGATAAATGATAGGCCTACCAAACAGGGCTGTTTTG
>Ga0049105_1000563_pt1 | contig 13400 bp, 9 predicted proteins | sample WorMetvaBAHAMAS1_FD_61260 | JGI IMG/M metagenome (GOLD analysis project Ga0049105, IMG submission 61260) | Worm MetaG Olavius vacuus BAHAMAS.1 | ecosystem: Host-associated > Annelida > Digestive system > Unclassified | place: Germany: Marburg | collected 2013-04-09
CAGCTGCGGTCAGCGCGTCAGACACAACACGGAGCATGGCGGTCTCCGTTGAGTGTCGCTTCCTGTAAGCCGACTGGCAGCGTGGCAGCAAATCTTCAGCTGATAGGTAAGCATGAAGCTTGAGAGGTTATAGAGCATGCCTATCGCATACAGCTTGCGTCGTGCACCAACTTTGACTGAACCGTCCCAAAAGACCGCACCCATCAGTCTATACATCACAGTATGTTCTCAAAGGAGAGAGTCATTCTGTCGTGCAGTCATGCAGTATTTTGGTCTATATGACCTAACGTTTTACGGAGCTGACGATATTGGGCTCCAGGGACTGTGACAACGTTCTGTGATAGTCAATTTGTAGCACAGCCGTGTATCGTATCATCCATGCTAGGCTTACGGCTGTACAAGAACATTCTTGGGTAAAACCGAGGTCGAGTATCATTCCAGTCTGTTCCTGATGTGTAGACGCTAGTTCGTCAGTCGCACGACTCCATCTACGCCGTTGTTCCAAACCGAGGTCGTCTCCGGGTGCTGAACAACGAGAAGCCGCACATCCAGTCAGTCCTCCGAGTCAGAGTCCTGCTGGGCACTCCAGATGATGAGATCGCTCCAGAGCCACTGTTCGCAGCGTCACCAGCACCACCACCAGTAACGATCCGACGACATTTCGGGATGCACGGTCCAGACTGACCAAGCCGCCACCAGATTGCCATCACCAACGCCGACCTCGTAGTCGCCGCTGCCAAACCGCTCCGCTGCCGCTTGCTCTACTGCTGCTGCTCTTCCGTTGTTTTGGACGACATTTTTCTCTCTATGTTTTTCCTCCTTCTGCTGTACCTAGTCTTTTAATTACTCTACCCTAGTCCCCTCCTTTCACCGTACTCCTGAACTAGTTAGACCAGTATAGACTGTTATGACCTTGTTAGATTGTTGTTTCCCGTATGAGCCATGTACTATATTGTTATACTGACTGTATTGTATTGCTTGCATGTGATTGTTGCTTATATTTGTTCTTCAGCAAATTTATACCTTTTTACTTATCGCATGATTAATTTCAGTATTAGGGGACTAGTGGCTTATGGGGCAAAGAGGTTGTAACACTACAAGTGAGTGAGTGAGTAATTTCCTAACGTAGACCAGCAGCCAAAAGCCACTGAGTGCAATTTTTATCAGATGACAAGACGTGTTAATGAGGCTAAATATAAAAAATGCAGACAAAAGATCCAGGCTATTTAGATCTGAATAATGCGAATAACAAACATTAGAGTTGAGTTTAAAAGTTTCTTTAACAAAATCAATGATGTTATGTCTGTCGACATTTATTACGGTGGTATGTCTTCCGCTACAGTTTCTTCTTATCCCACGTGCAGTAGACCATATGTATCTTACATCATATGTCGTTCATCTTGCTAATAAATATACTAGTCATGTTGTATGTGACAATATTGTACATCTACGTATTGAACATGTTACGGCACCTTATAAATTGTCGTATTATTATTATTTATTATTATCTACTGGGAATGACCAAGATTGTATTATGCAACATCACACAGCAGTGACAGCATTTGTGACTTGTTTTTTCAACATGCAGTGGTAGCGGCTTGTAAAGACTCTTCCAAAATATAATACGTTAAGCAACTTTGTTGTCATAAAGACAACAATGCAAAGCTCAGCAGCGGATTTCATTGATGAAAGCATGCCAATCCAATTCAATCCAATATCTGCATACAACATAATGACTGTGTAGTGTAACGAGGACGACAGCCTCCGGAAAAATTAGTTCCAAGCCGCACCCCTTGCCTCATCTAGCCCTAGGTCAAAGGAGGTAAGATCATCATCGACACTTTAATATTTTAGCCAAGTGCAGCATGCTTGCCTGTGGGTCTCCTATAATTCTCTGAGTGGTGGCTCAAAGGGGGCTCAAAGAGTATCTGGTTCACATTTCAGACACTATAAACTGACCCTTCTTTGTGGTCTGGTCGTTGCAACAGTGCAGTAAGCAGACATGTCAGGCAAGTATCATAGCCATCAGCCAACTGTGCATCAGGAGCCGACAACACATTGTAGCCCTGCGTGTTAGCGTACTCTTGATACATCCAAGCGAATGCCAAGTCACTCCGGTTCCGCAGGTCGGCAAAGATGTATGCAATAAACTCTACAAAACAACAAACGGTGTTTCTTGCGACTCACGTTGCCAATATTAGGCACTGTCGAAATGTCTGTGATAATGCTGGATTAAAAGAACGTAAACATAATTACAGAACAAGCCAATCACAATCACAGTCACAATATGACATTTGCATTGCGCCACTTGCAGTACGGGAGAGCAGTGCTGAACAGAATAAAATGACACAAGATACAATTAAAATATAACAAGAAGGTTAGCTGTCGCAAAGAGACAGTGCAACTGCTGTGTGGGTCAGTTTTGGCCAAATGTTACTGGGAGACGATATTTTGCAGACATTATAGGTCTATGTTCAACCACTGTGATGTAGGCCTAATTGGCCTGCAAAGCTATCGAATTCGGCAAAATAACGCAAAATAAGGGCTATTACGCCACTCAAGGTCATTCAAGGTCACCAATGTCTGTACCAATAAAAACCTGTACGTGACTTAATACCAATGGACATCCTATCTCGTACCGTTTTGAAGTTATCGCAGATTACTGTTTAAATTTTGGACACCGCTTTTTGAGCCCCCCTTTGGGGGCTTAAGGGCAACACACTGTTCATCTTAGGATCATTGGAAAGCTTGTTGTCGACTTCCTGTATGTGTTTATTAGTGCTACAGCTGAGGCGCTAGGAGCGAATATTGACTGCAAATCCACATTTTTGAAGGGGGGGGGGTGGTCAGTTTCGGCCAAAGTTTCAAGGAATGGCCTTGTAGGGGACGACCCCTTGAAACATTTTTGCTGGGAAAGATAGGCCAGTAAATGCCTTAAAACACTGTCGCTGACAGTATTCACACAAAGAAACTTTGTAGCAGACTTGCTTCAAGTGAAGTGCAATTTTACACGGAAAATGGCCGTTTTGAGTTTTTGGGGCAACATAGGCTCATTAGAAAGCGTGTAGTGGACTTCCTATTACTGTTAATTTAACTATCTTCGCTTAAGTGTTACAGCCGAGGCGCTGCAATTAAATATCGAATCGGCATTTTCACTCTAACGGGATCAGTTTGGCCCAAAATTTCACATAGAAAAGGTCGACCCCCATCAACCATTCTTCTTGTCAGAAAATCAGGGTGAGTAATCTTTCACGTGGTATAAGAAAGTGGGCACAAGTTTCTTTCATTTTGTCACAATCCATGCGTTTGACAGACAGACACATGGCCAGAGAAACAGACAGACAGAAAGGCCTTGCATTGTATTACATGCAGCTGCACAGTAAAAATTAAGGAAATTATAGTTTGACTAGAACTAATTACTTAGTCAGACGCACAGTATGTTTCCTGTACAAATACTGCAGGCAATGCAGCTATGGTACTTTGGACATGTATGACATATCGAATAAGGCAGATATCGATGTACTTGTTTTCATGATAAAGTTCAACGGCAAAGAAGTGGGCGGCGACAACAGAAGAAACGAACGGATGTTGTCAAGAGCAATGGCCACGACAGGTGGATGAGTCTGGTGGAGGAGATTTGAGCTACAGGAGATCAAAGAATCTGGAGATTTCTATCGTAAGTGCTAAGGCTGTCAATGCTACAACATTGGCAAAGATCAGCAAACACACTGTTTTAAATATTCACTACAATTCTATCAGAACAATCAATCTTCATTAAGCTACACGGCATCATACCTTCTTTCAGTTGTTCACCGAAGTTGAACTGCGACACAAGCGATGATAAAATCTTGGAACGCACATCGGCAACATTTCCTATCAGAGACAACTCTGCATCACACACAATAACAACACATGCACTGCTACGACTGCGGAAATACTCACTGCATCTGACATCAACACTGCACGAATTTCAACTGCAATTTTCTCGAAGCACATTTCCTTTTTAATTTATCTTTCCCTGTACACTGACTGTTTGTTTGTTTCTCTTACATGGACCTCGAGGTTTTTACTTAGGCCACGCTAAAAAAATTTATGTACAATACAATACAATATAATATCCACCCAAGTCAACTCTAGCTGGCAACCCTCTGTGGACAGGCGCAATGAGTATCAACAAAAGCTGGTCGATAAACAGGAAAACCACAGGATGCACTAGCCTTTATCCATGGTCTCCCAGTGTAAGCTGGTGTTTGACAGATGGCTAAAGAAATGGAGATCCACACCAAACCATGGGCCCACACGGCTCAGAAAGGACTGCACTCTTTTTAACTGTTTTTAGCACACTAAACAGCTGTAAGCACTGACTGTCGGCAGCAAGAATCCGTCGCACGGCATCGAGTGCCAACATGTCGCCTTTAATTCGGCTCACAGGATGTGTCACGGACGACAGCTTGAACTGGATTATTCCCTTCCGTGCAGACTGCACCTAAACGTAATTGAACCGACACACCACAAATTTAGTACAGTATAACTGGACAGACAACTACTGTGAATCAAAGGTGCAGATAAACTGAAGAATTATATAACGCCTCCCATCACTGACATATAATAAAAATTTGCAAGTGTTGACTGCTTTGCGACATAAATTCGCCAAGTCAATTTGAATCTGTTTTAGAAAATAAAAGTCTGATTCAGTCTCTTCACACAAGCAAAGACTGATTTTCTGACAAAAAAAGGTTACATTGCGTATCTTCTGACAATAACTTCTGTTCCTTGAGTAGTCACTTTCAGACATCTGCAACTGACAGCCCTTATGTTTTTCACCATATCATGGAGCTGGTGGAGACAAGATGCAGCCCAGACTATTTACACTGCTGGCTTTACATAATGCTATGCACTCATATGATGCACGCTGACATTGGATTGGACCTAACTGGTCGACAACGAAAACCTATTTGTATGCGATCAAATTTTTTCCCGGAATCAGACATTGCGAGAATCAACTTACTGCTGGCGCTGATGAAGTGGAAGCAGGAGCCGGTGCTTGTGAAGACTGCGCTCGATTCACGCTGCTTATAGCGCCGCCTGTTTTTGTAAACATTCACAACAACATTGGTAAGAGGCGACATTTTCTCCACTTTACTACCTGTTAGTTGATTCTACTTGTGAACAGCTGTGATTGTAGACTATGGAAGTAAATGTCGTTGAACTCTCCTCTTTCTCCTCGTCATTAAATTCCACTTTCCCTCTGCATTTCAAATTGCCAGTAGACCCTAAAATTTGTTGTGACAATATAATTATGAGTATGTATATGCAATCTGTTAGTCACTAAAGGTTTATGAAGTACAAGGACTACATTAAACAGATCAAAACTCAGCCAAACGTCAACTCACAACTGAACACTCCTCATGTCATCGTCATAGCACACTTGTGGCCCCTGGGTGATACTACGCTCCGTTGCACAGCCGATCCATGGGAAGCTGCGTTTCTGTACCAAAGAATCTCCGTGGCAATTCAGCGGTTTAACGCGCAGTGTGCCTGGCCAATTCGCTGACAACTTCCGAGTCCCCATCGTAACCATTCCAGACACAGACACTACACTTTGCTAATTTCCAAGCCCCTTGGGAATGAAAAAAATAATAATAATAACAGAGGACACCAGGAAAGAGGACATCAGGGAAACAACATTCTTGTTCCAGCGCCTGCACATGGCTCGTAAGAGGGGAAATGCGGTCTCCTTCCAGAACACCATGATCACTGAATGAAGTGCCATTGGAGCTGATTTTACCTGCTTAACTTCAATATTCATGCCGAAAGGCTTCATGATAATAATAATGAATGGAATAAATCATCTGCACGTGGTTTATGCACTAAATAATAAATGTTAAAATAAGCACAATGCAAAGTCACACATAATCAGGTTGCTCACCAACGACAGTCTCAATAGTCTGCTTGGAAGACTCCTCATTGACAACTGAATCTGCTTCTTCAGACTAACACATTCACAATACAATCCAAATGCATCAATCAACAGCTGATATTTCTTCTTTCATTCATTCACTAACTCTAGTCCAGCAGCATGCAAGGTCTGTTTATGCAGTTCACAAACGTTCTCACCTGGCTCTGTCAATGTACAGTCCAAGGCATTCTCGAAAAAAGATTATGTACTAATTCATAATTAGAGACAGAACAATGTGCTTAACGAGACTACAGTGACATTTTGCGACCATTTTGTTACTTTCTTTGTGTACCAAATAACAGTTGAATAATATTTTATTTCTGTGACAAAATAACCTTCATTATTTAATAAATTATTCTGTCGAATGCAGCCCAACAGAGAAGATAAGGATTTTCCATGCAACTCACTTGTGTAAAAATTTGCCCACCTCTGGACTGTTAAGAGATGACTTAATACCTTGCCATGACATATGATGAATACAAAAACGATAACTCACCTGTTTCTGCTGCTGCTGCTGCTGCTGCTGCTGCTGGTCACCTTTGCCAAGTCCAGCAGCAACAAGCTGCGTGGCTAGCAGTCGAGCCATGTGTTTTATCTGCAGCTGAGTACCAGCTGCCGCTATCGGTGTGTACGTCGACTGAAAATGAGCCGGCATTACGTCTGGTAACATCACCTGGCATTCACAATGTATCAGAAAAGCTATCACCACCTCCATCCATCTATCAACTGCCTCCGATGCAACTTTAGTTGCTGACATCGTGGGCCTTTATGACTTTTGTACTATGCTATCTCGAAAAACTGAACCTCTATTGCAATTTCAAATAATTCTAACACTTCGCAGACACTGGGCCAGATTTATTGAAGTTATTCAACAACGTAAGGGTCTATTTTTAAACACACAGCATATTATTATGCTCACTTCACGAAGAGAGCATAATGTATTAGTCTTCGTCAGCTTTAACAAAGTTACAAAACTGATGACGCCTGCCAACCGGCCATGTCTGTACTTTGTGTGATATTCATAATAAAAAATTTATAAATAAATAAATAAGCTCCTTTTGTGCAATATAATTATGACAAATATCAGAGCCCACTGCCAACTCTGGTGACAGTTTTGTCTGTGCTATATACTTTAAATAAGCAAAAAATACAACAATTTGAAGAAACTACTAAAGCTGGTTTACTGCATAAGGGCAGGAAGTATCGCCATATCTTGTTATTGTGATGTTGTAGTGCTGCGATAGTTATGATGGTTATAACTACATGCGACTCTCTGCTGTTTAACTGCTATGTGCTATGTAATGATTCTGGGCAAGTTGTTCACACATGCCCCTGTCATAGGCAATATAATTTGGTGCCAGTCAGATGGCAGTGACGCTCTGTGGCTAGGAAGGAAACTGCAGAGAGCCATTACAGCAGCCATTAATATACAGCACAGCAGGCATATTAACTATCTCTTTTCCCAATAATTTCCTTCCCAACTGTCTTCGGTTTCTAGTTCTGCAAACCGTGTATAGTAGTGGTTTAGCAGTCTTGTACTTAAGCCACTCTAAATAACTCTAATGTAATGTAATTACATGGCTAAGCATCACAGATTGGCAGTACAGCCACCTACAGCCTCAGTGGCTAGTAAGAGGGAAATGTGCGCTATGCTCAACTACAAGTATGGTACCTTTGCTTCAAGAATACGAATAATAGCAATGCCAATAAAGGTATGAACACCTGCACACCTTGTGGTAACTAGCATGTAATTTATGACTTAATATGCGTTACTACAACCACTGTGATTCTCAGATTCTATGGAAGGTACCACCCATCATAATTAACTTCACTGACCTAAATCACAAGTTTTTCCATATTAACCAACAGCATACCTAAATGTACTCCCAAAACTAACAAGAGTTAACTGCTTCTGTCTGCAGAAGCATGTCATGGACACTGATAATCGAGCTGTGGTGGACTTTTTCAGGAATTTTCAGCACTATAAATCCCAGAAAATCATGCATGACATATTCCAGTATTTTACTGTCTGCTAACTTGTACATGACAGCAAAAAACTACATTTAACTGTCTGTGTCCATTATAGATGCTAAAAAGATGCTTAGTTTCTCAACTTTAAACAAATTACATCACAAAAAATTACTTCATCGATGATTTACTTATCCAGGACTACATTCTAAAATTTCATGCATTTTTCAGCACGTAAGTCCTAATTCAGGACTTTTCAGAGCTTAAAAATCAAAAGATGAATTTCAGGACTTTTCAAAATGCATGAGAACCCTGTCTGAGATTCTATGGCAGATACCACCTATCATAACTACAACCATTTCAATCACAAGTTTTTCCATACAGCATGCTTAAACATCATCCCAAAACTAACAAGGTAACTGTTCTTGTCTGCAGAAGCCTATCACACACACTGATAATCCAGCTGTGGTGACATACCATGCTCAGTAAGACAAGGTCAGTAACATTTGGTGGTGTTAGTCGAGGTAATATGTCGTCAGCAGTGACGTCGATGGCTGACGCCGGCTTCGGCATGTCAGCGTCAGTAGAAGGCTGAGCTGGCGATGATGTCGCTGGAGGCTTGTGCTTGCTGCTTGTTGTTGGTATTATGATTGGCGTCAGATCTTCATCGTCATCATCGAGAATGGAACTCGTCTTAACACAGCAACCAGACACATACTGCTGCTGCCGCCACCAAATTAGTAAGAGTATTTCTAAGGTGCAAGGAAGCAAACGCAATACAACATCGTCAATTAACTACCAAACAGAAATGTTTTCAGCTGCCGATTTGAAATGTCCATAGCTAGGTCCTGTTGTAGATTGTTCCACACCTGATAACACGTGGACTGGCAGCAGTGAAGCTCTATTACGGCTGATTTTTTGTTCTTTTCTGATCTGCTGTTCTAAGTTCTCCAGCTTAGGTTCCGTCATCCAAACTGGAACTATTGGGACTACTAGAGCAGGAGATCTTGTAATCCACGTGCTCTTTATGATGTCCAATGAACGGTGGCAAAGAAATGACGGGACAGACACATACAACTGACAGCAATCATTGGGTCTGTCAGAATACATCTGCACATAGTTAGCCAACTCGGACAACGACCATTCTTCTTATGAGCACCATAATTACATCACTACCTACTTTACTGTATGCAACATTCACATTTTAAAATATGAATATTTCTAAAGCTGTAATTCAAACAAGAAACTAACTAAAAACGTTTTTTAAACTGGTTAATAACAAATTTCGATATTCGTTTAACTCTTGTTTTACTACTCCGTTGATAAACGCAACGAATAACTTTCTGGGAGATAACAGTGATGTCATAAAACACCATGACATGACATGACATAACACACATGCAAACTACACAAGTTGTACTGTTCTGCTGTTGAAACAAATAAACACTAAGTACAGGCGACTTTGCAAGGCAAGATTGTCATCGACAGGCTTTAGAAGAATCCAAAATACAATATTTAACCACTAAATCTGACAACTTGACGACCTGATGCTCGTAACTTTACAGAGCAGTGAAACACTGGCAACATCTTTTGCTCCAAACCATTTAACAGGAAACCAGCTAAAACACAGCAACCTAGACAATAACTGTCAAAACGGTTGAATGTGTTCATTGCAACCACTAAGCGAAAGAAATTACTACAGCAACGTTGTGCATACAGTACCACAGGATCAGTTTTAGACTTCTTTCCGTACGATGGACCTCCTTCGGCCTTTCGTTTCCTTGACTCATCTATACGTGGCATGCACTTCATCACCTGCATGACAGCAGCAGCAGCATCAGTCAGTTAATTATCATCATCATCATCATCCATGAATTTCATGGCGACAAAAGTCTCAAACAAAGCTTCAGGGCCGCAGTAAATGTCACGTATTAGGCTAGTGTCAGTGCTGCTGTTGCCACTAGTGTGCGTTGTTGCACGATCTGCAAAACAGTTCCGTCTTCAATGCAAACTTGAAAGTCGGCAGTGACGGCAACGACGTGATCGCCGGTGGTAGCATGTTCCAGACTCTCGCAGCGGCAACAATCGACAAGATTCTGACAAGTTACAAATTGATTTGCAGTGCAGTTCTGGCTTAAGGGTCAAATGACTTAAGTAAATTCACCAGTGAACTTATGCCGCATTTGTCTGGCATGAAGAAATCAACAGTAACGAGCAAATGACAAATGACCTCCGACTGAGTTGCACCGAGGTCGGTGAGCAATGTTGTGATGTTGTACTGGAACTCGACAGCATCAGGCAGCTTCAGCAGCGTCAGCATCTGCATCTTGAGATTCTTACGAACGCTGCTCACTTGAGACTTGGACAGTGTCGGCGGCAGATTCACTACAGTACGCATCATATTAATAATAATAATGCGATCATTTGTATAGTGCGACTTAAAAAAAATTCCTCAGGTGCACTCATGTTATCGTACAAACCACAGACAAACACAGCTGTATAACTTCATATTATGTCATCTGCACATTCCATCAAACTGATCAGAGCAAGACGAGACAAAAAAATGAAAACACTTTCTCAAAACTGTCAGTGTGTAGAACTATGCATATACGTAAGTACACGAGTAGAGTTTTAATGTTCAACTCAATACAAAACAGGTGGTTTTAGAAAAAAAGTCTTTCCAGCAGTCAATTGTACACGCATTGCTTTCAGTGAAGTGGTAACATCTGTGCCTCTGTTCTTCTATCTTCTGTTAGCAGGCTTACTTGAAAAGATGTGAATGAATTTTCATGAAATTCTGAGAAGTGGCATATCCAGAAACTTAGCTTTAGACGCCTGTTACTGTCTATAGCACCAGCATGCACTATCAACATTCACTAGCCATTTGTGGAGGAATGAACTTAAAAGTTCTGTCTAGTCAGCATAAACAAAACACAAAAGTCATCGATTTCAGATTAACATTTGGCATCGAAGCAAAACTATTTTCCTCAATATGCCAGTATGGGATTCTCAGCAGCCAATGTGAGCTTTATAACCACAAAAATTACTGGTAGTCCAGAATCATTAGAGAACCACACCAGAATAAAAGTCCTGTTTAAACTTTCTACACATGCAGTGCAAAACAATCTAAAGTTCAAATTCCAGCAAGCTGAATGATACATTCCTCAGTTATTCAAAATCGCAATGATACGGAAACTAATTAGTGGTGTATACAAGCAAACTGACAAAACCAGGCAACAGACCATGAAGTGACTCGAAGCCCTGAACAACACTTTTCATGTAGACCGGCCTCTGCTTCACTATTGTCGTAAGACTTCCCATGCATGTCATCAAATTCACACTAGACACACACATACAACAAAACATCCTGTGTCACGTAGGCGTACGACAAATGCCGTTCAAATCTGTAACTACATTTTAAAACAGAGATATCTTTTGCACCAATGTTACTTACCAGGTTGTTTAATGACACACTAACCTGTTTCTAACTACCTGTGATAACATAACGATCACTTCTTTCTTCCCCTCTCTTTGATGATCCATATTCTCTTGTACTTTAACTTCCCTCCCTTCCTCTTTCCTTAACTTCCTGTCCGACCCCTCCCCTTTCCCTATTTCACTAAACTTCTGTCCCTTTCTTTTCTCCCCCTTTCTTCTCTTATCCTCTGAACTTCCTTCCCCTCCCTTTCCCTCTTCGCCTAATTACACTGTGTCTCAAAAAGTTCCCACCTTTACACTCTCTGTAACTTTGTCAAATCTTAACCGACTTTCAAACTTTTTGCACTGCTGGAAAGCATAGAAATTTGCAACATGCCTGAGGTGAGGTGGGTAGTGTCACATGGGTTTTGTAGCAAATTTCATACACTTTCCAGCAGTGCAAAATATTTGAAAATCAGTTAAAACTTGACAAAGTTACACAGAGTTTAAAGGTGGGAATTTTTTTGAGACACAGTGTACTTTCTATTTCTCTTTGTTATACCATACCATTTATATTCATTCATGCCATAATCTAACATTAGCTACCAAACACCAGTTGATACATACAGCTGCATCACTTACCAATATCATGTATTACCAATATCATGTATAAATCAAATTAATAATCACCTTGAGATATGCGCCGATGACTGATATGAAAGCAGAGTGTTGAATGCTTGCTGTCCCTCCTCTTCAAGTTTCTTGACATTCAGTAACGAGTGATCATCTGGCACGTCATCGATGCACACTTCTCCTGGCGACGGTGTTGACTGGACATCTGTTGTCTTTTCAGCAACAGTAATGTGACACATTAAGTAAGTAAATAATAAAATTTATAGACAGCACCTATAAATGAAATGTCACTATGCACCGCAACATCAATCAAACAAATGTTCCTTCAACAGACGCCTGAAATGTGTATACCATGCGAGTCAAAAAACTGCACCATTTTATATTTGCAATAACTTTGTCAAACCAAGCTATATTTTGATAATTTTGGCAGACATATACGTCAGTAAAGTTCCTATCACAAGCGTATTTCAGATTCTTTATAACAATGAAAGCAGAGAACCAGCTTAAGTTTCTACATGCCAGCACAGCATGTGCGCACAACCGTCAAGCTGTTTTGTCGCCAGATGCTGGACTTCATCAAAGCACCAAACCTGTGACTTCTTAACATATCCGATTATTTCAGTCCTGTTGATTACAGAATCTTGGCAATAGTGTTGGGCGGTACCACGGTACTACCGTGGAACCGCGGTACTTCTTTTTCATGGTACCAGTACCGTCGAGGTCACGGTACTACCGTGGTACCGCGATACCACTAATACCGCGGTACTACCGTACGGTACTTGCCAACAAATAGTCATTTCAGCGAAGATTTTTGTGCGATAAAAACCAGGTGAATAAACTGGAAGTCTTCAAAGTACATGAGGCGATAGTTGGTGCAACTGGTGACAGTCTGACGGGGCTATACTGCCCAGCTAAAGCGCGACTGATGCTCTTGTGCTGCAGCGCTGTGTTGGGTCATAATGTAAGCGACAGTAGCCTGTCTTACTTTGCCATTGAACTGGGCATCGGTAGTCAGTCACTTATTGCTGTTACTGAATTGTGCCTCTACGCCATCTACAGCACTAGATGCGTCAGTTTTCTCTGACAAAGTACGCATTGAGGTCACTGGTGCAAACGTACCTACATTGTCGGCACTCGGCTGGACTACTGCAACGCTGAGCGTCAGCGTCAGCTGTTCCTGCTGACGCTGTGATAAAACTCTGCAATTAGTTCAGAAAACAGCCGCTCGTTTAGTATCAGGAACAATTTTCCTGGACCATTATCACTATTTTACGCAGCTCCTGTGGCTTCTGGTGTGGTGCAGAATCGTTTCCAAGAGCACAATCCTGTCTCTACCTATATGAACTCTGCATATGACCGGTTAAAAATTTTTGAGGTCGTCCTTGGTTGCAGGATAATCAATGCCAAAAGTACAGACATTAGA
>Ga0049105_1000564_pt1 | contig 13390 bp, 11 predicted proteins | sample WorMetvaBAHAMAS1_FD_61260 | JGI IMG/M metagenome (GOLD analysis project Ga0049105, IMG submission 61260) | Worm MetaG Olavius vacuus BAHAMAS.1 | ecosystem: Host-associated > Annelida > Digestive system > Unclassified | place: Germany: Marburg | collected 2013-04-09
CGTCAGATTTTAGACCGGAAGTGGAAATATGGCCGTTTCGTGCATGCGCAATGCATCCGGCCATAATTATAGGAACAGTTCGTTCATTGTGGACGTGGCTATGGGGCAGATACCACGTTCCACAGAACGCATTTCAAGTTTTCAACATAAAGTCCGTCGTGACCGATAATGATCCCATCAAGCAGGTCAAGCTAGTGAGGAGCATATGGGCGCACTGCCACTATACAGCTCTGATGACACTATCCTGGAATGATGCGATGACACGCGGTTTTTACGTATGTCTTTCCGTCAGAATTAAAATGAATTTACGACCCTGTAATGGGCGTTGCGGACTTTTGTTGCGAAGCGTTGTCAGCCATTTTAAAAATAAACGTAATATCCTTATTTGTGGACGTTTCTTTACGCTCATGTCTCCAATTTTCCACGTATTAAGAAATTTTTGAGGATGTAAATACGGCTGTTTGGACGTTATCCAAAATCCTGCGAGTACGTGGGTAGGAATTACATTGTAATGGTAGGATTATGCGGAACGGAATAATAGCATACATTAGGCGTGAAACGCTTAACCTATTTTATCCGGGATATTGCTGAAATGCACAGATAATTCTCGTTGTTTCGTATTAAATATGCAGCATATAAATTTAGAAGCAATAGCCAGCTGACTTAAATCGCCCACGGATTGTTTAGCAAGCACTTGGCATTACTGGAGCCCACTCACTTTCGGTTAACACACGAGCCAGAGAGAAGAATGGCTGCGAATGTATGTATGTATGTATGTAAAGATCGTTTATGTTCACGCAGGCGCTATGATCTATCGTAGGCTCTACAAAACATTTCAGTCTTTAGTCGAGCGCGAACTGAGTCAGTGACAAAGTGACAACGATGAATCACAAACTGTCAGTGGCAGTGAGTTCCATACAGCTGGGCCAGAGTATGAGAAGCTTCGCTGTCCATAGTTGTAGTCCTACAGTAACTGGTGACGAGGTATTCTTTCACTGCTGAACGCAGATGGCTCCGGCCAGCAAATGTTGCAACTGGAATACACAGTTCAGACAGGTAGATGGGCACTGCCTGGTGTAGGCACTTGTATACAAGCACACACATGTTACATTCTATCCTCTGCCGAACTGGAAGCCAGTGCAGAATGTCGCGTATTGCGGCAGTGATGCGGTCATACTTCCGCTTGCACAGAATGAGTCGTACCGCTGCATTGAGTACATTCTGCAGTGGCCGGATGTGAGCAGCGCTGGCTCCGTACAGGATGCTGTTGCAGTAATCTATGCGACTGGTGACAAATGCATGTACCATGTGATAGGCTTACGTTGCCAGTTGGTGAATAAAAATAATTACATTACATTATATTAGAGTTATTTACAGTGGCCGAAGTACAAGACTGCTAAACCACTACTGTCAGTATCTATACACGGTGTACCGTAGAGAACTGGAAACCAAAAACAGTTAGGAAGGAAATGATATATTAAAGGTATACGCTTTGATGTATTCCGGAAAACAGTCAGCATTGGAGCTGAGGAGACGTACGTTGGGCGGCAGAGCCGGCTTCCAGCCACCGGAAATGCACGATCGCCGACAGTGAACAGCCGTGTACGTCGGATCACCAGCTGCGAGGATGACGACGACCGGAGACGGCGGCGGTTGGAGTCGGCGACGTACTGGATGTAGTCGGAAAGATACCGTGGCGCCAGACCATGCAGGCATCGGTGAACGAGCACGGCCTGCTCCGTTATAGGTTAATGCTACTTTGTATACATCTTTATTCACCAAATAATGGTAGCATGAATGAAAAATATACATACGTAGAAAAATAAGCAGTAAAAATACAGAAGCAGAATTAAACAACATGCGAACGCCTAGGCTATTCGCATGACATAGGCCTGTCAATAACAGATATTAACAAGCTACATGATCAGAGCCTGACATACGTAATTTTCTTGATACCGATATCTATTAAGAAATCTATCATGACGATTAGTAATTAACTGTTCCACAGAGGGTATACCAAAATATTCACTAATTTGACCGTACAAGTCCTTATCCATAGCACCAAAAATTTTACATCCTAATCCGTAGCTTATCTGTTTTCAGTTCCGTGAAACTGAAAGTAGCATGTCAGCAGCTCATATGTCGAAGCCACTCAGCTGACTTAAAGTTTAATAGAGAGACAGTAATAATAATAATAATATTTCGTTGTACTTTGCCGTATTGTGTAGATCCATATTTGGGTATTTTCTGTGTACCTCCGGCGGTACAAGTGGCCATTGGGTCCTGCTGTCGTCGATTTTAAATAAATAAAGTAAATGAATAATTAATAATAATTAATATCATCATTATCATCATTATTGTGATCGCCATCATCAACTCAGTTTCAAAATTAAGTCAAGCTAATGACTTGAACATAAAAAGTCATGCACTCGTGGCAAGAGCGGAGAATGAGATCTGGATCGGAAGTCCTTTAGGGTCCAGAAACAGACCCCCTGGTCAGGGGTTAGAAGAATTGCTTTTCATCTCTCGAAAGTCCAAAAAAGGAAAATTTCTCCCCGATTTGTAAACTTGAAAACTGCTTGAATATTGAATAGAACATCTGGAATGAACTAAACTGAAATGAAAGTGCATTGATTTTAAGTGCGTTCGAAAACCGACTAAGAGCCGGCTTAGTCTAGCACACCATGCAAACAAATCCAGCCGTTGAGACAAACTGTTTCATTTCCGTTTATAAACAGACCTTACGTTGTACATTATAATGATAATCCGCTAAGTGGTTGTCAAATTTAATGCAAAGATTCACTATATCAAGTGATGATAATGATATAATACACCATAGCTGCTTTAAAAATTTTTATCAACGAGAGATCAGTCTGTCGTTGAGCAGTGTATGATACATTTTGAATGTCACCATGTTCAGAAAACAATAAGAGAGTGAAAAAGGAAATTCCTACAGAAATTTCGAATGTTATCGAATGAGTTGTGTGTAATATTTATTTAGGGAAAAAGCCACTGCCGACTTGGAATTGCAGTAGCTATCAATAGTGGTATAATTGATTGAGTAATCAGTTGTATTTTCTGTTGTATGGTACTATGATATTGTTATTGTTATTGATATAACGGTAACGGTCTATTTAGTTTAATTGTAGTTAAGTTACTCTTTTTCTATTTTTTTCTGTTTTTATTGCTACCGTTTACGGTGAATAGAGACTATCAATACTTAATTCATTGAATCACGCCATAAAATGAAGACGAAAGTGGTTAAAGTTCACTGAAACAGATGCAACACGGCGAAAACGTCCCGTGGAGAGTCGTCGTTGTCGTCAACATCATCATCATCATCATCCCAGACGTCTGTCCGCGAGTATCGTACGCCAGATTGGTAATGACACCCTACAGCACACCCAGTGTCAGATTGTGGCACGCTGGTATTACCCGTCGACGTCGTACAGCCCAGCCACGCAACTCCCTTTGCAGTCAACCGGGCTAACGGACTTAATGACGACGATTAACTATAGAAGTTCGCCAGCGGCGACAGAAAACGCGAGAGCCTGTTGACACAGTGACAGGTTGATTCAGCGCCGATCACGGTCGCCTGCTGTGACTGCCGTCGCCGCTTATCGATCATTTCGCAGTCCTCCAGTAGTAACATTGCTGACTGCCGCGCAGGAGATTTTAGGATCAAATCCAAGCGTGAGCAGTTTTTGTGTTTGTTATAAAGCCTATACAAGCTTAATTGATTGATTGAGCAAGGTTTAACGTCCCACCAAACAGATTATAGTCATATCGGGGACATTCTACAAGCTACAAACACCCGGAACAAAAAACTTAAGTATGATTAGTGATTTATGTGTTATTAATTGCACTGAAGTTTTGAGAGTTGTTCGTAAGGATGAAGTGGCATGTCAGCTGCAATCTGGTTGCCTTCGGTGTTAATTCGAAACAGAATTAACCAGTCTAGACAGGTACAATGATCTATCGTACAGCGACCTTTACAATCAAAGTTGAATGCTTCCAGCGTCATCGTGAGTTCTAAACTCAACATAAAAACAGATTATTGAGCTCGCTCACATAACACTCAATCACAGATCAAATTAATCTACAATGTCGCCGTCGAGAGATTGGTTTAAGCGTTGATCCCAACACGAAACGTAAGTCGTAAGTCCGATATTTTCTGTGTGCTAAGTAATTGGTTTGCCACAGCAGTATATATTCATTGCAGTTATTAATCAGGCCTATCTCTTGAGTGCGTTCGTCTCTTAGCCTGGCGACTGCGTTATCATCAACAGAATGTATGAGTTTAAGGCCATCATATCAATTTCGATCAGTGGCATGACTCCACATTGTCATGGGCGTAGATTTCGGGGGGACGGGGGGACAAGTCCCCTCAAAATTTGGAGTAGGGGGACGCTAATGCAAATTGTCCCTCTCAGACTGTACAAAAAGGAGCGTTCTGTGGCCTTCAAAATACGCCAAAATCCGTTTTCGGTCGAGGCTCTGCCCCGGACCCCGCTGGGGGAGCTCATGATTCTCCCCCAGACTCCCTATAGTCGGCTAGGAAGGGGAAGCCCCTCCCCACACCTCACCCCACTTGGCACCAACCCACCTTCGGCGCTTGCCATGCGTCCCCCCAGAATTCCAGCCAGATCTACGCCTGTGCACATTGTGGATGTGAGTGACCGTGACTGACCATTATCTGAGGATGCTGTTTGCAATCAACACTGTCCTCTCATAGCTCTGTGTGTGGGTGTGGCAGTCATCTCTGTCCGACGGCAGTGAGCTTACGCTGAGTGCTAAGCACATTAGACCACTCCTCTTTCCATAACCTACGGTTATCTTCCCAGTTTTAGAGCGGTATCCCATTATACGTATAGGTTACAACCTACTTAGCCTCTAGCCACTAGCCACTAGCCCCATTGCTTCCTAATGAAGCCCACACACCATACAATCTCAGGCCAAGGCGCCATAATAGACAACTTATTCTAAAAATCAACAAGCTATACAGGGTGGGCCAAAAAGTGATACCTCTCGTACAATGTAATATAATTAGTTTAATTTTTAACTGTATCCACAATAGCTTAATTACTTTGATGATTTACTTACTCATCTGTTTAGCTGTATGACGTCATAATTACGACAATTTTCGGTCGTCATCTTTGAATATATAATTTGTTAACTGTCAACGTCTGCGTGTTTTGAAATTGTACGAGAGGTATCACTTTTTTGGCCCAGACGGTATAACAGCAACTTCATTCAGCGCATGTTGTACAAGGATTTGTATTGATTGATTGATTGACAATTGATTGACAATTCTCTACTTCGATTTATCTATTCTATAGTATTTTATATTACGTCTCTCGTGTTGAGCTGCGTTCTGTCAGCTCATAATAAACGATTATTGTATTGTATTGTATTGTACGTAATTGGTCTGCGATGATCACAGTACAGTACACACTTAACTGTTTGCGCCGCTGGCGCGTTACCGTTTTCTGCGCAGTCTGTGCACTGTTCGAGGTATTCACAGAGTTTTGCTTCGTATTTCGATTTGGTTTTTGTGCCACTTTGCTGGATTTCTCGTCGCGAATCGAGCGGGTTACACAATTGCTGCTACTGCGCAGATGTATTACGAGTTCCGGCGCATTTACGTGGCATATACCGTCGCGCGACCATCGACAGCGTGGGACGTGTGTCGCATTTGTCACGACGCGCCATGTTTACTCGGCCGATCAGCTGTGCGCGCTCAACCGTGACTGTTGCAGCGACTGCTAGGCCTGTTTGTCGAATGCTGTGCACTGGTGCTTGTAACTCACTACAGACAAGCTGTCTGCAGTGAATTATGACCCGTTACTCACTCTAGACACAATGCTGGAGATATCGCGTAAGTAGGTCATTAAATAATGGTAGACACACTCTATCGATCGCATGTCCGACGCCACTTTCCCGTTTTGCCCCGCGCTTTCTTTAGCTTTATAATACGTAGTATGTAAATGCAGTTGTAAGAGCTGAATGTTTAGCTCTATGTACGCTAGAACATTCCTTTGCAATACGATCGTATGTATGTATGTATGTATGTATGTATGTATGTATTGCTGTCAAACGATAACTTTCGAAAGCTTTAATGTAGAATTTGCACATCTGTTATATCTCCAGACAATACGGGTCAGGTTCGTATATGAAGGTTATTAGGTCAAGGTCAAGGTCACAGGAGCCGAAAACGTCCGAAATGCCTATTCCCGCAAGTAAACTTCGATCGCCCATAACTCCGGTTCTGTAACAGATAGAGCCACGAGGTTTGCGTGTAGCATGGGGTTTTCGAATACGGCGGATCGAATTGTGTGACCGCCATCTTTGTCACGTGACAGGAAGTGACTACGCGTAACTTGCTTGTTTGTCTGTATGTCTGTCAGACGACAGCTTTCGAAAGCCTTGACGTAGGAAATTCATATTTGCACCTCCGATGTACCTCCCGGGAATACGGGTCAAGTTCGTATATGAAGGTCATCCGATCAAGGTGCTCATTCGCGGGTGGTCATGCCTTAGATTAGAAAGTATTCTTGTTTAGAAATGAAGCGATGGTTGATTGTTTGACTGATTGATAGTCGCAAAGCTCTATTAAGCCTATAGAGTGACAGTGTTGTTGTGTAAGTGTGTACAGTTAAAATTTTACTGTATTATAATTATATTTTTTCCTCGTTTTCTTTAACACACAATATTAGCAAATATTAACACTGTATCTTGAACTACGTTTTTTTACAATTATGGCATTATTGGCCAGTTTAATGAGCGTTTGCTTCTCTGGCAGCCTTCCGGCATATTCTTGTATTCAACTGTTATTATCTTTATTTGTTTTGTGTTGTGCTGGAGAATAAAATACGATAATGATGATGATGATGATGATGATGATGATGATATAGCGTCATAAATTTAGCAAGTAAATTCAGAGGCTTGACTGTCTACCCGCTGTGCAATAAATGTACAAGTTCAGATGTAAAAAGTCGGTATCTTCTGTACCGAGAGAGGGCTTACTCCGGACTTCCTGCGGATACTCGTGCGCGTATCATCCCGTTAACACGCTTCTTCTCCCGTCGGACTATGTTTCTGACTACGCCGATCCGCTGCACCGGATGATCACGAACGGAGCTGATGAGGATGATGGGCGGCGAGTGTGATTACGTCATCGGAAGTTGAGAAGATTTCCCACGTGACGCTTGGCAAACTGCTGTTATCGCAAATTATCTTCGGCAACGACAACCGCTGCAGCAGCAGCAGCAGCAACAGCAGTGCAGAATGATGGCCTCTTTATTGCCAGCGTCTTATACAAACTGCGCGCGGCGTAATCGCACATGTTCGCTCATTTGTTCGTGTCATCTTTGCTCTTCTTCTTTGCATTGAATAATTCCTCGCCACAACACACGATCTTGAGCCTTCTTTTCCATTCCTCTTCAGGTCATCTTCAACTTTCCCATCTCTTTTTCAATGTTCTTTTTCATCAGTAAGCAGTGGTGTAGTGGCAAATTTGGAAATGGGGGGACGCTCGGAACTCGGAAGTCCTCTTCCCCTCCCTCCCTTCCCTTCATCGACTCCCTTCATCGACCCTCCCTTCCTCTCTCCTCCTTTTCCTACCATTCCCCTCCTCTCCCCTTCCTTAACCTTCCCTCCCGTCCTTCTTCCCCTCCATTTCCTTAGAAGTAGGCCCCTTAAATCCAGCTAGGCAGTCGGGGGAGCGCTGTCGGGGGAGCGCTGTAAGCTCTCCCACCAGGGTCTAGAGGAAGCCCCAGCCGAAATCGAATTTGATGCATCTTAGCTTCAAAATATGACATCTGGTGGCAACAATTTCAATGATTTTCCTGAGAATCAACTTACCAACTTATCACCGTTCCCCCTTGTCCTGATATCATTTGCGGGAACGGCGTTCCCCAAAATATATTAGGAGGAACGGCATTCCCCGCGTTGCCCTTCGACTAGGCCTACACCACTGTCAGTAAGATAGGCCTAGTGCTGATGTCAGAGATATATTCAGTCAATTCACTCGCCAGGTAAATCTACTTACCATGTGAAATCTAAGGTGGGCGTCCGTCCCCAAATTCAGTAGCATCACTATAGGGGCGGAGGGGGCGGACCACCGGGGTGACAACATCCAGGAGGTGACATCCTGATGAAAGTCTAAATATTTTCACGGATGAATTTTAACAGAACACCGGACACTGAGATGGAAACCGACCAAGACGTAGACCAAATAAGAAGTGGCTGGAGAGCATCAGGGAGGACTGTTGTGATCTGTTGTGATTCAGTGGCTGGAGAGCATCAGGGAGGACTGTTGTGATCTGGGGATCAGTGGCTGGAGAGCATCAGGGAGGACTGTTGTGATCTGGGGATCAGTGGCTGGAGAGCATCAGGGAGGACTGTTGTGGACTGTTGTTGTGGCTGGAGAGCATCAGGGAGGACTGTTGTGGACTGTTGTTGTGGCTGGAGAGCATCAGGGAGGACTGTTGTGATCTGGGGATAACTCCACAACTCGCTGCCACCAGGCTGAGCTTGAAACCCAATTTTGTGTCTGTGAGTCCGCGCACAGATTGGTAAAAACCACCGATCAGATACCGAAGTAATTTGGCAGAAATAGACGTCATACTGTGAACCCTAGAATTCACTAGAATTTGGTGACATGCTACCTCAGCCCTTGAGCTTGAGAGCTAAGAATTAATGACAGTGCGCATGATTTGCGCTCTCCCGGGACATAGTTTAATTGACATTGTTTCTTACGTGCATTTTTGTGTATCTAATTCAGGGGTATATCTAGACTTTCTGACCAGGGAAGTATGGTTGCAGTGTTGGGGAGGTAACAGACCAAACCGATTTTGCGAATGTGCTGTAGGCCTGCGTACTACATTCTACATTGTTATGCGCGATGTTAATATGACAACTATAATTGAGAAGACGCACGACACCGTATAATGATAACATATCTCATTTCTCAGTTACTTTCATCATAATAAGTAATTCATCATATCGTGTCCAATATTCAAAGTTGCCATAAACTTCAAGTATTCTATTCAAGTAATCCTGTAATACACAGTTACCAAGTCAGCACTCAAACAGTTCTCAGTCTTTCAGACAACGCACATATCTAATGGTACACCACCCCTGAGGGGGGGGGGAGGGAGTTAACAGTGCTTGGTTAGGGGAGTAGAATTTTTCAGGAGGGGAGTACCCCCCTATGGGGTGGCTAGATAAACCCTAAATTCTAATTTAGCCGCTACCTCTTGTTCGGTGAATGGCGATGCACGTAATGTCGACGCCGTGAAGTTTCGCCGCGGAGTTTGTAGCGTCAATTATTATTGCGCGGAGCGTGGTCTGTGCGTGTGTGGTCTGTTGCATGCAAGCGGCGAGTGCTCATCACCGCATCATCCGCATCATCCCAGCAGCAGTAGCAGCAGCTGGACCAGCTACAGCAGGTTGGCTTGCGGACATGCAGCCGCAGACAGCGAACAACGCTGCCGCTGGCGATGAAGAACATGAACTAGACATGAGTTCCGTCAGCGTAGAACAGCACTGAAAAGCCACTTTTACAGCTCGGCCGCTAGCTAGCATTCGGAACAAGTAAGTAAATGCTGTTCATCTATTATTATTACCATTACTATTATTTTTTAATGTCCCGGATGTTATCTTTTATTGATGTTATCTCACTTGGGCTTAGGCAGCTCAAGCATAAAAATTCGTCGGCATATTTTATGTAACGTTTTCTATTCTACGTTTACGAAGGTTTTTTTTAAAATTATTATCACGTTCTTACGTTATTAACGTTTTTCAAATTTTTATTTGAATGTTTTTACATCTATAGCGTGATGTATGTTAAGGCCATTTATTTTGCTGTGGAACGTTTTTAACCAAACACGAGATTACTATTATTATTATTATTATTTTGCCCAAGGTACTTCATTCCCAAGGGACTTGGAACTTAGCAAAGTGTAGTGTCTGTGTCCGGAATGGTTACGATGGGGACTCGGAAATTGTCAGCGAATTGTCCAGGTCATTATTATTATTATTATATTTTATTTTTTGATTAAGTACTCTTGGAAGGTAAAGATCCCAAAGTTAAAAAGCGAAGAGTAAAAACAAGCTGGAATGGCTACGTGTAGGCGTATACTACTACTACTACTACTACTACTACTACTACTACTACTACTACTACTACTACTACTACTACTACTACTACTACTACTACTACTATCATCATAATTTTATTTGTATGTTATTAATGAATGTTTTATATTATACTTATTATGATTATTGCTATTCTAAATTTATAAAAAAAAACACTTAATAGTGTAGATCTCGAGGGTTATAACGAACGCTAAAAAGCAGAGACAATGCTGGAAGAGCTAAAATTGATCATCAGTTGCTGTAATGACGAAAGTGCCGTGAATAGCGAGTAGTGACAGCAATGAATCGTTGGATACAGACCGAGAAACGCTGGAAAAGTAAGACGCTCTCGCGGTGGTCGTTGGACGCTTGAAAAATGCGACTTTCGACGCTGTTAATCGGTCCCGGGGTTACCAGAGCGACAGGTATAAATGCGAACGTCTAGACAATCTGTGCGTAGTTCGCAAGTTGGCAGTTCTTATTATCGCCATAGCCTTCGCCGTCGCGCAGACGACCCTGACGTCACGAGGACTGCGCGGTCTGCAGTCGCTGCCGATCAAGTCCCAGTAGTCACGCTCCAAGTCACACACACACACACACACTTATATTTTGCTTCGTGTTTTGAATATCTTTATTCGCCAGGAAAATCCGGTAGCAACAAAAAGAAACAAACTTAATTAAGTGAAATACATACACAAATGAAACACAGAGCACATCAGTTAATGGAACGTGTGAACGAAGTTTTAGGCCGCCCGATTCATAGATGTAAAACGTCTTACGTTTTTCTTTATTCTTGCCACGTTTTTTTACGTTTTTAACGTTTTTAAAATTTTTTCCCAACGTTTAAAAAACTGACAGAGAAACTGGCACAGATTGACTGCAATTTTGAAGACACTGCACTGCGGTAGGTCTCTGTAACGTGTGTCTAGCGAAGTCTGGTTTACACTTACCAAAAATTAATTTAATTTTAAATAAATTCACATTATTAATGATGACTGCAACGATCTGATGTTATCTGTCTTGGGCTTAGGCAGCTCAAGCATAAAAATTCGGCGGCATCGTAGCGCCTCCGCGGTAGCACCTAGCACAAAAAGTTCAATTAACACTAATAGGAAGTCGACCACGCGCTTTTCAATGAGCCTAAGATGAACATCGTACGTTGCCTCTAAGCTCCCCAAAGGGGGCTCAAAAACGCGAAACGGCCATTTCCATCTAAAATCGCACTTTGCTTGAAGAAAGTCTGTTACAAAGTTTCTTTCTTCTTTTTTTTCTTCTTCTTCCAACAGGGTGCCAACTCGGAGATCGAGTAATATCGCATCGTAATATCGTAATATCTTTGTGTGAAAACTTTCAGCGACAAAGTTGTAAGGCATTCATTGGCCTATCTATCTGTACGAAAATGATTGGTGAGGGACGTCCCTTTCTACGTGAAAATTTGACGGCGTCGGATACTCACCCACCCCTTGCAAAACGCCGATTTTTAATCTATTTTCGCTCGTAGCGCCTCAGCCGTAACAGCTAGCAGGAAAAAGTTCAATTAACACTAATAGGAAGTCCACTACGCCATTCAGTCATTGACAGCGGATGCGGCAAAGACTTTAGTCCAGGCATTTATCACGTGCCGACTCGACTATTATAATTCGCTCTTGTACGGCGTATCCAACTACCTGCTGCAAAAAGTTCAAGCCGTAGAGAATGCCGCCGCACGTCTAGTTACTGGAATCCGGCGGTGCGAACGCATCACTCCAGTCCTACAGGCTTCCTGTTCGTCGAAGGATAGAGTTCAAGCTCGCGTGCCTGGTTTACCAGTCGCTGGCTGGACAGACACCGTCGTACCTAGCTTCCGACATTCAGCTCACTGCCGATACTGGCCGCCTAGGCTTCGATCCGCGTCTTAGAGAATATGTGTTGTTCCACGCACACACAACAGCTTCGGCGACAGAAGCTTTTCTGCTGCCGGCCCTCGGGTGTGAAACGTCTTGCATCACATCTGTGGCAGGACATGAACTACAGACATTTCAAGCATGCACTGAAAGGATTATGTATAATCTACTATAGTCGACCACGGCGCATGTGACTAGTTTGCTTTCGTGCGCCTTAGAAGATTACTTACTTACTTACTAACTAACGCACTTTCCAATGAGCCTAAGATGAATAGTATATGTTGACCCTAAGCTCCCCCCAAAGGGGTTCTAAAACGCAAAGTGTCCAAAATTAAAAAAACTCGGCAATAACTTCAAAACGGTACGAGATAGGATGCCAGTTACTATTAATCACTAATAGGAAGTCGCATACGGTCTTTCGATTAGTACCGACATCGATGACCTTGAATGATCTTGAGCCCTTCTTTATTTCACCAAAGTCGTTAGCTTTGTAGGCCTATTACGTCACAGTGGTTGAATATATAAGACCTATATTGTCTGCAGAATATCGTCTTTCACTTTTGGCCAATACTGACCCACCCTGCAGCGCGGTCTATCTGGAATAGCTTAGCTACTTGTTTATCAGCTACTCGTGAAGCCAACAGTCGTGCAGATAATCACTGATAAGCTCATAAGATTCTGTCGATATTCTGCTCATACCTTACAGACGGATAATCAGTTAATCCGGTACTTGTCTGTCGAGTAGCTTATGGATCTGCTAATGCGCATAATTCGAGATTTAAGTTTTCATACTGCAGGATAAGGATCAGACGGACTTCTGTCCACTGTTAGCTGCGACCGTTAATAGCCTTCGTAAAATTGCGACGCCAAAAATCGGCTCACGTCTGGAAACAATGTCTACCTCGCATTCGCAACAGGCATATACTAGGGCTGTCGCCAGTATATCAATAGTCGAGTATACTCGACGGTTACAGGATGTGAAAAAGTTCGAAATTTGGGCTAGATTTTCGACTCGAGTCGCCTTACGAGGCGCTCTTGTTTCGAATTGAAACAACAAACCTGAAATCTAAAACGTGCGTTGTAACCGGCTTACGTCCCTTTCCAATTTGTCACGGTTCGGTCCGCTTAACTCCCGGAACCGACAGTACACAAATCACCCATGAAAAAACGAGCCAGGAAAAATTGCTGAATCATCAATTACTCAGCCGCGGATCGTCCGATTTCGCTAAAATTTGGCATATACACCGTGTTTCAAAAAAAATCCACTCATATTATTGGCTATAAGTTGAGGAATAGTTGTCCGATTTTAATAATTTTTGACATCAAAATTCCTCACATTATTTGACATCGCAAGACAGCTTAGTTGT
>Ga0049105_1000565_pt1 | contig 13378 bp, 8 predicted proteins | sample WorMetvaBAHAMAS1_FD_61260 | JGI IMG/M metagenome (GOLD analysis project Ga0049105, IMG submission 61260) | Worm MetaG Olavius vacuus BAHAMAS.1 | ecosystem: Host-associated > Annelida > Digestive system > Unclassified | place: Germany: Marburg | collected 2013-04-09
CGGTGACGATGCAGATCGCAGACGCCTACGTGACTCGATGTCGGCGACCCGCTGTAGCTCACTGCCGAGATAACGTGGTGCTGTGCCGTTCATACAATGGTAAACTAGAACGGCGAGACGGAAGTCGATCCGCTCTGGGACGCGCAGCCAGTGGAGCTCATGAAGAGGAGACACGTGCTCGCTCCTCCTTGCCGAGTACACGAGACGGGCGGCAGAATTTATGACGGACTGTAGTCGGTTCAGTTGCCTTGCAGACAAACCAGCCAGTGTCCCGCAGTCTTTTGCGCGACAACAAAATTCCCATACTTAGAAACGCATCCGCCGCACGCCAGGTATAATACCATAGAGTCGTGTCAAAAGATCCAGATCTTTTGACACGGACTCTGCTGTTACTTCGACCGACTCAAGACTATCTTACGAGCTCCCGTGTTCACTGCGTCGACGTGCCAACGATTCGGTAATTATAACGCCTTCCTGGAGTGCAATGTAGCACTTGTTAGATGTCTTGACTGTTCAAACTTATGCTATCGATACGAACTGTGTAATTCACAGAAAACTGTTTGTCTGGCATTTCAGCCTAAGCGGCGTGGCAGAATTGTCGCATGTACTCCCCCCTGTTTAATACCGGTGGAAACAACATTCAGTTCAGGCATCTTGGTCATGTGATTAATGAATGAATGAATATGAATAAAAGTGCAGTGATTTAAAGTGCGTTCGAAAACCGACTAGGAACCGGCTCAGTCTAACACACCACGCAAACAACTCCAGCCGTTGAGCAGAGTAGAATCATTAGATGGTACGTTTGACTGATAATGATGACATTAAATTAACGGTGAGATTAGAAACATCTCGTCCAAAAGAATGTTTTGATGCGTCGTCGCTTTGGCAACTGTTCGGCGTCTGTGAAGTGGACAGTGTTTAAATCATGGATGAGTGTGTATGATGCAGCTCCGCGGCGCAGTGCACAAATATTTTCGCCGGATCTCTCACCAGTCCATTCGATTATAAGTAAGTAAGTAAGTAAGAGTTTAATACATATGGCATTCGCACATGTGTACAATGAAATACAGAGATGAAGATAATACAAGTGAAAACACACAAATCATACATAATTAAAAAGCGATCGAACAATAAAGTTTCGTTTGTTGAATTCATATTTAATAGCAGGCAATTCAAACTGATGACCACGGGTTCTCAACTGCGTGGCGCCAGGTGGCCTAGGTTTAACTGTGTACAGATGATTGAGACAATGAGTCAATCTACCTCTTCTTTTAGTTTGGTCGAGTTATGCTCGGTCACCTCGGTGTGAAATCGTGAACTCGTCGTAAAGTCGGTTCGTGACAGCGAGTCAGAAACCTCGACTAGATCTCGGTCGTTTGTGAGCAAACGTTCACCAAATGTTGGGAGAATGTAGACACCCTTTAAGGTTTACAGTGGTATTTCTGTTAGTGTGAGATATTCACACTTATGTCGTCGTAAAACTACGCGAAAATATGGAGTTTTGGGCTCCACGTTTTAGTGAGATGAACCCCCGAATTGTTGTCAACTATTTTTCAAACCCGACTCACTTCCGAACATGTGGCAATATTTATTCGAGTTCAGTTCAGCGACCTCCATGTGATTCACTGACCTCCGCGTGAACACGCTAGCAATTAAGAAAGTGCGAAATTTGCACAGGGTGGGCCACAAACCGCTGCTAGATTTCAGCTGTCTGTGGGCTAAAGTTCATCAAATTTTGGTAGCATGTGATTAACACTTTTTGAAGTAAAATGTTTCGTTTGTCTATAGTTTGTTTCGTTCGGAAGATATTCACACTTAAGACGCGATATCGTTGTAAAAACACCCGAAAATAAACAGTTTTGGGCCCGCCCCACGCCCACGTTATAGGGAAGAGACCCTAATTTTGGATGATTATCTTCATATTCGGCTGACGTCCGAACATGTGCAAAGTTTGGCTGAGTTCCAGCAGTGACCTTTGAGGGTGCGTTCGAAAACGAAAGAACGCCCAGCAGAATATAACAGCTTGCTATGCATACGCATGGGCAGCCATAATATTGATATACTGATACATAACAGATTCGCGAAAATGACGAACGATCGATTTGTGTATGGGTCGGGTCCAGAGGTCTGTACGGGCCTACTGCTTTGACCTGGCCCGGCCAGGCAAGTCTTTAATCTACCTTAAGTACTATTTCACCCCAGGGTGTAGTTTTAGAATAAAGTGTTAGAACGCCTGAAAATGAAACTCATCAGCAGAAAATTCTTCCCAGACGAACCCCCGGACATTCTCAAACTTAAAAAATTCCTCTCCGGACAGTCTCCCCGTTAAAAATCCTCCCAAATTTTCCCGGACATTTCCCTCGAAAATTTCGCCTCTTAGAGAATTCCCGCAGACATTTTCCCCCGAAACAGTTACCCAAAATGCTATAAGCTGAGCATCATAGCCCATGGATTGCTTGCTTATTTTTCAGTACGACTTGACCCTGCACTGGCATCTGAACTAACTAATTAATGACTGTAAGATGCGCTCTCCTTCTTACTGCGCCCAACGCACAACAGTGTATTTGCGAGTAAATGCTACCCATTGTACACTTTATAAAAAAAATAAAGTTCAAAATAGATGGATTTCACTGTGCAATGTATGAAGTACAAAAAGTCAAATCTTCCAATGCGAGTCGCCACGTTGCCGCATGAAATTGTTGACCATAGATATCACAGTATGACTGCAGCTGAGCTGAGGTTATCTTTTGTTCCAACCGTTTTGCAATATCATAGTCAACAAGTTCCTTTCAACGGCATTTCCGCCGCCAATGCACTCTCAGTTTCGCTTTCGCCCTCCGCAGCTGTGGTTACGTCGCGTTCGAACTGTAGCCCGCTGCTATATGCGGTTATTACACATCCGTACGAGTATACCTCGTAAATTCTTCTCCACCTAACTGAAACCAGAAACGCACGGCGGGCCAGTGCGCGTGCGACTCCAGTCCTCGCTGTATTATAGTTTATCGGCCGCGAGGCAAGGTCACGACCGCAAGCTTTGCACGGACCACCGTCTCGTCTGGCGGCGAAGACGCTCTTTAATGGTACATAAACCAAGCCGGTGTCGGCGGCTGGCGGCAACCAGGCCCACACATGTCGTCGCCGCCGCAGACAATACCTAATAAACAGACTGACAGGTAGATTGATTGATTGGCGGACACCTGCCCAGGTATAATAACCTCGACAGCGGACAAGACTGCCAACAGACTGAATCCCGAATATTCCTCTGTGTCGGAGCCTGTAAGCGCCAGCTGACATCGTGGTCTATGGAGCTGCTGAGAACAGGGCTCATTTTTAAGTGGCTGCACAAAGTGTGTGCAGGCCGCTCTGGAAAGTGCGTAATCCGAATGTTTTGACGTGACCATTTTTTTCCGAGAAAAAGATTTTAAACGCAAAATTTTTGTTTATGGAGGTCATCCTCAGTGTTTAGAAATCCTTGGGGCGACTGCCGCGGACCTCTGTGAAGCTTATACGGCTCGCTCTCTCACTTCAAGAATCCTACCGGCTCTTGGCCTTCGCCCTCCATTTCGGCCCTTCGGGACTCAGCGTGTACGTGTACAGACGCATCAGACTACTCGTGTAAGCCGAAAACAATCCTAAAAATAGGCACTGCTGAGAGCGCGCTCTACAATGATGTGGTCAGTGCGTTTGATGAAGGTGATACAAGGCCAAAACAGCAGCTGGGCCTACGGAGGCAAGTAATTAAGAGCCACATTTAACACACCCCGTGTGCGGCGGTCAAGCATCGCATAAACTGCCTAGAAGCAAGCAGCTACCTGTCTTTAGGCCAAATTCCACTGGGACCAGTTCCTCGTAACTTCCTCGTGGCGTCGTTAACTTCCTCGTAACTTCCTTGCGGACTTGTTGGCAACGTCGCCAACAAGCTCGTAACAAGTTAAGCGACGTCGCCAACTTCCTCGTAACAAGTTAGCGACTAGTTACCAGAAAGTCGGCGACAACTTGTTCGTTCGTTGTAAAAATAGCTGGGGAATTTATCATGTGTGGAAATTTCACACCTACCGAAAGTCCCAGTGGAATTTGGCCTTTTCGCAACAAGTCCGACACATATATGCAGCACTGTCATTGCTTTTGCATATTATCCTGCTGGCCCGCATATACACTACACAGTCGACGGCAAAGATAGCTGAAAGACCACAGGGTTAAACACACCACTGTTTGCCCGATGTCTCTAGGTTACTGGAGTATCTCTTCAATCAATATGGAAACTATTCAAAACGTATAAATGCTGTTCATCAACGTCTAATGGTAATCAACGTCTAGCGGCCCTGAAGTTTTGTTTTAAGACTTGCGTCGCGATGAAATTCGTGGATGATGATGATGATGATGATGAAAAAAACTCGCTGCGCACAACTGTTACCGATTAGCATAAGAAATACAGCAGAAATTTACTCACTTGGCCGGTCCGGGGTCTGCAACAAACAAACGCACACACACATAACACATAACATTACAATTTTGTTTATTGCTTTACATACAGCAACTGAAAACCTAATAAAAAAAGGAAACTTGTATGTATGCGATACAATATGTGGTGAAGCAGATGTCTAAATAATTTTTGAAAAAGACCAAACGCCTATACACCGTGTTTCAGAAAAAAAACATCCACTCATATTATTGGCTATAAGTTGAGGAATAGTTGTCCGATTTTAATAATTTTTGACATCAAAATTCCACACATAATTTGACATCGCGTGACAGCTTAGTTGTCCACCTCACCTAACTAATGTGTTTACACTATTTTACTGATCCGATCCTACCTTACTGAATACTGATCTGAAATCTGCGTTTTTGAAAGGTGGGTCAGTTTCGGCCAAATTTTCACGTAGAAGGAGACGTCCACGACCAACCATTTTTGCGCGGATAGATAGGAAAATGAATGTCTTAAAACTTTGCCGCTGACGGTTTTCACACGAAGAAACTCTGTAACAGACTTTCTTCGGAAGAAGTGCACTTTTAGACGGAAGACGGCCATTATGCGTTTTTGAGCCCCCTCTCGGGGCTCAGGGGCAACGTACGCTGTTCATCTTAGGCTCATTGAAAGTGCGTAGTTTAACAATTTTGCCATAAGGCCGACATCCGCGAATGCGTGCATTTACTTAGGTGTGGTCACTTCCGGTCACGTGACAAAGATGGCGGTTACACCCGAAACCCATGCTACACACAAACCGCATGGCGCTATGCTTTATAGAGTCGGAGTTATGGCTGATCGAAGGAGAGAATAGGGAATAGGGATTGTAGGGAACATTGAGGGAATAGGGATTGTAGACCTTTTTGCTTCTGTGACCTTGACCTTGACCCGATGACCTTCATATACGAACTTGACCCGTATTGCCTGAAGATATACCGCATGTGCAATTATGAACTTCTTACGTCAAGGCTTTCGAAAGTTGTCAGACAGACAGACAGACAGGACCGAAGATATATAACACGCCGCTTCGCGGGTGATCAATAACACAACAACAACAACAACTACTACTACTACTACTACTACTACAATATTCGACAATGCTTATGTTACTGTCATTTTGTTCATTATGAGAGTTCAGCCGGTTCATCTGATGTGGAACGACACCAAGAGGCTGCCGACCTTCAAACCAAGTCTACATCAACTTGGGCTGTGAGTTCGCTTGTATGGGCTGCTATTGTTTACAACCACCATCACCGTTTATTACTGTATTATTACTCAGCCGAAAAGCTATTATCAGTTCTACTGTTAAACGGCTGAGTCGCTCTAGCGTATCTAGCATACTTCTAATTTAGATATACTTCCAATACTACCAAGTTGAAAATGGCGTGTAAGACTGTAAGTAAATAAAGATTATTCTTGTATTTCCGGTGACATCGCACTGAGGATTCAACATGACGTAAGTAGGCGTCATACAAAAACTTCAAAACCCGGTCAACCGCCACGGCGTTTTCCGACTTCCGGGATAACTTCGTTTTCCCTTGGGTAGGCCTATAATTCGCCAAATAACAAATTGAAAACGCCATTACGTAATTAACAAATTAACAACTCAAACACACTGTCGTATGAAAACACACGACGATGTCACCGGAAGTAGTTAAAACATAGTGTCGCATAGAGACGTACATTAAATAACTTACACGCCCTATTAAAGTTGTTAATTAAGAACGCGACGGCGGTCACATCTGGTTGAAGGCAGGACTCAGGAGAGCTACAAGCTCGCTGCAGTTTGTCTGTGTCAGACATTGGTGAGCGCGTGTAGCAGCGTCGGATGCACTCAGCATCAGTACCACTGATAGACTGGTAGCGTCCATCTGGCCTCCCATCCCTGCCCCATGCAGCAGACTGCCGAGCATGCGGGAATCTGTCGTGAATCAAGGCCGTCGTTTGAGTATACGAATGCGCTGATGGCTAAGTTGAGATCCGGGCAGTCTCTCCCACTGGAAGTTGCTCCAGGACATTTCCCATGGGTACTACTACGTAAACGCAAAGAAAGCTTACAAACGGTATCAATTTACGGTTAGGGTTAGGGTCAGGGTTATGAGTAGTATGGTCGACACCTTAGATGCTCCATTGCTCACTCAAACATTCATTCCACCAAAATGCGATTTTCGGAGGAATTAAGGAGGGTAGCTTCTGAAGAAGTCACACTTGAGCTTGTCGAGATCTTACTTTATGGGTTAGATTGTTTTTTTCTTACCTAAGGCAGATTTAAAATCATTAGATTTCTGTGGTTAAACGATTTCTGATGAAACTGCTCAAGTCGTCTAACAACGACATCATTAGTGACTGTCGACATTTTTTTAAATTTCTGTATGCCCAGTGAACTCTTAGCAATAAGAAGATGAATGAATGAATGAATGAATGAAGCATAAAGATAGTCTTGAAGGTAAATTCATGTCTTGTTATGACCTGTTAAACCATTTTTGGTATTATTAAGACTTTAGTGTAATGTCAACTTTGTTCAGTTATAGTGACCTTTTTATGCTGTTTCGTTTCGTTAATTTTACGTTACTCTGCCGTTTGTAAAAAATAGGCTAATGTCATACTTATTATACGATTGACACAATATGTGACATTACTTCATATTCGTCATTCCTTTAACATTTCTTATTTATGTTAGTTAAGCTTCTTACATTTCTATCGGATGTTCAGTCTGGTGAACGAAGATTATCAATACGGTTAGTGAGTTCTTACGTTTCAGTATAGGCTGCCATGGGAGGTACGTCCGTGGGGGGACTATCCTAGACCTGGTTCAGTTACCGGTTCACTGCTGCTGCTGCCGCTGATAATGATGACGAGCGTCATGCATGACGTCATTTCTACGACCGCCGTCACTCCAGTGCGTGGGAGACGGCTTCGCTGTCTACTAATCTAGACTGTTACGTCGCGGAACTGCTTTCGATAAAAACGCCGCACATGCCGGCATGCTACCGTCTCTACCGAGCTGGCCCCGCTGGCCGGGAACTAGACATTTCCCCTGGACGTTCCCCCTGGGGGCATAACCCTGGCTATTGCTGCTTAAACCTTAAACATTAAAAATTCTTGCTAATTATATCAATTTTGGGTTAGGGTTACGGTCGGAGTTAGGGTTAGGATAGGTTTAGCAAGTTTTTTTAAAGTTTATGCAGTCGTACGGTCGGTCACGGGGAGATTAATGTCCGTGGGATAAATGTCTGGCACCTGCCTAAACAGACTGCGTAATTAGTCACGGGAATGCCAGACGCAGCAGCTGGTCAGCGCGTACTCTTCGTCTTGATCGCGTAAGGACAGCGGGATAATTTATTAATTTCCGATCAGCTCACCTCATTACGCGACACCGTCGTAACGAGAAAAAACCGCCAGAAGGCAGCATAGCAGCCTAGTACGAGCATTTGGCATCCCCATGACCAATTACGCAGTCTCTTTGGGCGCTGTCGTGCGTTTTGGTTTAGAAAAAAAACGATATCCTATCAGAACCTAATCTTACGAGAACGAAATGCTAACACGAAGCCTAATCGTTGCCCAATTCTTACCCGCACTAACAGTTATCAAGTTCAAAGAATTTAGTTCAAGGTTCAAAAAAGTTCAAGAGATAAAAAGTCCAAAACACGGTCACTCAAAATTCTGATCAAAACTGTTATCTTACTGTGGCAGATTTCCTAGATTTTGTCCGTACAACGCACTTTAATTAAACAATTTTCTTAACGACAGATATGCTATAATGTTAGGCTGTTTTCCCAGTGTTACGTCATGTTTACTTTACGGTTATATACGAAAGGCCAGTGTATCTGTAATCCTATTATTAAAACTTGTAGTTTCACTGCGACACCCAACGCAGTCTCTTCTCGCCCAAATAAATCCTTATTACTATAGACCAGCGCGGTCTCTCAGTTCCCAGTTACGTGATCCGTGACCAAGTACGCAGTCTGTTTGCATGGGTGTAGATCCCCGTGGGACAGCGGGGACAAATCCCCCCAGAATTTGGAGTAGGGGGCGCTAAGGCAAATTGTCCCCCTCAGATTTCGTCATATAGGTACAAAAATGGGGCCTTCAAAATACGCCAAAATCCGTTTTCGGCCGGAGCTCTGCCCCGGACCCCGCTGGGGGAGCTCACGACGCTCCCCCAGACCTCATAGTCGGCTGGGAAGGGAACACCCCTTCCCATACCCCACCCCACTCGGCACCGACCTACCTTCGGCGCTCGCCATGCGTCCCCCCAGAAGTCCAGCCAGATCTACGCCTATGTCTGTTTGGGCAGATGTGAGACATTTCTCCCTGGGACTTTTCCCTCGAATATCCCCCCTTGACTACCGGCACTAGCGGTCTACGGTTCAAACGAGTTTTCGTAATGAGATACAGCAATGACAAACGCAGTGAGCTTTCTTACAAGCCCTGCAGACGCCCTTGAACCAGTGTTAACAGGATACCGGCAGACTGTTGGTGCTGTGTAAGAAATAGCCTCACAACGTCTGCACCAAAAAACCTGCAGGAACTCACAGCTGGACTTAAACCACGGCGGCCTCTGTATGTGACTCCGACAGCCAGCAGCCGGCCAAACCATGCAAGCAATGCAGCCTATAGCTAGCTCAAAGCCCGGCACTTTTTAGAGTAAAAATAGAATGGCCGACAGAAAAGTACGCAAATTAGCCGGTGTTTCTTTGGTACGGTCGTGTTTTTAACACATCGCCCGGTAGGTGTGTGAAGTCTGAGTCTCAGTCTACCTTGTAAGTTGAGGTTGGCGCTGGCGGCCATCTTGCCGTGCGCATTGGACACCTCGACCTTGTACGACCCGGAGTCGGCGCCGCTCGCCTTGTCGACGGTCATCGTCAGCGTGTACGTGTTCTCCTTCCCGTCCACCGGGTCGATGCTGAACTTGAGCCGGTCGCTCGCCTCGAGAGGCGTGTCGCCGCGGTACCATTTCGTGTCGGGCTTCGGCGCCGCTTCGATCTCGCAGCTAAACACGACCGCCTTGCCGTCCTGCCGTAGCGACGGCTTCTTGGTGAACTTGGGTGCGATGCTCATCGTGCCCGGCCGCTCGGCTCAATCACTGGTGACTTTGTCTGACGTTGATGCTGGTGATAGGCAAAGATGCTGATATTGCTCAGAACCGCATCACCGCCGCCCAGTCTCCGCAACTGCCTGCATCAATAGAAACAACAGTATCAAGCTAAACTCATAATGTCGATGTTTTTGAATAAGGAGTGGTCGTTAGGTCGCTTGAAGAAACTGACCGGTAAGCTGGGTGATACCAGAAAAGTTCACCTACGATCGGCCCTGAGCAGTCGCCAAAGCCGTAACCAGAAATTTATTTCGGGTTGTTTTCTTCCGTCCTTTCCGGCGCTTTCTTTCCTTTCCTTTCCCCTCCTTTCCTTCTTTCCCCTCTTTTCCCCCGCATCAAATCCAGCTAAGATATTTGGAGGTAGCGGTGTTATCTCCCCCTAGCGGGAGAGTACGACATTTCGGTGGGTTTTAAATACACAATACGAGCCCCGATGCAGACACATTTTGGTGTGTTTAGAGCCCAGAAAACGTGTCCGGTGGCTGCAAAATGGCATCCTATTTCTGTCAAACGAAATCTAACAACTGAAAAAATGTGATCGTTTCTCAACGTACCGTATGTTGCTGTAAAGTCGCTTATTAAATTCTACGTGATTATTTTTTACATCTTATTTCGAGGGAGGGGTGTTTTAATACCAAAACACCCCACACCCGGCTATTTACGGTCTTGGCAGTCGCCCGCGCGTGCACACCTTGGAGTGTGGCGAAAGAGACCTCGAGCATGTGCGTGTATATATGAAAACTTCTCGATTCTGACGTTTTGTATCTGAATTTTCGTACCTCAACTCTCTGAAATACTGCTGATAATCAACTTGCTGTTGTGTAGCGTAAAATGTAAATTATGTGTTACAATTTGCAACTACAATGAATGTTTTTAGAAAAATTTGAAAATGAGGATTATATCACAAGCAACCAAACTATCATTGACTGTCATTAAAATAGATTTAAATTAAGAAAAGTTATAGAAAAATGCAAATGGGTGTCCCAGTTTACTGAAACAGGATATAATAATGAATAATATGCACATTTCTGTTTCGCCATAAAATGCGCGCATTAAGCTTGACATAAATTATTGGGCAAACTGGGCAGGGGCGCAACCACGGCTGAAAAGTTGAGGGGGACCAAGGTGTGGGTCTCAACACCGGGGCGCTTGCGGGCTGGGTGTTGGGTAGGGGAGGGGATCTCTCTGTGAGGGTCCGGGTATTACCCCCGGAAAATTTCTGAAAACTCAGATACTAAATCCTGCATTCTGGTGACTACCTGCTGTGAAATTTCTTGCTTTTTGAAAACCACGGCCAAGAAGTTGGGGGACCAATACATTGTTGGTCCCCCAACTTAAAAGTTGTTGCGCCTATGAAACCGGGAGTTGAACAGAGACACCATGCCGGTAACTTCAAGACCAGCTTGCACCCTGTTAAGCGAAGCAACTGTCGATTGCATTTTTAGACATTACACATTTTATCGTGTCTTACAGAAAGTAACTATGTACGAAACAAAATTAACAACAAAACGAAACTGTGTTGGAGACGCGATAGCTATCTCGCAGACAGAAAATCAATAACACGTAGGAAAAAGTTCATACATGCATCGCACTGTCTGGCATCTCACGGCAGAACGAGAAGAAAAAGGTATAGACCTTTTATTTGCAGACAAGAGAGCCAAAAACGCTCCGCAAAAATTCCACGAAAGACATGCAGAAACTGCTTCAATCTGCCAAATTGCGGTACAGTAAATAACGTTGTCGCCTATTTGTTGGGACAGCGTACAAGTGGTAAGAGGGTCCCTTACAATTAATTTAAAGCAGAGATTCCCGGAGATTTAGCTCAGTACATACATTCGACTCAGTACACATATTGTAATAATGTAAGTGACGAGTTGTTTTTAAATCTATAAAAAAAACGGGTACAATTACTGCTAAAATCACCCGAACGTCTAAAATCAAAACTGAAGACACAAGATTCTCTTAATGTGTATTTTTAGGGCACCTGTTAGTGCAGTTTTGTACTGCCTTTGAGCCCTGTAGACACATTCGCTCTATTGTTATGTTACAGTCTGCTTCTTTGTGTCGAAATATGTGATTTGATTTGATTCCAACAGAGGTCTAATACAGTAGCCAAAAGTAATGGCTAAATCATGGATATATTTTAGCACACATTTACAGCTCCGGTTTATGTCAACTTTACACTGTATTTCGATGACTTTTGTATCGTCTAGAATGTCCTGGCTCGACGTAGACATGGCAATAACTAATTTTAGATTACAACTGATCGAATGAGTGATTGATCAGATTTCGATTCTTACCGTGTGCACGGCTGTGTCGGTCTCTGCAGGCGTCTGTTACTCTACAAAGGCAGCGATACAATAACTAATCGGTCTGGACGATCGCCAGCAGACGCATTTCACACGGGAACCGACTGATCGCGATCCGGACATTGTTCACCCTGACTGACATTACTTAGAAGTTACGAGTCACTAATGATACCAGTTTAGGGTGAGGATCAGGTTTAGAGTTAGAAATAAAGTTAGCCAGTGGGTAGCCAGAAAGGTGGTGTTCGGAGGAAACGTCTGAGTGAGAATTTATCAAATCAAATCAAATCTTTATTAATGCAAAAGGGCCAGTTGGCCACTAACAATGCAAACATCATTTAGTTAAGATATTTATCTTTCGTTGTATTTCTTTATTTTATGTTGACTACCATTTGGTGAATAAAGATGAATAAAGATGCTACACCCTATGACCAAGCCCGCGAGTGATTGTCGACGTGTTGATGCACGGCTGAGGGACTGAACGGACAAACTACGGATGCTGACGTCGTCGTACTGCTAGTTCATACACCTGTATCAGCTGGCCTGCTAGTTCATACACCTGTATCAGCTGGCCTGGCCACGAAACAACTGATACAGCACCGGCATGGGCATAACTTGCAGTGAATATGGGTGCATGGCCAGAAATTTTAACTCGGGGCCTAGTTGCCCTCTGCAGGGACTCCCCATCTTATGGCGGATGTAAACGGTGCATATAAATAACACAGACACTTTGTTAAAATAGTTTTCTTTACGTGGGATCGGAGGGCTAGCTGGCAGTGGCAGCGAGATGGGTACAATTATGGTGTAGTGTATGCCCGGTCGTACAATATGCTGCATCTGCCGGCGATAGGTGTCTATGAATAGCTCATCCATTGATGATTGATGATGATTGATTGATTGATTGAAGATTTCAGTTCTTGCTGTCTATTTCTTACGTAATGCGGAACAGATACATGCACGCACAGGGGACAAAAGGCCATCGTTCCCTTTGACACGCTGACAAATATTTCTTGTAAATTTCCGATACGAAATAATTGTAAACATTTTTACTCTATTGCCACTCCTCCTTGCTATTTCTCGGGATGCGCCAAATATAATTCATGCAGATAAAGGTTATTATTATAGATGGCTTCTTCGCCACGGCAGCTTAATGCGTACAGTCCACTAGTGAAATATCCACAAAAATGACCAGAAAATTTTGATGATGCCCTGAAGGGATAATCTCCTATACCGCTGATGTACTAAATAGTACAGTACAATGATACTATAACTGGGTTGTCTTCATCCTCCTAAAAGCACAAAAATGCACAGATTTTGACATTAAATTTAAAAAATTTAACGGGGTAATTCTGGACCCGTACAAGAAAGAAGTTGCAGTACCCCTCCCCGTACCCTACCTCAACCGGGCTCTAACTCAATAACCCCTCGCTTCGCTTCCAATATATTATAATTTTTTAAAAAAGTAATCATTTAAGTGACACCATCACTAGGCAACAGTTGCGGGGGGGG
>Ga0049105_1000566_pt1 | contig 13377 bp, 9 predicted proteins | sample WorMetvaBAHAMAS1_FD_61260 | JGI IMG/M metagenome (GOLD analysis project Ga0049105, IMG submission 61260) | Worm MetaG Olavius vacuus BAHAMAS.1 | ecosystem: Host-associated > Annelida > Digestive system > Unclassified | place: Germany: Marburg | collected 2013-04-09
AAAAAAAGTTAAATTAACACTAATAGGAAGTCCGCTTCCGATGAGCCCCCCAAGATGAACATGGTACGTTGTCCCCAAGCTCCCAAAGGGGGGAGGGGGCTCAAAAATGCAGTGTCCAAAAGTTGAACAATAAGCTGCGATAACTCCGAGATAGGATGTCAGTTACTATTAGTCACTAATAGGAAGTTGCATAATCGGCGCTTTCGATTGGTACCGACCTCGATGACCTTGAATGACTTTAAACGGCGTAACAGCCCTTATTGAGCGTTTTCCACCGAATTCGATAGCTTTACAGGCCGATTACGTCAGTGGTTGAAGATAGACCTATAATGTCCGTAAAATTATTGTCTCTCATATCCAATCTTCCACTTTTGGCCAAAACTAATGCACCCTGCAGCGCGGTCTCTCTGCGATAGCTGAGCATCTTGTTATTGCTTAGTTACAAATACTAATTTTGCGTAAAATTTCCAATTGTCAGATTTTAACGCTAAAATGCACTAAAATCGATTTCGGCTGGGGCTCCGCCCCAGACCCCGTTAGGGAAGCTTACAGCGCTTACCCAGACCTCCTAGCTGGATTTAAAGGGGCCTACCTCTAAGGTGATAGAGGGGACAGAGGAAAGGGAGAGAAATGGGGAGGGAGGTAAAAGAGGAGGGGAGAGGGGAGAGAGGGGAAGGGATATCTGCGTCCCGGATTGGGAAAGTAAATAGGTGGCAACCCTAAATAATAATAATAATAATTTCATATCAGGTCCATTCTCTGTCTGTTGTCTTTGAAACTACTTGATATAAAAAGCTGTGTTTAGATCATGAATCTGTTCCGAGGTTTCGGCAACATTTGCTGCACATTTCATCAAATTCTGAGATGGTCGAGCTGGAAAGTGTCAGACAATTTGTTGATTCGACACAGAATGACCGACATAAATAACTGTGTCACCTGTTCTCCCATGCTTGTTAACAGTGTCTCTACCACCGACATGGGAAATGGGGTGGCCATACAATTGAACCAGATGAACCCGGTGACTATGGGCTTGATATTTTTTTGCTGAACAGAACATGGATGCTGTCAAGTCGAGTGTGTTTACAGCGGCAACCTATTCCGCACCTTCGTCAGGTGTGCATCCTGCTTCCAGTTGGCAGTATCAGCTCACGTACGAGATGGAGAAACTGAGTGAGTTACGGCGACAAGTTGTGGCACAGGAAGAACGATTCCATTCATTGCAGCAACAGTTTGAACATCTCAGCAACGACAGCGATACAGCAGGTTGAAATTATACGCTTCTCTTGTTCTGTCTCGCTACATTTCGTCCAAGCAGATTTCTGTATTGCAATACAATGTAGTTCAATAAAGTAAAAATTTATACAGCACCGTACATTATAGAAGTAGGCCTAGATTTTGAGATGATTGGTCACACAGATAGCACAGCTTAACATCATCAACAGTAGAAGGCTCTCTCGTTTTCGTCTGTTATTTAAAACTAGTTACACTCTTGTTGATGCAGCATGCGGACTGCAAAGGTCATGTTGATTTGCACAACTGCTTATATTTCACCCGATTATTTATTGAATTGTCAGTAGTTTTAATCATTATGTTTACTAATTTAAGCAGCTGATTTTAGCAGACAGTAATGATGTGTCCTAAACTGTGATGCTATCACTGCCAAAGTTAAGCCCTTATGGTGGGATAGAAACTAAAGGTGCACCGATAAATGGCACTGGCTGATTATTGGTTGGCTGATAATTGGCACCTAACAATCCGCTGATTATTGGCCGATTGCCGATTAATACAAAAAACTTATTTTGCTGTCTTATTTAAGTTATTTATTTAGACTCCGGTTGTTATCCAAGGATTCGTACTTACTTGAAGGACTGCAGAGTGCAGACAAAACAAAAACGCTCCCAAAAGTAAAGTAACAAAATGCACCCACTTTTGCCGGAAACTGAAACCACTGTCATGTTTGTTTACTTTTGATAATAAAAATGAAACTTGTACTTACCAATTGTGTAAACGACAATCGGCCGATACAAACGTACTAATCGGCCGATACCGATTCGATATCGGCCATTTGCCGATAATCGGTGTTGGCAAATTAGTACATTGGTGTCGGTCGATTGTCGTTTACACAATTGGTATTGGCCGGTGCATCTCTAATAGAAACTGTTGTCATTATTACGATTATTGTGTTGCCTCAGCTTGTCTGTAAGTGTAATGTTGTACGTGCAATATGCAAGCAGCAGTGAGCGCATACAGCAGTGCCGTTGAGTCGTTGGTGAAAATCAAAGAGCGTGAGCTTGCGCTTGCGTTGATGCGTGTTGCTGAGTTGACACGACAGCTAGATCAACTGCGCCAGGGCCAACTCGACGGCGTTCTTGTCGACTCTACGAGCACTCATGCCAAGTTACTTGACCGTAACCCTGAGGTTTGATCATATATACTCAACTCAACTTTATGCTGAAAATGGCCGCAGGAGCAAAGTACCTCTGCATCGGTATCTGAAACGTAAACTTTAGGCAAATTCCGTTGTTACTTTACTTTTACACTTAAATGAGCTGGCAACCGGTTTCCAGTCAGACGTTATTGGTTGATCAAGCCAACACTTATTTAATAGAGATTTTAAAATATGTACAGAATCAACATTAACATTGCAGTCTGGTAGACTTAACTCTGTGGGCATTGAATAAACGTACAGACATACGTACATACATACATATATACATATATACAATACATACGTAGTTACGTCCATACATATTATTCATACATATAGGCAACTGAGTGTATTTTTTGCATTTATTTGCAGAATCAGTTGCCTTCTTAAGCTTTGTTTACTGCAAGTTGTTAAAAGTTTTTGTTGTTAGTGCAAATGTATAGGAGTGCAAATGTATATGTGTCGCCATTTATGGCATTAGGCAAGGTATCCAGCCTAAATTGCTTCAGTGCTGTGTAACAGGTCTCATTATACAGGTAAGCTAACTTATAAAGTAAGCATCGCTCAGACGAGGATTACAATTTGTACCATTCTTTTTGTGTATTTTGGAATAGAGACTGTTATCGTGTGTGTTTTATTGAAGTACTTTGAGGCTAGGTGGCAGTTCGGGCGTCTAGTGGTAGTGCATCATTCTCATTTCACCCACAGGGCCCAACATAGAATAACTACACGTACTTTTTGTATATTTAATCAACCATCCAGGTTAACTCAGCCTGGCCATCCCTTCGGGGTAGGCAGAATGAGTGCCAGTGAAATCTGGAGAGTAAACAGGTCCACCACGCAATACACTAGCCATGTATCAATGATCTCATTAGTATCTGGCTTAGGGCTACATAAAATGGAGATTAATTTCATCCTGTGGGACTGTAGGGCTGTGAAAGCACTTTACTTCACTTGTACTTCGAGACTGTTGATGTGCTGTTGTGTGTTCAGTTGTTGGAGGGTATAGTTCGTCCGCTGCAGTCGGCTCAACAGACTTCGGCAATACAGCGCAGTAAATTGGCAGCCGACGTTGTGCTGCGGGCAAAACACCAGGCCCCGTCGTCGAGTAGTAACGGGAGTATGAACCAGGTCGCTGCTGATGGCAACCAGTCACCATCTGTCCTCTCAACATCGTCATCTAAGGTGACGTCATTATCGACAAGTGGCAGTTCGGTGTGCAGTAGCGACTCAGAAGAGGCACGGATGGACAGGAAGGAAAGTCTTCTCAACAGTAAGACGGAACTCGATGCAAATGCTTCAAGTGCGACGGATGCCAAGATAACAGTAGATATGAACGAGAACGTTATCACTTCTCGTAAAGCACCTAGTCACGGTAAATCTCACGAGATTTCTGAGAAAGCAACTCCACCGTCTGTGAAACCGTCAGAGGTCAGCAGCACACCTTTGTCGTCGTCGTCGTCCGCTGCCATCCAAAACGTTAGTTCTGACGTGACACTGGCAAAAATTCCACCCAGTCTGACAAATACGTCGGCTCCGGCAGGTGGTACCACGGATTCGTCATCATCTCGTGCCGGTACACGTTCCTGGGTGTCGCCTTCCAGCTACAGACAGAAGCTTGGATCGCAGGCTGCGAGCCGTTATCAGAGCGTGACTAGCCGCTTGTATGGTGACGATTGGTTTGGCAGTCTTAGCAGCAGGGTCAGCAGAAGGCCGAAATCTAACACAGCGGAACCCACCTCATTCACGGCACCGGTGATGGCAAACTCCTCGGAGGAATCTCAGTCCGATGAATCTCTAACGTCAAAGTCCACAGCCGATAACGTGGCTTCGTCTGTTACTGTTTCAGGCTCAAATAGTGTGCCAGCTGACGCTAATTCCACAGCGCCTGCATCGTCTTTACATTTTGTGTATTCGTGCAGCACATCGAAACATAGCACGGTGGAGCGTCCCAGTTTAACAAGTGACAGCGGTGACGACGATGACGACGAAAATGTTGTGGATGACAGCTACGAAGATGAGTATGTTGACAAAGCTGTCGATGTGGGGGATGCGGACGGGTTTGGACTGCAGCCGAAGGATGGCGACCGGTTGATGAAGAAAGATGTGGCAAGATGGCACCAGCGTCTCGTTGTGTCGCCACCACCACGTCGAGCTGCTCATGCCCAGCGACGGTTTGAAGACCCTGATAAAGAACTCGGTACAGCTGGTAGGGATCTCACATACGGCCGTTCGGTGCAGTCAAACTCCGCTATGCTGAGCGTCCCGGTGTCACCGAAAAGTCCGGAGTCGTCGAAGCACGTCAGTTTTGATCCATTTACGTTGTCGTTGAATGCAGCGCTGGAAGGAGAACTGGATGTGCTTCAGAACTTGTTCTCACAGGTTTTATTGCATTGAATTATCTTTTCTATTACTGTGTGCACCAGCCCTGCGGATTAACTTGTTCAAGTCCAGCGCCCACCGTGTTGAGTGACTGAGACAAGTGAACCTGGGTTCAGTTTAGCTGTATGGTATCCCGTGAGAGTCACCGTGGCACCAGAAAGGATCTCCGACCAAATTTGTTTCATTGCTCCAGTCCAGTGGTAACATGCGTGACTGTGGTGTTAGAGATTCCGTGATCAAATCCCGGCATTTTGTGTGTTTGTCACAAAAACCACTACATTATACAGCCTAGGCCGTGAGCTGCACACTCTTACTGCAGCATCTTGGTCGACTCGGCCTGCAAGCCTCTGTGAGATGGTAAAACAAGAAGCTCCGCTACCGCAAAGAGCACAGCATGTCTGTCGTGCTTAGTTGGTGTACTTTGACATTTCTCGGGAGAAAATCTGTTGATAGCTAATCATCCACTTTTACGTAATTGGCCACGAAAGCTACCAAATTCACTAGAGGGCTGTGTAATGTAGTGTAATCAGTACCCTTCATTATGCCAAGAGGCAGCAAAGCAGTAGTATACAGTACAAATGTAGCGTAAATGTAAATTTATTTTTAAAAAAGCAACAGTTCAGTATGTGCTGCAGTCTTCAGCAAAACCGTTGCGTCTTCAGCAAGTGTTGGAACTTCAAGAGCGAAGCTGATGATTATTTTGAACAGTATTTTAAGTGCAGAGTGTCCAGCACTCCTGGAAATTTACTGGAATTATTTTTCCTCCTGGAAATCCTGGAAATCTTCTGGAACTTTGCAAAATCTGGAAATTTTCTGGCTAAGTTTGTGTGTTTATTGTTATTATGACTCACAATTCTTGTGTTTCAAAATGTATCAGTAGAAACATCTGGTTTCGTATTCAACTGTAACTGTAACTGTTAGTGATGGTTGGATGACACTGTGATAGGTGTCGGATGGGGCCTGTCACCACATGCTTCTTCATTTAAGTTAAAATTCACCCTTTCAGAAACCTCGCATTCTGCTGAATTTTCCTCAAAATGTCTCCCAGAAACTCCTGGAAATCTACTGGAAATCAGACCAGCTGATCTTTTAGACACCCTGAAGTGTTTTACGTAATGAATGACTGGTGTTGGTGCTGTTATTATTTCATTTTGCAGTCAACAGTTGCCGAGTTAGAGAAATTACCAGTTGTGCACATGTGTTACAAGGTTGATAATATGAATCAGTCCAATGAAGACGGATTGACAGTGCTACACAATGGAGTCTGCAGTGGCTGCCAAGATGTTCTCGAGTTCCTAGTTCACGCGGGATGTGATGTCAACGTCGCTGACTGTGATGGATGGTTTGTTTTTATTGTGATGTACGAAAAGAATGTAATCAGTGATAAAATCTTCACGACGTGGCTATTCGCTTGGATGACCAGTTGTTTAATGTAAATATTGAAACGGTAATAATATACAATAATAATAATAACAGTATTTGTACAGCGCCATAAAGTCCGAAGATACAGAGACGCTGGGTACATGTACAGCAGTGTTAAAAATACAGCTGCATTTTTCATGCACAGTGAAGGTGGTTGATCAACATCCGATATATAGTATAGGCAGCCTCTGGTTAATCAGCTGCCCATATTGGATGCAGCTTATAAATGTAACTGGGCCAGTTGAAACAGTAGTGCTTAGACTGTGGAAAATACTATAAAACTCGTTTTTTTCGTGTGCCCTTTATTTCGCGAATTTCGCAAGCCTGGCAAATTCGCTAAAATAACGGGCCACGAAAATTTGAATACAGTAGCGTTTCAGTGTAATAGGAAGCAAAAACGCCAAAATTACGGGGTCTAAAATAATTACATTGACTCAAACGCCAAAATTAAGGGTGGCCAAAATTAAGGGTTTAGCAGTGTTTGGTCTGTGCTATGATTTTCAGTGTTTGTGTTCCAGAATAGTAGCTAGTTTTTTCACTGTGAAATGTTGTCCTAAGATCATAACTGCAGAGATGATAATGGATTGCAAATTACTGAAATAAGCACAGCTAGGTATAAAGGAATGATTAGATTGTATGTGTCTGCGCATGTGTAATTGTGCATGTATGCTGGGGCAGGACACCACTGCACTGTGCGGCGTCAAGTAACAACATTGAAGCCGTTCAGCTGTTAATCGAGCATGGTGCCGGTGTGCTGGCATTTACGTGGGACACCGAACGTGAAACTCCGCTTGACAAATGCTGTCCTGACAGCCCGGGGTTCGAAGGGTGCTACCAATTTATTACAGGTGCTGGCTGTATATGTATGTATGGTAAAGACATCTTAGATGGTTATCGAGTTAACGTAGTGCTTTTGTAGTGTATGTGATAATGCGAATGCTGTATAGGAACAGTTACTAGCCTAACTGCATTACCAATAACCATGTGCCGTAATGTTCTTATCAGCTGTTGTCACCAGTGTCGTATTTGTGTAATTGATTATCTTAGATTAATTATCTTTTTAAATGTTATAGCACCTCGGCCTGTAATGTGCTCTTTTATGCTTATATGCCAATGTTGCTTTGCGATTGTAAGTTTTATTAAAGAAAGTTACTTACTTACGTACTTGATAATAATGATAATAATATGCATATTTCTGTCCCAGTGTGAGGTCATAACTTTGGAGCCGATGGAGGCGCAGGTGAGATGATGTTGCCTCTGCCAAGGAGATTATGTAATGTCGTTTGTCCGTCCGTCCGTCTGTCTGTCTGTCTGTGTGTTAGCAACTTGGCGTAAAAACTACTGAACGAATCTTCGTGAAAATTTTACCGCACGTTTCCGCAGAGAAGGAAGAACTTATTAAATTTTGGAACTTATCCGCTTCTGGGTCACGAAGTGAAAAACATTGAAAAGGTAAAGTGCAGTTTAGAGATTACCAAGAACGTTGCATTAAAGAGAGACATCCTGGGTCGAAAGTAAAAATCTGACCGATAACTTAGAAATGGCATGAGCTAAGTTGTAAGTTTGTATTATTCACTAAAAGGAAGTCGCATACAATCTTTAGATTGTTAGCACAGTTGGTAGATCATACACTCCATTCCAGATACTATTTACAAGAATGTATAGTGGCCAAGGCTAAGGTGTGGCAAGCCTGAAATAAACTGGACCATTTAAACCATACAAAAAAGTTGTCTGAGTTAAATTAGTACATTTTGATGTCTTGCTGTGACACAATAGATCACGGGAGGCGCAGGTGGTAACCTTAAATGACCTTGAATGGCATACTGTCTCCCGACATGCACTATCTCTGCGGTAGCTGAGCTTTTTGTTTACTTTACACGTATGTCAATCTGCATCGTCTAATCAGCTTAATGTTTCGTCCTTCCGCCTGCCAACTGTCGGCAGTCATTATTATTATTATTACGATTTATATAGCGCCAATTTCGAGGATCGAGTCAGAGGCGCTGAGTCATGTCTCCGCTCCGTCCCTGTCAACCTTCCGGCGCCATTTGAAGACACACTTATTCCGCTGCTGTTACAACACTTTGATTCTGCTCATCTGCTGTACTTACTCTGACTGTAGTGGTCCTCGTGGTGGCATTGCTGCTTAGGCCACTCTAAAAATTCCTGTGATGATGATGATGATGTCATTGTATGTTGGTGGTCATTTTCAGATGCGGTATCGATGTTGGGTGTGGCAAACAACGGGCGAGTGTATGCCGTTGCCAACTACAACGCCAGCAGTGTGGATGAAATGTCTTTCGTTGCTGGCGACCAGCTGACCGTGTTGCACAAGGGTGATGAGAAGGAAACGGCATGGTGGTGGGCAAGACGTCCTGACGGAACGGAAGGCTACGTTCCGCAGAACTTGTTGGCAGTAAGTAATGTTGTCTTCATATGTCCGTTATATCAAAAACAAAGATTTGATCTTCTGACTACGTCATGAAGGACAGATGAAAGATCGGATAGTTGGTTTCTGATGTCATGGACAAGAGTAACATAGGTGGCCACACAGAGAGTGGTTTGATGAGATTATAGACTGGTGTGGTGTGAAGCTAGCTGGGCAAGAGATGAGCTACTCTGTATAGGAGAACTGAGTAGAATCAGATAATTAAAGACTGTTGTGTTGGACTCAAATTGGCTTTGAGTCTGACGTTAATGATGGTAATAATCGAGTACTTTGCTGTAACATACTACAGTCACTGAGGAGCAGCAGTACTACATTGCAGTGTGTGAAATGATAAGCAGTACAAGAAGCTTAGCTGCCGCTAAGAAAGCGTGCATCTAACATTGCTCTGTCGGGGCCTCATTGTACGAAAGTGCACAGTTTCGACAAATTCCAACCATTAAATTCGTCTGAATTACAACTTTTCGCAACAATTTTCTAATTGAAAACGATTATGGTACATAGAAGTTTAACACTATAACAATATAACCATGACAACATAGTGTACAAAGAATGTTTATTATCATCATATAAAATCGGAGTGGAAGCAATAAAATTGCCTCAAAACTTGCCCTTCTTACGATCATTCATCGTACATGTCAGCCTGTTATCCCCTGTGAATATCCGGATAAACTTTGTCTCTTCAGAAACTAGAGTGATTGTCCTACCTGATAGTGAAAACTGCACGATCATGTCTTCATTCGTCTGAACAAAACACCGGAATGTGACGGACAGACAGACAGACAGAATTCTCTGACAATAGCATGCTGTAACACAGTTAGATGCACACTGAAAATTTAGTGAATACTAGTCAGTCCAGGTTAGAGACTCTTACTATGCTGTCTGTTCATGGTATCTTCTTACAGAAGTGCTCCAAGTATGGTGATACGGTAGTGATGTAATAAATATAATTTCTATCGAGTAAAATGGAACTGGAGTCTTGTCTTGTCTTCAGTCCACCTCTGGAACAGTCTGCTACCTGATGTCACCTCAGCTCCAATGCTGACTGTTTTTCGGAATTGCCTCAAAACTTGCCCTTCTTACGATCATTTCCTTCCTAACTGTTTCAGATTCCAGTTATGTACAGTATGCCTTGTGTAGTGGTTTAGCAGTCTTGTAATTGGGCCATTCCAAATAATGCTAATGTAATTGTCGATCTGAAGCTTGGCCGCATCACAGATAGAGTTGGTTTTGCTTGTTACAGTCAGCTGCCACATGAAGTACTGACTCCAAAGATAATCCAGTTCAAGCTGTAATGTCGTAAGCCATGATCTTCTCAGTTTTCTCTTTTCCACACTCCTGATGTTTGTTGCATCATGCCCTTGTCCATGCAGAACTGTTCTCCATGCAGAACTGTTCTGTGTTGTATTGTGTACTGAAGCTGTGCACAGTCATAAGCACACTTAGATGAGCAGTTCTTACAGTTCTCTGGATTGGGTTTTGTCACACTGGGCCCATTTCACTGAGCGTAGATTTATTTGTGTTTATCTGTGTGTATTTTGTGTGTTTTTGTTTCATGCTGCATAGTTGTTGTATTATTGTGAGCCCAGTGGGGTGCACCTGATGGGATTGAAGCCTACTCCTTAGGACCTATGTTCCTTCAGTGCTTTGACACTGTTGGTTGGGTCATTTGACCTGTAAAACCTGTCCCCGATATGACCTATAATGTGTTTTGTGGGACGTTAATCTTTGCTCTATCTATCTATTTTTGTATGGTGTGTGAAAAGTAGATGAACTGGAGTAGTTGTGTTGATGTTGACTGATCATCCAGTGAACATATGTGTACGTGTATATCAGTTGTATCCACCGACGGGATGCAGAAACGTGCCGAAGAAGTCGCTGGTTGAGACGAGCTGCTGAAGCTCCGTGTATTTATACAATCAACAACAACACGTGCTGCCGGCTTGTGTTGACTCACCTAGGCTCGGCTTCTTGATTTGCTCAACTTCTGTGTATAACTTATATGCTATGAATTTTTCAGTGTCGGTCGATAATGCATTCCATGCTTTCTGCTTGACAGAGTAGTGAGCTCGCAGTTGTCGGTTTACTGTTGTGTTGGTGACTGAGTGTATGCTTTTGAGCTACAGGCTTGTAGTTGTAGTGAAGTATAATAATTAATGACATTATTGTTAAGGTCATACTGCCATTGTTACCACTGTTTCTTTGTATTTGCTCGTCAGTACCAGTGTAATTGATTGCATGCAAAGACACATCTCCTGTGATCTATTGTGTCACAGCAACACATCAAAATGAACTTATTTAACTCGGACTACTTTTTGTCTGGTTTAAATGGTCCAGTTTATTTCAGGCTTGACACACATTAGCCTTGGCCACTATACATTCTTGTACGTAGTATCTGGAATGGAGTGTATGATTTAGTCACAGTTTTGTGGTTCGTTAACTGTAGGCTGATGTCTGCTGCTTATCAATGTATAACCGTTGTATCATCATGGATCACAAATCGGTCAAAATGCATTTATGTAGTTGTGTAAGTTGCAAGCACATTAGATCCACTTATCACAATAACTATGTGTGTTGCTGTCGATTGCGTGAAACATTTCGGCTTTCAGCCTACGTCTAAATGTGATTAGCCGTTCGGCATGTTTGCAGTTATTAGACAGCCAGTTCTGAATGTAGGTGATGTCGGGTCATATCGTTACTGTTTGTCATTATGAGCACCCCTTAATGAACCCTGCTCAACAGCCAACAAAGTGACGTGCGCCGACGTAAATTTAAGTGAATTTTTCGCAACTTACGTATTGCATGTTGCTCTTTGTTTCGCTGTGATTGTGATATTAGAAAGAACAGCACCGGGTGTGAATGAGTACATACAAGAGTGAATTATGTACATTTGTAAAGCTTGGTTTTTAGTTGCAATTTTTTAAAATAGATATATGCGAAGTACAGCACACTTGTGACAGATGAGATGTGTTGCCGTGCCTGTTTGCGATATTTAACAGATAATGATGTATATTACTCGTTGTAATGTGTTTGAGCCGAGTGCAGTGCTAGCGTCAGTCAACAGTGTGGATAGCTTTACTCGTTAATTTCACCTCGATGTTTGTCAAACTCTGTGGAGACAAAGATCGTACTTTTTCCTTGTTACTAAATGTTGTTGAATAATACGGCCATTTGTTATGGATTATTGTCGGCGGAGTGATGTAACGTAAGACTGATTACTAGGAGATGAATTTCAATAGAGTGATACCGTGACTCATCAGTGTGAATTCCTGCTTATAACGCTTGTATGAAATATTTTTAAGGTGTCTGTCCGTTGATTATTATCATTATTTACAAAGTAATGATTTAAGTGACACCATCACTAGGCAACAGTTGCGGGGGCACCTAACACTTCGATACGGTATCTGCATGTAGGTCACTTCTTTGTTTGTCACTTCCGTGAACAAAAGCCATTGTTATATGCGTGTAATATTGTTAGTCTTTCCATCGTGATTGTAAATATATCGTGCCAGCTTTATTGTTATTGTGCGGCGTTATTCTGCCAGTAAGGTGTTGTGGTGGCATAGCATGTGGGCATCGGAGTTGCGGTTGAGTGGTTGCGGGTTTGGCTGCCTTTTGTGCACTGCTATTCACGGCAATGTCTAGCAAGCTGTTCACACTCTTGTGTCCGTTGATGTAGTCCGAGACTTTGGTTTTATGCTAAGTACGATCTCAGACCCAACCTATATTGTTATTGGTATTAATGCTGTGGTTCTGAACATGTACAGTTACAGATTCCTTGTAACGTTGACATTATTCCGGTCTTAATAAACTTTATTGGCCTCCGGTTTCTTGTAGAACTAACTTCAAAATCTGTTGCCTTGGTGCATGCTCATTGCATCATAACGCTGTTATCTCATGTCGCCACATACACATGGCACTGGCTTCACTCTTTTGCTGTGTGTGTAATATGGCAAATAGCGATCTTGGCGTTGCTCTTGCACCTGTGATCTCTTGGCTTGGTGTTGTGGCTTTGATCTTGGTCTCGTCTTGTCGTTCTGGACTTGAATTGCCATCTATAAGTAGGGTTCTCAGTACCGGGCATTTGGCTATAAATATTTGAGCCCGTACATCCAGATTTTAAAACGTGGACATCACAGATGTGAAGTGCAAACTGCTTCTTACCACTTTTGAATTGCTGTCAAAGTTTGTCTGATGGAATACAGTTCAGAAACTTGCTTCTTTCTTCTTAGATAACCCAGGGTTTTCCTTGCCTAGGCTACTTGCTTGCTTTCCAAAATAAGGCTTGCGTTGGACTTACTCAACTGATGCATGTAGGCCTGTTTGTTGTATGTATGTGATTTGTCACTCTAGTGTTGATTAATTCTTCACATAATATTTGCTCGAGCTTCTGTTTTGAGAGACTTCCTGATTTTTATGAACTGATGTCAAAATTTTTTTAACTCTGAAGTCAATAACGTCCTGTAATTTCATGTTCGTGGAGAACCCCGCCTGTCAGATTATAATGTAACATAATGTGATGTCAGCGGTCAACCTATGTGGCACAGCACGTCATTGCCAATGCCTGTAATGTCCAGGGTAGTTTAGTAGTTTGTAATTGTGAAATTTTATACCTCTACCGTGATGTCTTTCGGCTGTCCATCTGGCTGGGCATCCTCTGTTGTCCGTAGTCTATCCATTAACACCTATTTTACGTCAC
>Ga0049105_1000567_pt1 | contig 13375 bp, 9 predicted proteins | sample WorMetvaBAHAMAS1_FD_61260 | JGI IMG/M metagenome (GOLD analysis project Ga0049105, IMG submission 61260) | Worm MetaG Olavius vacuus BAHAMAS.1 | ecosystem: Host-associated > Annelida > Digestive system > Unclassified | place: Germany: Marburg | collected 2013-04-09
ACGGAGAGAGTACGGAGCCGTACGGACTGACTTATCCGCAGCATCCGCAGCATACGTGAAACATGAAATCACTTTCAAAATTGGGCTGCGGATCGCGGCGGAAATCCACAGACACAGTACCGTTACAGTACGCATACAGTACGGATCCCTCGCGGATCGCGACGGATAGAGCATCCGCCGCGATCCGCAGCATCCGTGCGTAGGTGTGAAAGGGTATTAAGCAAATAACTACGTTGGTTACAGATTGTTAAAATATTCTTAATGTGCTCACCAAACTTAAAATTATGAGAGAAGGTAATTCCAAGCAACTTAACAGATACAACCTGCTCAATGCCAGTTACAAGAGAAGGTAGCGAATAACGTGCCGTGGGTCTATGGAAAACAATTTCTTTAGTTTTACGGAGATTAACAATCATACGGTTATCTTTAGCCCACTTTAGTACATTATAAAACTCATCATTAATGTCTACATCGGTAATATCCGGAACTAGGAGGTTAGTATCATCGGCATATTTAAAGAGAAGATTAGTGTTAGAGAGTGCTTTGAGGTCACCTTCCATAATAATATAGTGTGGGGCCGAGGCCAGAACCTTGAACAATACTTCTGTTAATAGGTTTCGGTGACGACAAGTGAAAGCCATGTTTAACCTGCTGGGTCCTGCCAGTGAGGAAAAAGAAAATCCAAGATAAAATTGCAAGAGGCATGTTAAGTCCCGTCAGTTTGGCAGCCAGTATGCCATGGTCAACGACATCAAAGGCCTTTAAAAATCAGAGGCAGAGGTATTGTTTGATATTACTTTAGTAATACAGCTTTTGAGCAAAGTGTTTGGCTGTTCTTCACTGTTTCTGAACAAAAATATACTGCGATGATCAAAATGCCGATCAAAAGTCAAAAACTTTAATTAACAGATTCAACTTCGTAGGCTATGCCTAATGCTGGACGGTATGGACCAATGTCTGTTTGTCAGATTCGATGGTCAACATCAGATTACTCTCGACCTTCTGAAGCACCCAACACTGATACATAGGCCTACTGCATTCATCAACATCCGACAAACTGGGCATCACCGACGCTAAAATAAAATTGCTCGAAAACACATTTCCTGACCCACAGGACAGTTTACATCTGAATAAACTAAACTAAACAGACAAGATGTGAAATTAATAATCACATGTGGATTTAGCTTGTTCACGGCTGAAAATGTCAAAGATCATCATCGTAATTATTACCATTATCGTAGTCATCAAAAAATTCATTAATAAACATTAACAACGTCGGAATTGCATGGCTCAAACTGTAACAAATTTAGGCAGGACACAGGCCAATCATCAATGCTTATTAACAAGTTTGTTTTAGATTCCACATATATGTTGCTCCATTTCCAAACGAGGCCGACTCAAAGGGCACTGTGGTAAAAAGCGAAATGGCAGACTTGTTCACCCCCTGTAAAAATTAGGGGAGGGATGGGCAAAATGTCCGGATGCCACTTTCCACTAAAAGCTCTAAAACCCAACCTCCAACCTCTGATATACTTTTGACTGGGTTTTGCTCCGCGAGTGGAAATCTGCACCTATATAGTATAATTAGTAATAAGTAACACGAGTCAAACTATGAATAAGAAAAGATAAACTGTGAACTGGCAAACTCAATTATATGACAGTAATCATCTGAAAAAACAGACAGCATAATAAATGCAGTATCTCAGTGTTTCATTTTCAAGGCATTATATTGTTATGTAACACATTTCAAGTTAATGACCTGTAGGACTCTATGTCACATTAAAGCAATGACAATAAATTCTCTACTTTACTACAGATAAATATAACGTAAATTCTGAAATTGCAAGTCAATTGAAAATTTCACAATTGCACATTTGACTTGCACAAAAGAACAAACTGAAGTTGACAAAAGTGCATAAATTCAGATCACCTTATTCACATAAATAATATTTTTGGTTTGTATGCGAACATCTGTTAAATTTTTACTGTATATTTGCCTCCATTCTGCTGATGTGGCACCATAAAAGACAGAAATGCATCAAAATTCTGGTTTCACACAACAGCACAAGACATTTTAAATGCATGACATTTTGTACAGAACACATGAAATATCCAACATTAGATTTTGTCAAAACTGATTCAATAGTCGAGGAGATAAGCACGTGGCAGATAAATAAGCTAATATTTGGACAGACTGCAAGTTAACAATAACTAATGCTGTGTTTTTATAAATACTACTAACTGGTTTGTCTATGCATTTATAGCACAACAATAACTGATGCAACTGAGCTAGTTATCAGTGCTTGTACAAAAGCTGATCAATTTCAGAAACTGCACAAACTACATCTCTCGGCAAACCATCAACAGTAATCTCATGAGCACCAGTTTTCATGTCAATGGCTTTGTTCGTGACAATTTTCTTAAGTTCTTTAGAAAATTTGGCAGAAGTGACAACTTTGTGCTGGTGCTCTGTCAGGGGAACTTTACCACGCAGCAGACAAGCCCTCAACTTTTCTGCTCCCTCGTCGGCAGTGTTCTGACTAAGTGCAACAACAGCAAGACCTCCGCTACTGTTCATTATCAACATGGCCGGCTCATTCACCTTGCTGCGAAGCCTGTCACGAAGCCACTGTTTGTGTCTGTTGTACAACACTTGTCCCAGTTCCAGTGACAGACGTACTTCAACTTCGAATGTACCACTATTAATGTATCCATATATCTGTTCCGCAAGCACACGAATGCATTGCTCATTGTTGCTTCTGAGCGTAATCGTCCAGCTATGTTCGTCAGCAGTGAAGGTGCACCTGTGCTCGCGAGCGAAGCCACTGCCGAGCCTCTGCTTCAGCAGGTAAAACTGTACTTCATTATTAGCATCAATCTGCAAGCATTTGCAATGGCTGTCAACAGCATCAGACATCAAACTTGATGACATCTGTTGTGGCGTACTGTGAGAAGATACGCCTTGAACCAATGTCTGTGCCTGCACGTTACTGATGGATAGCTTTTTCTGCGAATCATTTGTACTTCTGTCTTCATGACTTCTACCAGTATCAGGTAGAGACTCCATCAGCTGTGTTTGATCACGTGGTTTCTTAACATAATAGATAACTGGATCCTGAGTACTGTTGCCTGCAGTTGCACTGATAGTGTCAGCCGTGGAATGAGCAGAAGGTACCAATTCCAGGTCTGCAACATCGTCTAATGGGCTCCACAAGCTAATTTTGACACCGCTACCCAAATATGGATGTGCATCTTTCACAACTCTCTCTGCAACTAAACAGTCAAAAAACACTGAGATATGATAAATGTCGCATTGAGTTCTGTTGCTATAGTTAATATCCAGAAAAGTAGTCATGTTCTTAATGCATAAAATAGACACAATTAGAATTCTGCATTATCCAACATATCTGTATGCGTAATTTTGGTTTCAAACTGTGCCATTTCCAAAATATTAACACTTGTTTAGCACATGAAATCATTCTAAAACTCTTAACTCATATCCTGCAGACAAACTGTGCACTGGTGCAGTGCTCCATATCCATATTATTCAGAAACATTACACATAAATAAATCTACAAAAATTTGCCTTCCACGTTACAAATAAAGATAAATAAACACATTACATTCATACATATACGTGTCCTATTAAACTTTCTCATTTTATCTCACTGTGACCTTGAATGACAACAGTAAAGGCTGCATAGACCACTCTGTATGAATTTTTTCATATATACATTACAGTCTTATTGAAGACTAAACCTATAATGTTGGAATGACCCATAAAATTCACTCCAGATCACCAACAATGGTGTCAATTTCCAGAAATGTACGACTTTATATTAGTGGTCTGCAGTGATCATCCATTATACGTCACTTTCAAGATATTAACACGTGTTTAGTACATGACTGAAGGTAACCCTGCATAGTCGTACAACTCACGTGATGCTCCAGATTACGCAAAATTGATGGTTTCTGACAACAAAGCATAAGGAATTCCTCAAATTATGTAATAACATGCATGAAAACTCAACCACATGCTCAGAAATACAGAGAAAAAGCTCATCAGCAAAAGAGAAAACGAACATGAACTTTTTAACGACGACATCTTACACGTACTACAAAATACACTAAACCTGCGCACAAATTCTGCCACAGACATAGAGCACACAAGCCAAGCATCACAAAACGAAAGTAACGGTAAAGCGAAACTTAAACAATAAATTAAAAGAAAGTAACACTGAAATCCATTCCACCCGCGAATGTGTGAATTTAGTTATGCACACAAACTTAACTGCTCTATGTGTTATAGAAGCCGACTTTTTATCAATATGTTCAATGCTCGAGGAAGCGGTTATGTGTTTGAATGCAGGTTTACCAAATTCAGCGAAATAACGCAAAGTAAGGGCCATTACGCCATTCAAGGTCACCAATTTTAGTACCAATCGAAAGCTCATATACGACTTCCTATCAGTGATTAATAGTAACTTACCTCCAATCTTGCACCTTTTCCGAGTTATGGCTGATTATTGGTCACATTTTTGCTAGTCAGAGGGGAGTGCCTCACTTTAATGCTCTTGCTGGAGTGATAGCCTGCCAATATTACTATAAGTGATATATCGTTGAAAACTAGATTCTTTGGGCTACACTTCTGCTGCAGAAAGTATCAGTGTATCTTCAACTACTTTTATGTAATGCGCCCAGAAAGCTACCAAATTGGGTAAAATTACGCAGAGGTTAGGGCTATTATGCCATTCAAGGTCACCGATTTTGGTACCAATTGAAAGCTTATATGCGACTTCCTAATAGTGATTAATACTAACTTTCCTCCTACCTTGCACCGTTTCAGAGATATAGTTTTCGACGGTGTGAAATCGCTATATTTGTCTACCTCTCTTCGGTTTAACCTCCGACGGAAGGGTTCCCCTGGGATGATCTCCGTAAAATTTTGCATGATTGTCAATGGATGGCCAAAGTACCAAATGGCATAGAAACATTGCGGAAAATTTCAATCGCCTGAGTAGGGTGCACGGACATTACAGACAGAAAGACGACAGATGACAAACGGACCGACGACGACATATAGCAAACGTGAACGCGAGTTCATGTTCACTAATAAACAGATACACTATAATCAGACAAAGACTAAGCACACTCACCACAACAGTGCTGAAACTGAATGACGGCCATAACATTGCCGTCATACATCTTGACACTAACAACATCACCTCCACTAGGACACTGACGCTCATCTTCAAAATAAAGTGTCAATTCTTCATCACAAAGATTTCCAGAAAAGTTTTTTATCAGAACCTTGTCCGCAGCAGGACATGCAGCGACTTGTATCTTCATATTTTGCTTCTTCTGCATCCTTACCTTAATTTTCTCCACTTAAAAATACATATATATTGCCAATTAGAACTCAATACAACAGACAACATTAACACATTACAGACTGAAAGCATAGTATCTTGTCAGACTTTAAATCAATTGGTCAAAATTGATAGCTTGCTCTAAAGAAAATACGCTGTTAATAATGACATGGCTCTTTCCTGATTGCAGAGGTTTAGTACAGAGTGCAGCACTTTCCCATTTACTAGAGATGCACCGATAAGGCACTGGCCAATTATCGGTCCACCGATAATCGCCATCTAATAATCAGCCAATTATCAGCTGATACCGATTAATACAAAAACTTATTTTGCTGTCTTATTTAAGTTATTTATTTAGGCTCCGCTCGCTATCCGAGGACTCTTACTTACTTGAACGACTGCAGAGTGCAGACAAAACAATAACGCATCCAAAAGCAAAGTTACAAAATGCACCCACTTTTATCGGAAATGGAAGCCACTCTCATGTCTGTTTACTTTTGGAAAAGAACTTGTGTATTTACCAGTTGTGTAAACAACAATCAGCTGATACCAACGTACTAATTGGCCGATACCGATTATCGGCGCATCTCTATCATTTACCACAGCAGTTAATCTGCAACATACTGGCTAGTAACTGCATATATACCCATCTTCCAATTATTTCATTATTATCGTTTATTATTACTGTTATTGTATTATATGTTGTTACATGTTATATACCGTAAAATCTCAAATACAATACGCACACTTGTACAATACGCACCCCAAACTTTCACAGGAGAACCGTGGGAAAACGTTAGTTTAGCTGTACAATACGCACCTGTACTACGCCACCGATACAAACTTGTTCACTTCCGTATATCGTTTTACTCAGCGAGGTAGTTGTACATTTTTTTCATACAAACTAACAAAAATGTACAGAATTATTTACATTTCACTTCGATTAAATCAATGTTCGTTTGTAAACAAAACAATAGGCTTTCCGGATCCCGCCGCGCATATCGGTAGGTTTAAGCGCTGGAACTTACCCAAATTTTCAACACACATAATGGTAAGTTGGCACCGGCATGCTGGATGTAAGCTACTTGGTCCGTTCCAGTGTTAATGCAGATCTGTTATTGTACCCGTAAGCGCCATGCTGTCGAAAAAGAATGAAAAAGATTAGTAAGAATATGTAGTAAAAATTATGCGTTTTTTAGTTTAGATGTATTATACGCACCCCGGCTGCCGGACCTCTATTTGTGGTAAAAATCGTGCGTATTGTATTCCAGATTTTACGGTATTGGTGGAACAGTCTTCCAAGTGACATTTTACCTGCTCCATCATTGACAGTGTTTTGACAAAAACTACAAACATAACTTATTTTGGCAGTCACATCTGAACATTATTATGTAGTAGTAGCTTGTTTGTGGTTGTTCTCGCAGTTACTTACTTAGGTCACCTTAAAAATTATGTAATGTAATGTTATTATAATTCACATTACCAGGAATCTTGAACAGGGCCTAAATATGCACATTTTTAACATAAAACCCGAGGAAAACTGCCTAATACATACATGGAAAAAATTTTGGGCCTATCAGAAAAAAACACAACAAACAACAATAATAAAATTGATATTAACAATTACAACAGCAATAACAATAACCATAATGCAATGAAAAACTTTGAGCATTTTCAACGACAGCTTGCCAGTAGTCAAAGTGCTGAGCCTTTTCACACCTGAGCCAATTTACTCCACAGACTCTTGCATATATCTGACTATAAAGATGCAGTGAAGTCGCCAAAATAAGGCAAAAATTTCAAAATATTTGAACTCGTGTAAAAGTTAGGGAGGGGTACGCAAAGTGTCTGAGTCAGAACGAAGGTCAACAATCATCGCTCAAGGTAAAAGTATTACAGTTTTTACAAGTTCCTCAGTTTTGAAACTACAATGCATCAAAATTGACTGGTGACAGTAACTGAGGCCAAATGATGCATTTTTTGATGACCCTGTAGAATTCAGGGGAGTAGTGGGCAAAAGTCTGAGTGAATATTGTGAGTTCGACCTCAGACAAACCCCTGGTATACTTTTCACGGAGCAGACCTTAGCCGTCTGGGAGACTAGAATCTGGGTGTCAAGAAAAAACAAAGGCGAAACATAAAGGCCCACCGACATACATCATGCGGCCTTAATAAGGGTCAAAAATAAAAAACAACAAATGCATAACACAGTAGTAAGGATGAAATAACAGTTCAAGCTTTGTAAAGTGCACAATTTAAGCAACAATCTGGGACTTTGTGTGAAACTGCAAATATATATTATGAAAGTTTATTTTAAATACTTACAATTCACTGGAGAATTAAGTGATACAAGTGCCCTCAACTGGTCAGAACTAAGCTCCACAGCACCATCAAGATTTTCAGTGCACGTAACATTTTCCAGGTAGATGGTCAGCTTTTCCTTGTCCATTGGATCTTTGCTCTGTAAAATATCAACAACAACACAAACGATGAAGGATTACGTGAGAAGACATGTGAGAGATGTGAGAAGATTATATCTACCTTACTGTTACGGTGATACACTCTACCAGGAATAGCCCGCAGTCATCTTGCCAACAAGCGATGACATGGTGACTACAAGTCAAGTCAGTCACAGTGTATTCTCAACTTGGCCACCACATAGCCTACTTGCCTGTACCGAGTGGCTATGTTGGGTAGCCAAATCGGCATATGCTGACACATACCTTCAGTGCCTGCCAGTTAAGGCAATCAATTACTCAATCGCCTAAACTGATCACCTAGATGCCTATCAGGCGATTGATTTTTCGATTGCCTACTGACTTGCCATGCTCGGTGACAACAACAGCAATGAGCCTGAATCTGACGACACAGATGGGCCGAGCAGCAAAACTGAACAATCGGTGGCTGAGTTAAAGCAATTTAACCACTTCCAATGTGAGCACCATCTGCCATCCTGGATTTGACCATAAGCTTATGTCTACCATTCTGTGTAATCTATGTACACTTTCCCATAATACACACACATGGCAAATTTCAAAGAAATCCAACAATCCACAGTTCCAAGCTCGATTTAATCATTTAAAATCTGGATGCTGTCTACCATCTTGAATTTGACCGGAAGTGGTCACAACACCAACCTACCACATATCAACAAATCAGGCAATGAGCTTCGGACAAAACCTCTGATATAATTTTGGTGGGACATCACTTGGCCATCTAGGAGATTAGTCACTAGCTGTCAAAAATGCACAGCAGCAAAACCTATGGCCTTTGACATACGTTGGATGGCCTATATAATCTCAGAGGCTCCTTTCTGTAAATGCTTCTTTTCACAATATAAGCACAGAGGTATTTGCATTCACAACTGTACAATATGTAAGATAACCGAGCAACAGTGGGCAGTTCAGGTCTAGCATCATCATTACGCTATCTAGACTGCATCCAGAGGCTGTGCAGAGCCATATTGCATGTGTCAGTCTTGTACAGTTGCCATTGCTGTGTTATGCTGAAACTGGAAATGCTGACAATAATGTCATGTTAGTGCTAGACAAGGTGATTACTGTTATATTTTTGTATGAAACCTGTATTACAAATATGTTGCGGTCTTTGGCTTGTTTTTGTGTCAGATATTACAGTTTCAAATAGAAATTTGTCAGCATAATGTGCTAACACAATATGCCTAATAAGCAGGCATAATAACAGAAAAATGCAGAATCGGTAACAACACAATCGTAAAAAATAAATATATAACACATGCAAGAAACATTTCACATCTGAGCCAGATGGCCTTATGCTGTCTCTGTGTAGTGCCAGATGGCTCTGGAAAGCCAGACAGCCTCCAGACTAGCGATAGGCTGAAGTTCGGCGAACGCTGAAGTTTGGCCCGAAGAATTCCGCCGTGTTTGGCTCCGCAACATCTGACTATTCAGCCGAACTTCAGCTGAACTTCCACACAGATTTGGCATCACTTGCAGCTTTGCATTTGTGGCAATGCCAATTTGCGCTCGCAAATGACGTTAACTCGAAGTCACCGTACTTACTGTTAGTTACTAGTTAGTTACCAACTTACCAGTAGGCCTACAACTTACATGTTGTAAACTACAAATTAGTAGTTTGTTCACAAATAGACCATGCAGATTTACCAAAATGGGACAAATAGATCACGCCGTCCTCATTCAGAGATATTTTTGTAATGTAATTTAAGCAAATGAGTGCCGAAGGTTTGGCCGAATGTTTTATGCTAGGATGAAACAACGTCTTCTACTGGTGAGTGCACTGAGCCTGCCCAAACCTTCAGCTTGGCCAAATGTCATAATTTGACATTCGGCCCATTTCTACTTAACAACATGGAAAGGATTCCTTCAACAAATACCCTCACTCACAGTTTGGAAATCCGATCTACTTTTTACAAATACAAAGTACAGAACTTTGCAAATTGCAAAATACTGTCTCCAAAGAAATGGTCCACTCGTAAGTTTTGCAAACAACACCAACTTGATAATTTCTTTTGTTCATAGATGATATACTGAAGTTTTTCTATGTAGTTTGCCATCTCACATAATGCGTGCGTGCTCACATGCTTACTTACTATGACATTTCCTAGCCGCTCACTGCACTCACCAGTAAAAGATTGTGTTTCATCCTAGCTGTATCTGCACGGTCGTCAAGATGACACGACATCCACCATCCATCGACTCGAAAGCTGCATCACTGATGTCGGTCAGTGGATGTCCACTAACTGACTAAAGTTGAACACTGATAAGACTGAGCTACTCTGGGCTGGACAAAGACACAGTCAGTCTTCTCTGACTGGTTGCAGTCCATCACTCCAACAAGGAGCAGACACCATCACACTGCAAGACAACGTCCATCTGCTCGGAGTGACAATCTCGTCGGACCTGAGTCTGCAGCGTCACGTGTCTAACGTGTCTGCAGCATCTTTTTACTGGTTGCATCAGCTCAGACATGTCCGACGATCACTTGACTCTGAGTCAGCGGCTACACTTGTTCATGCATTCGTGACCTCCCGAGTGGACCACTGCAATGCCATACTTTCCAGAGCCACGAAGTCAGTCACTGCGACATGCTAAGAATGCTGCTGCACGTGTCGTCAGTGAAACAAGAAAGTTTGACCATGGCCTGAGCCGCCTGACTCAGATCTTGCATGATGACTTACACTGGCTCGATGTGGCAGATCACGTAACGTATAAGCTTGATGTGTTCATGCACAGATGTCGGCATGGCAAGGCTCCGCAGTACCTTGTCGGCTGTTGCATACCGGTCATCGATGTTGTTGGCAGGCAGCATCTCAGGTCGGCCACACAGCAAATGATGGTGGTGCCACGACATCAGCTATTGACTGTTGGCCACCGAGCATTCGCAGTGCAAGGCCCCATGGTCTGGAACTCCTTGCCGGATGACCTCTGCTCACAGCATGACTATAAGTCCTTTAGACAGTGCCTGAAAACCTGGTATTTCTCTAGCTACTAGCATGCTCAGCACATTAGTGTCTTCATGACAACTGCGCTATATGAATTCACATATACCATTACCATTACAATTACCATACAACATTTGGCCGAACGTTCAGCACTCGTTCGGTGAGCCTGCCCAAATCTTCGGCTTCGGCCGAATCGGCCCATGGAAAGTCTTCCGAATCGGTACAGTGCACTATAACTGGCCCATGTCTGCGCATGCGTCACAGGCCTTCAGTATAGTGCACTGTACCGACTCGGAAGATTTGCCCGGCCCATCTCTACTCCAGACGTCTTCAGACGGTTCTGGGTGGCTCCGGACGTCCGTCCTCCAGTCATCTCCAGACGAGTTCTGGGTGGTGCCAGACGGTCTCTAGACGTCTTATGGCTGCGGGTGGCCCCGGACGGCGTTCAAGAGGCCTCTGGACGGTTTTTATAGTAGGATAGGGCAGTTCAGCAGAAGCTCGCAGTATACTCACTGTTACCAAGAGTCGACAGCTACCACAAACGTCGTCGTTCTTGGCTTGTGCCATACTGTCAGTATTATTACAATTTACAGAATCATGCTATCAATTCAGTGCCTAAAACTGAGTGAACAGAACTGCAGTCGTCAGAGGGACAGATAAATCAAATCCTCACCCTCCACTATTTTTCATAACAAACAAAAAATTCCAGATACAATATTGATACGGTCAACGTACATTGATCACACGTGTAAGTTCTCGTATTTGAGTGCCTCTCTGTCGTTTGCAAGTGTAATTGCTGTAGGGCTTTGGTTCAGTGAGTAGTCTCAGTTATGTTATATTCAGCTATATTGCTATATTTTCAGTTTGAAATTAAAAGCCTTTTAATGCTTTAGTTAAGATATTCTCTTTGATACATATTTGCCACTCACAAACTACTGTTATAAATAAAAAAATAATAAGGATAGCAGGATAGCACTATAAAAACCCTGCTGGTATTGGTAGTGGTAAGATGCCGCTTAGATCACGCTTCCACGGTATATTCCGTTTGGAAGTACAAAAATATCATTCATTCCATGGGTAGAAAGTAACCGATGTTGTCTGTTTATTTACAAGTATCGAAAAAAGTCCAGATGCCAGCATATAAATTGCTAAAAATTCAAATTGATCTCATTGTTACAAAACGTCAAAGTGCTGAAATGATATACCCGGTATTGATGCAGGACATTTACCATCATTGTAAATGATGGTTATTTTAAATGATTTTGTCATTGGCAAGTCATTTAACGTTGCTTACTGTTACGGTGATCGTATCTATAAACACATATTTTGAAAGGTTTCGTCGGAGTTCGGGTTTCGTTATGCGATTGTGTATTATAATAGTTTAAAAAAATTTTTACTCAAAGAAGGCTCTGTTATGTAGTATATAATAGACACCTAAATTTTGTACGACAGTTAGGTATGATGGCTGCTAGTGCTAGCAGACTACTGTAGTCTGCAACGTCATTGTAGAGAGTAGGTTAAAATATGCAATGGCGAGTTTCACTTTCGATTTTGTGCAGTCTGCTCTCCTCTAAACAAAAATGTCGTCTTGTGACTTGTGCAATGACAGTTTTCATGAACGAATACAAGTACGAAAGTTATGGTGCCGTACAAGTGCCCCCTTTTACACAAAACCAGCATCACCAAACCAAAAAATCGATTAATGTCAACAATCAACTGGCAACTCGTAAACAGTCCGGTGCTCTACCTTGTATGGCAATACTACGTAAGACAGTTGCACATTGCAACTAGATTAAAACAAGTGTACAAGTACAACAAGACTGAAACGCAATTACACAATTACATCGAGACTATCAATCAATCATTGATAGCTTGACAATGCATATGCACTGTGGTTTCACTTTTGTGTTTTGTTGTTGGCCACGACAACACTTTACAAAGTCAGAACACTAGGGTTGTAAGAAAATCACGGTAAAAAGTAGGCAAATCACAGTAGATTTCTGGAAAAATCAGCAAAATCACAGCATTCATAGTGATGCCTTTAAAGTCATTATTTGGCTGCACCATAACATTGTGCACAAAGCTGCGGCTGTACAATGCCTTCGTCTCTGTCCTTCTGCATGGTGCAGAGACCTGGACACTGCTGAGTGCTGAAATCCGAAGAACAGAAACTTGAGGCATTCAACATGTCATGCCAGCGACGTATACTCGGAATCCGCTGGTACGACTTCGTCACCAATGCCACCATCATAAACCGGACTGGCCAAGAAAGTGTTCGTGACAAGATCACGAGACGACGTCATGCGATGTTTGGTCACATAAGATGACTTCCAGAAGTCACTCCGGCCCACATGGCATTGCATCTGGCTGTCAAGGCAAGAACTGGTCACCGCCCCGACAACAGGCCGCAGTGGAAACGTCCACGTGGCCGGCCTCGCCATCCATTGATGCAACAACTGGAAGTCGACACAGGACTCGCCGCTGATGTCGCATGGGACACAGCCAGTGATCGAGTAGTATGGAGGGCACAACGACCCATCGCCGGTCAAGTGGTTTAATGAATGAA
>Ga0049105_1000568_pt1 | contig 13370 bp, 8 predicted proteins | sample WorMetvaBAHAMAS1_FD_61260 | JGI IMG/M metagenome (GOLD analysis project Ga0049105, IMG submission 61260) | Worm MetaG Olavius vacuus BAHAMAS.1 | ecosystem: Host-associated > Annelida > Digestive system > Unclassified | place: Germany: Marburg | collected 2013-04-09
GGACCTATCTGTTTGTTCACGTGGCCAAATTGCTTCGCTTGAATTACGACCGTCACTAACTACTTCGGGTGCTGAGCGACGCCTTCTTTGAACAGGAACACTTGTTGACTGAGTTGCTGACAGTGGCAAGTTCAGTGCAGTAACTGTACAACTTGCTGCAGACATATCTGCGGCTTTTACAGCATTGGCCAAACTGTCATCCATGGGTCGATGGTGCTCAGCTGGGAATGTGTTTAATGTCGACATGACAGAATCGGAGCTGGTATGAGGTGCAAGTTCAAATGACGAGACAGCTACTGGATACGGAGACGAGTCAATGGTAGTGTCATTAACAGTCACAGATGAGCAAGGTGTGATGGTGAAAGATGACAGTGATGATGATGCTGATATTATCGGCACATAATTATCATCATCATCATCAGAGCATACATCATTGGACCTGACGGAATTATACTCTGTCGCTGCCGACTGGTATGTATTGCAATGTTGTTCATTACCAGCTTGGCTGGTTAGACTATCACCAGCCGCATAATGAGAAGGTACTTCAGTTGTTGCTATCTGACTAGAATGTAATGTCAATACACTATCTCCAGGCTCTCCACTAACAGCATCAATCAATGTCTGGCTGTTCGCGATCACTTGGAGTCCATCTGTGCTAAGACCGTCTGAAGCCACCGGACAATGCATGGTAACTGGGTGGTTATCAAGAGTGGAAAGTGGACTTCTATTGCTTTCTCTGCTGACACTAGCATCAACCGATGACACACACGTTAAACTGCTCGACTCTCCATCTGTAGACGTACTCGCCACAGTCCTGCAACAGGTGAAAATAATGACAAACGTATACACTACAGATATTGATCAGCTGAAAAATAACCAAGCAACAAGCAGTAACACACAATATATGAAGGCAACATTTGAACTTTGGCGTTTACCTTGATATTCAAAGCAGATGTACGGCAATGCTTATTGGATGTCATCCATCAATTTTTTAGCCAATAAGTAAGTCGGTAGTTTTATATGCAGTTTCAGAATCACAAACAACAATAACACACATACACATATACAAAGAACTATTTTACTGACCATTCTACACCTCTAAATAAGAGATGCACCGATAAGACAATTTATATTTCACAAACAAACAATGCGTTTAACATGACAGTTCTGCGACAGAGTGAATGAAATGAACACCTGTGAGTACTGGAAGTCTGGTCAGTGGAGCGGTCAGTCACTCGGTCAGTGTGTGGCGACACCAGGCGGTCAGACAGCGAACTGACATCAGACAATCTGTCAGATCCTACATACATATGACACACTGTGGTCATCACCGACTATGAACAACAGAACAACCGACAAAAACTAATCTATGTCTTCAGTAAGTAAGCAAATAAGTCCATTTCAGGGTTCGTACAGAAATCTGACTGTGGTTTTCCAGACTTCTCCAGGACAAAATTACTTCTTTTTCCAGAGTTTTCAAGGCATTTTGTTAATAATAATAATAATAACAGCATTTGTATAGCGCCATAAAGTCCGAAGATACAAAAATATTACAAAATTGGCTTTTAAATGCTGAAATTTCCTATACAATGCATTCTTCTATTCTAAATACCAAATTTGACTCACATTTTTGTATTTTTAACTTCAGATACTTTGTGTCATGAACCACAAAAAAATTAACAAATGCATCGGTAATCAACAGTGCGGGTGCGGGTAGCTGAGTGGTTAAGTCACTCGGCTGTGGTGCCAGAGGTCCCGGGTTCGAATCCCGGTGACACGGAAAGTGTTGGGCAGTGATGGAATTATTTGTAAATATTTACCTTTATGAGTTTACCTATGTTTAGTATGCGTGCGTATTCGTTGTTTCGGTTTGTATTTAGTTACGGCACTGAGGTGAACCTAGCGCTTGTATTTGTATATAGCAGCTTAAGATACCCGTGCTAAACCTTGTGTTATGTTTCGTTGTACTAGCTTTGTGTTCGATTGTATAAGTGGTGTCATGCGTGACAGCTGTTGGTTCGGTTGTAGTGTTTGACTGCAACTATAATAAACGAAGATTATTATTATTATTATTAATAAACATCTGCATTTTCCAGGTCAGCATAACAGTTTTCACAGATTTTTCCAGACTTTTCAACACATATCATTTTCAAGACTTTTCAAGGCCTTGAAATTTCTACAGTGTGTCTCAAAAGAACATCCCCGACATTTTTAGCTGTAACTTGAGAAAGCATTGTCGGATTTTCATAATATTTGGCACGCGTGTTACCGAGAAAGTAAGCAGCCAGGAGATGCTATAGTTTAGCACCACACCTAACTAGTGCTTCTGCACTACCCGAGATAATGCAGTAGTTCAGAAATAGCATCATTTCACTCAAATGCTGTGTCACATGCTTTGCCAGTTTTAAGCATTCGCCGCTAGATTTCTTCAAACTTGTTGCCTCGCAACTTGTACTCATGCTATTGTATGACTCTCTAAATCTTCTAATAAGTGGGGTTCACCAATCACATCTGGGCTGTTGGGGTCATAGGTCAGAAATAGTGAAGTTGAGTGGTTTGGACATGTTGCATACAAGATGTGCCAGTGCGCTGTCATACTGAAAGACAAAATTATTATCCGCAATGTGTTTGGTAGCTATTAACATTTTGTTGAGATGGTAGAACACCTCAGTAATGCTATCCATTGACATGCAGTTATGTTCGATGAAGAAAAACTTCCATTCTTGACATGGCGCCCAAGCGGCCTGACACTATGGCAGATATGGTGATCGCTAAGTGTGTGCGAAACAGGTAGCTGAATGCCTTGTTCACTTTCTTGGTCTTGTTTGGCGCACAAATCCTATCGTTTTGTGAATGAAAAGTAGTCTAACAGTGATTGGGTGATAATTCCGATGTGACTGAATGTCTATTGGCAAATCGACATGAAACATTTACGTGAAAAGATACAATTTCTGTGTTTTCAGTTTCACAGGGTAGTGCAGAAGCATTAATTAGGTGAGGTGGAAAAATATAGCATCTTTTAATTGCCTGCTTCCTTAGTAATATTTCTGCCAAATATTATAAAAATCCGACAATGCATTTGCGAGTTATAGCTAAAAATGTCGGGATTTTTTTTGAGACACAGTGTACATTAAATTCCAGGACTTTCCATACTTTTCCAGGATCTGCACGGGTGTATTTTGTATAGTGATATAACAATATCACATGTTTTTAATAAGTTTACTTACTGACCCACTTAGTTACCAGTTAAGTGCAAAATGTTACTTGGCAAATTTCCAGATCTCTTTTTCAAATTATGCAAATCACACAACTATGTGGACATCATCTATCAAATGCTGTTACTGCTGCTGACACAGAACACACATGAATATTACCAGAGCTACGGAATGGAACTGGACACAGCAAAGGGTCATTGATTGGTGATGAAGAGTCAGGTGTGAAGTGCAAACTCAGTATTTGTAACATTCTGCAATACCACAACATACACACACAGACACAGGAGTTACAAACACATACACATACTTACATAAATACATGCCACACATGCATACACGCAGCCATGACTAAAAGCAGCCATTGATAGGGATTGAGTTGGGTTGAGTATGGTTTAACGTCCCACCAAACACATTATAGGTCATATCGGGGACAGGTTTTTATGGGTCAAAAGACCCAACCAATAGTGTCAAAGCACTGAAGGAAGATAGGGTCCTAAGGATTAGGCTTCAGTCCCACCAGGTCCACCCCACCATGTTACGATGTTATGACATATATGCAGTATGAAAATAACACAAAATACAAACACATAAACACAAATGAATCTACACACAGCGAAATAGGCCGAATGTGACAAAACCTAATCCAGAGAACTGTAATAACTGCTCATCTAAGTGTGCTTATGACTGTGCACAGCTTCAGTAGACAATACAATGACATACTTTGTCTGAATGGCATAAAGCTGGAGACACGTAGCATTCACAGAGTTACATTCGTCACTGCCTGCCAAACCAGATAATCACACAACATACACGTCTACTAAACACAGACAACGAACCAGTAAACTACACAGATGCGAAGATAGATAGATAGAGCAAGGTTTAATGTCCCACCAAACACATTATAGGTCATATCGGGGACGGGTCTTCATGGGTCAAATGACCCAACCAACAGTGTCAAAGCAATGAAGGAAGATAGGTCTTAAGGATTAGACTTCAATCCCATCACGTCCACCCCACCGTGCTCACAATAATACAACAACTATGCAGTATGAAACAAAAACACACAAAATACATGCAGATGCAAAGAACACACTGCTATACCACTACTATACCACACACTGTCTGCAATCAATCTAATAACTTCTAGTGACTGACCTGACAGGTGACACCCACCACCCCGGTCCGAGATATGGATTCAATTTTAGCTCACAAGATCAATGTCATCAAAGTCTGATCACTTCTGTGGTTCACAATTACACATATCTGGACCAAGTTACATAGATTTTTCATCAGCAGTTTCTCAGTTTTTTGCATGGACACACACACATACACAGACAGACACACAAACACCGTCAAAACAATACCTGCTTTGCAAGCGTAACCGGTGCACAGTAATAAACGTTACGGCTCAGTTAAACGGTGCCACCAAGATCTGGGTTGCAACTTGGAAGACATGTGACAGGGCCACGTTTAGCTACTCAGCAAGAAGGTATGATTCAGCTGTTTGCTGCAGCAAAATGTCATGTGACGCCTTCCTGAGTGATGCACTTTATAAAGCAGATAAAGCGCTTGAAAAGTTCGCTGCAGTGCGGCGGGAGTGTGCGTGTTTACGAGATGGCAGACAGAGCAGATAGTGAATTGCAAATGTATGTTTTATTTTGTTATTTTGCATAATATGAGTATTAACAGCCTCCATATTTGTTTACATCTGCTTTGTAGACTGCTGCATTGCTGCAAACCGTTAAGTAAGTATGCAGCAAGACCGTGAAGCGCTAACTTGCACTTAACGCAGCCCAGGTCTACCTCAAAGTAAAATCACAGTTACTACCGCACAATCGCATCAAACACTAACCATGATGGTTGTATCCATGCACTGGCAGATGATGTTCCCACGACGTTTCACCTTGCGACCGGCTGTGGACTGAAGAAGCTTTGGAGTCAAACACGAAGAAATTGAGACACGGGTGTGAGAGCAGGAACTCTGTGACTGACACAGCTCTAGTCACTTGTGACTCACTGTCACGATGGAAGTACAATACACAAAGCACCTGCACAACACACAGGGTGCTACAATAAACAAAAATGTTAGTAACGATGGTATCAGCATGACACTGTCAGCACGGGTAGATTTTTGGCTCCACTATGCTGCTTGTTTATTTTATCTCCACAGCACAATACCACTCTGGCAAAGATGAAGACAGACAGCTGTAAAGGTATTTTATTTAATTAATGTTAACTCGATGAATGGTGTTGTGGTATAGCGGTGGTGCATATGCCTTGATCAACCTAGCTATCTTACGTTTGGCCACTTGGTGATCATTTGTAAAGCACCATCTTGGTATCTGATCAACCACCCTGGTTAATTCATCTTGGCCATCCCTCTGGGGTTGGCAAATTGTGCTGACAAAAATGATTAAATTTAGGTGACATCTCACATTGACATTTGACGATAATTTTTTCATTATGAAAACTGTCTAAGCGACTTGCAAACGACTGGCCAGATTGTGATGCAATTTTACTTATTTAGTTCTGTAAGTCACACAAAAGTGGGCCTATCTAACCCTGATCTCTGACCTTAAGAGCTGAAATTAATGGCAACGAACAGGTTTGAGCTGCCCTTAGCAATTTCCTCATCATCAACATAATGAATGTAAAAGCTACGGTGGACAGAGACATCAGATAAAGAGTGAAATGAACTAATAACAAGAAGCAGTCTGACTATGTTGCAGCAACAAACCTTGCGTCTGATATCAGACAAGACGAGATAGCAAGCTGACGGGTCAAGCTGCGCCTTGATAAACGGCATCACCTGGAAGTGAACTGGGACACTCTGACATGCGGCCAGCGTGATGGTCTGCAGACACGACCACGTTGTACAGTCCCACAACTTAAGCTCACGACCCTCGTCCGCCATTGTCACTAGAAACCTCCACACTCTGCAGTTATTGACACATTCACCTAGCACTTCTCATTGACGTATATTAATTATCTCTAGATCAACAACTCCATGACAGCAGTGCACGCCTTATGAACGTTGAGCGATGTTACTATGCCCGTTACCAAGGACTCCACTTTTGCTGCTATGGCTGGCGAAAGGTACAAAGTGGCCTTCCGGCGTGCGCAGTGGGTGTTTAGCGTTGACCAATGTATTTCTAGTCTTACATTTTTATCACTGTACTTTGAGTATGATATTCATAATAAATAAATAAATAAATAAATCGCACAAAAATAGTTCCTTCTAAATGTCAGGTGCCAAAGCCTATTAAATTACTTAAAGGCATCGGAAACGGAGGAAACAGTGCACTAATGAGGAGCACAGTGATATTGTAAACAAATGATCAACATTTCATACTTTTACGATCTATTGGAGTCTATGGGAAACCGTCGCCAGTTGAGCACCGGCGGATTTACATTTCATGCCCATGCTGGCATGCACTGCTTTACTGCCCAATGCCAATTTTGGCTTGTCTGACTTAGTCACTGGCCTAGTGGTTTAATCTATGTCAGCGAGCAGTTCTATCATAAATTTATCAGCAATTCACCAATCACCTATGTGCTTCAAATACACACATAGGCCTACATGTGGAGAATTAACAGCAATGTTAAAACATCTTGTTGGTGAAAGCAGTGAACAATAGGGTTATTAACTGGTCCCGATTTCTGCTCCCGAAGCCAGGAATAATAACTCCCGAAACGAGTCCCGGAATTCACGTGCAAGCAATGGACAACGCTTGTTGGTTACTTACTTACTGCCTAGGTCACAAAATTTAAACAAATATGGAAATGCGATAGGACAATGTTGTGCTCACTGAAACACAATTAACGCAAATTCTTTTATTTCACCAACAAGAAAACACATTCATTATTATAACTGAAAGTGATTATAACTTTATGCAACAACTTTATGGATTCCTTATGCGTGCATGTGTGGGTTACGCATAGCATAGATGCGAAATTTGCAAAGTACCGAATGGGCATTAGGCCATTACTAGCCTACTATTGAACGGGTCCCAATCGTGTCCAGGAATTCCCAATCCAAAACCGAGAATTTTCATTCCCGGGAATTAACATCCCTAGTGGATAAAAGCGAATAGCATGTGCTGCGTCATCCATGTGACTCAACACTGGCAGCAGTAACAGACCCACCCCAGCCTTACCGACCAGATGCCTAATATATTCACGGCATGTGCTGGCTAGTTCCAGCACTCCCCTAATTAGATATTCTATTCTATGTTGCAGAGAGTATCCAACTTAACTTAATTATTGATCTCTATGCTGTTCTACCTTGCTGTACACTGTTTTCTTGTATTATTCCAAGTACGTTGATTTTTATTACATACATAGCAAATATGGATGCTTTTACTCGTAGAAATTCAATATTATTATCTAGAAATTAAAACTCTAAGAACAGCAGGATTGTCGTGCAATGTAAGGAATGCAATGTAAACATCAACTGTTACTGCTGACAACAAAATAACACTGCGGTCCATAATACATAATAATAACATAATACTATAACTGCAACTGATACCACGTACTCTTCTTGTGCACGTAGACAACTGTCGAGGAAGAAGATTGCTGAGAGAGGACGACCAGCGTGAGGCTGCCAGTCACGTATGTGTCTGTACAGCGACAACCCAGTACAGTCTATTACTATCAGACATGTATGGTATGTCTCAAACAACAATGATGTGTTCCAATCCATGATAACTACACTAGGTCTGTCACTCTACAGCTTTCTTTGAACTAATGTAAAGATGCAGATACGATCTCAGCCTTTCATCCTTTCGGGGTCGATAAATGAGCAGCAAAGATATTATCAGATGAGTTCTACCTCGCTTTGGTGGCGCCATCTGGTGAATGCTTGCGAGCTAAAGGCCCATCTGATCGGATTGTTGGCAAAACCTTGGCACCATCTGTTTCAGGCAGCCTATACCCTCTGGGCTAAACCTGGTTGTTACTGCGGTCCTGTGTGACAGTCTGTGTGTCGTATCATTGCTGCCCTGCATGGACGACTGTAATATGTTGTGTACCATGTGTAAGGTTGAGTGTTTTGTCTTAACCATTATTAAAGGAAGATTATTATTATTATTATTACCATCAATGCACAACTGTTCAACATTGACCTGCACACACTGAGCAAACAAGCAACTGACAGAGTCAGTCAACTGGCAATTTGTGGTGAAATGTGCAACTCACTACTATGGGTACTAAGCCCAAGAAGCTGATGATTTGCCCTCATGAGTGCTGAACTGTGAAGAGAAAATGCATGATTACAAATGGTAAGACAAACCAGGGAGACACAAAAAAAACAACACTGTTTTATCTGACACATTCCAACCCCATAATTTCCCCGACCAGCTATTTCTTTCCCCATATTTTTTGATACTTGAAGAAAACTCGCCACAAAGTCCGTCGAAGACTGCGAAGTACTGGCGCATAAAATGGAAAAAAAGATACGAGTTACAAGACAGAGAGATGGACAATAACATCTCACTCAATCAGAGAAAACAGAACTGGCTTGGATCACAAAGAACTCAATGCCGAGCCATAATCCCGCTCATGGCTCGGAAACTGCAAAGGAAAGATGCAGGACTACAAGTGGTGAATTTGTAACACTAACCTGAACAACTAAGTTCTGCGGTGAGTGAGCGAGTAAGCAGAGATTAACATCCCATTCAACACACAATACAGCATTTTGGAGATGACCCTTTCCCGGAAATCAATTGCACAGTTGCTAACAATTGAACTCGTAACAAACTGGAGAAACAACACAATGCACAGAAAACTAGATCTAGAACTAACGAACCCAAAGTTCAGAAACACACGCAAAGGCACACACACATACACAGGAACCTAAACCTGAACGAACTATCCTAGTTCACCTGTACAAGCTGCTGTGCACAGGTGCAGTACACAATACAGCACAGAACAGTTCTGATAATCATCTCTCAGACAATCACTGCTCAAACGTTTAGTGGAGGGACAAGTGTAAGGTCTAATGTAGAATAAACAGACATCTACGCAGCAAAAACACTCGAAACATACAGGCAGGCAAACACACAGACAGACAAAACGTAATACTTTGCTGAAGACATGGTCTCAACGTCTACTGCGAAGAATCTCACGCTGCCATCTAGACTTGCTGTCGCCAACATAGCGCCATCTGGTGACAATACAACGTCTACAATGCTGTCCTACAAACAACATGCGTCACACGAACATTAATTTTTTTACAGTCTGCTACAGTTATAAAAAGCTCGACATCAGAAGAGAAGCAAATGTTACATATGAATGACTTAAGTGCAAACTGTTCTGCAAATAAATATCATTAAAACACCAAGCTGCACATCACTAGTTATGGCTAATAAACACTGTCAAAAACACTAGCCCGCACGTCACTAATGATGACTAATAAACGCCATCAAAATCACTAACCCACATCTCACTAATGGTGAGTAATAAATATCGTTAAAAAACAAACCTGTGCATCACTATCAATGACTATGTGGCCATGCGTGATATCATCAGCATAAAGATGCTCCGCTGCTGAACCAAACTCGCTCACAATCAATGCTACATTCAACATACGAACCTACATACAGAACACACAACTTTCACAGTATTCTCATTCAAAACTCATCCATGCTCTTTCAATAATTCATAATTCATTCATTCACTTACTCATTCACATATTCCCTCTATCATTCAACGGTACCAAACTTGAGAAAGACACAGGCCAATCACTGGTGCTTAATAAGTTTGTTTTAGCTTTCAGACTAGGAATGTTAATTGCCGGGAATAAGAACACCCAGTTCGAGATTGGGAATTCCTGGGACCTGTTCGGGACTCGTCCATTATTAGACTAGTAATGGCCTAACATCTGTTGGCTAGTTCGCAAAGTTTGCATATACGTTATATGTAACCCACACGTACACACATAAGCAATATAAAGCTGTTGTATAAAGTGATAATCACGTTCAATGTATTTTCTTGTTAGTGAAATAAAAGAATTTGCAATAACTGTGTTTCAGTAAGCACATCATCATCCGATTGTGCTTCCAGTTTTGTTTACATTTCATGACCTAGGCAGTAAGTAAGTAACCATGTAACAACATAATTCCATTTTGTTACTTACTGATTACTACTGAGAAGAATAACCACATGAACAACATGGCGGTATTGTTTATTAAATGTTTACGTAAACCTGTGGATTAAAGCGATTAACAACTTCAAGTTACATTGTACAAAATTACAAAGGTGGAACGTATTTTTTGTTCTTGCCTGCACCTGAATTTCGGGAGTTATTATTCCCGGTTTCAGGAGCGAAAATCAAGATTTTTGGGTCCTATTAACAACTCTATTTCAGACATACTGCTGCATTTTCAAATGACAGCAACACAATTGCAACAGCTGTCAAAAATTGCGTAGAAATTTTAGACTTTTACCCCTGTAAAGTACAGAGAGGATTTGGTCAAATGTCAGAATGAATTTCTCAACTTCAGCATAGGTAGAGCCAACATCTGACATTTTAACAGAGCTGCTTAGCAAGCTTGGACAATAGGAGGCAAGTACCAGTACAGCTGCAAAATACAAAGGTGTACCTTCAGCCAGGTTTAGAATGTCATTTCATTTAACTGCAAACTAAATTTTGTTTCAAATATTTCCTTACGACATACAGAACACTTAAATGACATTTCTACGTAGACAGTCTCTTCATAATGGCACACTGTTACAATCATTATCAGTTCAAATCTCCTGTGATAATATGCTGAGAGAGATCACTCACAATTCTTGTGTCAGTGACAACCAACAATTTGTCGACGTCGCCAGCCGACACTTCATCATCCAATGTACAAGGACACCACTTCACTTGCCGACAGTCGCTGATCACCGGCTGTAATTCATTGTGACGTGGCACCACCATTGTCAATAGACGTGTTCTAGCCATGGTGTTAAGAACAGCATGTGTGCAACGTAATTATCAACTGATTTAAATAAAACAAGTGAATTTCAATGCCGCACTCTTGAGATATAAGCCTCCGGAGTAAAATCACAGTTGACCTCACTGTGACCTTGACCTTTGATGTATGACCTTGAAAACCTTTTTAGCAACAGCCACTCAAACGATGATCACTAGTGCCAAGTTTCACTAGTCTAATATATCTCCATTATGTGAAGAGATATTACCTGATGCCAAATAGGTGTTAACGACTGAACAACACACGGATGGATGGATGGAGAGCAGACCCAGAAACAGTGATTAATACTAATTTCCCTCTTATTTTGCACCGTTTCCAAGTTATGGCTGATTATATATCAAATTTTCCCTAGCGTCAGGGGTTGCTTCATCTTAATGCTCTCGCTGGGAGTGATCCCCTGCAAATATTGCCATAAGTGATATACTGCTAAAAACTAGATTCTTCGGGCTACATTTCACTCGCAGAATGTATGGTGTATCTTCAACCACTTTTACGTAATATGGCCCCAAAGCTACCGAGTTCGGCGAAATAACACAAACTACACGGCCGTTACGCTGTTTAAGATCATTCAAGGTCACCGATTTTGGTACAAATTGAAAGCCCATATGCGACTTCCTATTAGTGATTAATAGTAACTTACCTCCTACCTTGCGCCGTTTCCAAGTTATGGCCGATTATTGGTCAAATTTTCGCTATTGATAGAGGGGTGCCTCACTTTAATGTCCCCGTTGGGTGTGATCTCCTGTGAATATCCGGATAAACTTTACCTATCCAGAAACTAGAGTGATTGTCCTACCAGATGCTGAAACAGCACGATCGTATCTTCATTCCACTGGACACAATACCGGAACGTGACGGACAGACGGAATCCCTCTGACTATTACAGTACTCTGCATTGCGAGCAATCCGGATGCGCTGTAAAAAATGTGAAAAAAATGACATAAATATGAAATGACCCTTTCATGCTCAGCATCATATGCCCGTGTGCTGGGTCAAAATCACGATCACACAAAACTAAGGCCAACTAGCAAGTTGTTGCATGAAAGGATACTTGACTTTGCTTTCCACATCCAAGTACACTGTGTACACATAGACTCTGCCCGTTTCATCGACTGCCGCAATGACAACTTCATGCAAGATGTTTGCAAAAGCTGTGTCGACGATTTGTCCTGAAAATCCCCGAATGAGACAACGTTCGGCAGAATGCCGATGAGCAATCCTTAGCACTCCACCAGCGCTACCTGCCAATCATGCAACAATCACTAGATGGCAGATACACAGTCATAGAAGACATGTGAAATGTTTCTTTCAGTTGCTCCATGTTTTAGAAACAGCTCGACAAAAAGTAGAGATAGTGGAATTTTTTAATTTATTTGGGCAAATAAGAGCACTCAATTCTGGAAATGACTGTATTCAGTCACTAAATCTGATCCTCAAACTCTTTTACACTAAATACAATTTATAGAACAAGTTGCCATGATCAATGTCAGTCAAGGAACGTTTTGAATTTTGCCATATTCATTAGACACAATACAAACAAGTAGCTCAGCTATTGCAGAGAGACTGCACTGCAGGGTTGATTAGTTATGGTCAAAACTGGAAGACTGGAACTGGGAGACAATATTTTATGGACATTATAGGTCTATCTCCAACCACTGTGACGTAATTGGCTAGCAAATCAATCGAATTCGGTAAAAAAATGCAAAATATGGGCCATTATGCCGTTCAAGGTCATTCAAGGTTATCGAGGTCGGTACCAATCGAAAGCCTGTATGCGACTTCCTATTAGTGATTAGTAACTGACATCCTATCTCGTACCGTTTCAGAGTCATCGCAGCTCATTGTTCAAATTTTGGACACTTTGTATTTTTGAGCCCCTTTTGGGAGCTTAGGGGCAACGTATGACGTTCATCTTGGGCTCACTGGAAAGTGCATAGTGGACTTCCTATTAGTGTTAACTGAACTTTTTTCACTAAGTGTTACGGCTGAGGCACTATGGGCGAAAATAGATAGAAAATAAGCGACTGCTCCAAAACGGTCAGTTTGACCCAAAATTACAGGTAAAAGATATCGCCCCACCAATCATTTTTGCACGAATGCCTTACAACTTTGTCACTGACAGTTTTCACACAAAGAAACTCTGTTGCAGACTTTCTTCAAGCGAAGTGCGATT
>Ga0049105_1000569_pt1 | contig 13370 bp, 5 predicted proteins | sample WorMetvaBAHAMAS1_FD_61260 | JGI IMG/M metagenome (GOLD analysis project Ga0049105, IMG submission 61260) | Worm MetaG Olavius vacuus BAHAMAS.1 | ecosystem: Host-associated > Annelida > Digestive system > Unclassified | place: Germany: Marburg | collected 2013-04-09
AGAGTAGCAATCATAAGTAATGTTCAAAATGTCCGCCTTCAGCGTCGACACAGGCCGACAGACGACGCCTCCACTCGTCGATGGCGTGGTTCACACCAGACTGGTTCAGTTCGCACTTCGCACCACACGGTAAGGTGCGCACATAAATCGGGTTATGTGATAAATTTTATTACAATCGCATGTAGAATCTCCTCACGATTAAAATGATATAAAATTATAAAAATCGTCTAAGATTAGCCGAAGTTATAGTCAAAAATAAAATGTCACGTTTTTTATGGTTCAATGTGTATATCAACACGAACTGTCACATACGGCTCACGGGTATTTGCAGTTTGTAGACCTACATGTTGGAACTTACATCTCTGAAGTCACCGTCGCTGAAACCCGCTCATTTTTGTAAACAGTTGAAGATAATACTCATGGCGCAGCCGTCGTAACTACATGTATGTTACAAGATTCGCGCGGAGATAAAAACTGTTCATTAACATTAACACATTCGAGTACTTTAGAAAGAGTATAGGAATGGGGTTTTGAGTTTGGTGACAGTTAGATATTCTGTGCACATGTGCAGTGAATAATGAAACGACACCGCTAAAATAACAATTCGCCATTCACGTTATCACCTGTGTGGCGTGTACGTTTTGTACCGGAGTTTATGAGCGCTAACAACTTCCCACTGAGTTTGGACCTGAGTCTGGTTAATCTTTTACCCTGGGTAGATGTGCAATGTAAATGGTATCGTCTACAGATCCGAGACGTTGGTCATCCGAAGCGTGTTTTTACACTGCTGGGCCCGATATGTCGGGACACAATAATTTTGTGGCGCTAGACCAACCGCTGACATTGCGGCCACGGTGATAGGACGCACGTGTTGAATGCATCTCACCGTACAGATGTTCACAGATTGGTGACTGATTCTGAATTTTGCGTGAATTTTGTACAATAATTGGATCTCGTGCTTGAATTAATTGGTATTTTCAGTGTAGTATGATTTCTGTAGACTTGCCAAAGAATATTTAAATATAAGGACTTTCAAAATTGTTACTTGCGATAAAGAGCTGAACATTTCGATATAGGCCTACGAAACGCTTTCCTACGTCACCACATACCGGAGTTGCCAACTTTTAAATATGATCCAGATTTTGGGTCCACCTTACACATTACACACACCGGGACTGAAAAGAAACTGAGAACATCTGTATATCGGCAACAGCCAATATTTGGAAGATAAAGTTTGGAAGTATAAAGTTTATATTCATTCGCATGTAAGCATAAAGCGTTCACAGCAAACTCAAAGTACGATAACAAACGGCAGAGAATATAAAATACAACGCAATATATAAATAAAACTATCGCAAATGCAGTCGATGAAAGGAATGAACATGCCTACTAACCGCGGTTGACGGTCGCCAGAAGTACCAACGAGATTTCTACATAACTCAACTTCATCTTATCTGAACGAGACTATAATGCTGTCTTCCGATTGTTGCTGCTGATAGCGACGATTTTATTTCGCCAATTACGACGCCTTTTTACGACATTAGACCACCCACTTTGTAGCGTCTATTCTTCGCTTCTGCGCTAGTGATGCGTTATAATTACTGAATCTGAGAATTTCGAGAGATATTTCCGACAGTCAGCTCTTCGCTGGTGTCTGAATTTATATAATCGAAGAACGTGACCTGTAGGCAGGAGCACGGATGGGGATGTCGACATGATTTGCTGCAGAGCGTTGTATCGAACACGGTAAAGCAATGCGATAACGCTGTACATCGAAATCTCTTTAATCTAATGCGCGACGGTATGACATGAAAAACGGCTTAGCGCCGATAGCAGGCTAGTCTACAGCTGATGTTATTTGTGGGACTAAAAGGTAGTCAAAGCGCTCCAAGCAGTATACTTGCACGCTCGCTGGGGTTGTCCGTGGTTCGACTGAACTTCAAGTCCGCCCAGACGTCGGCCACAAACGCGGTAATAGGCTATAAATAGGTAACCACCGAGGGCCGAACCTAACTTACTATTTTCTGTAAATACAAATCAGTCTACAGCAAGCCAAAGTCGTTCAGCTCCTGTGTTCGAAAACTGCGGACTCCTATACCACGGTTCGTATCTGGACTCCACTTTAGACGTCCGTCCCCAGGCTTCGTCAATTGTTCGAACCTTTTCCATAACTCTGGTCGATCAGGTCTAACTCGTACCCTCTTTCGCTTGGTGCAAAAATACCTCAATTTACCCACTCCTTCGTGTTGTTTTTGGCATTAAATAACAATAATTCTTCGGTGCGGCGACACTTAATCGCGCGACAGTTAAACGGAGACAGTTCACCGGGCGACATTTAACCGGAGCGACAGATAACCAGGTGCAACTTGACCGGGTGATATTTCACCGTCGTCTGCGTTCCGCCGGAAAACGTGGAGGAGGCGTTCGAACTTCTGAGTGAGACGCAGGCAACAACTGTCGATCACATGGACGAACTGACGTCATTTTTCGAACATACTTATATCCGTGGTCGCACAAGACGAGGACGTGCAACAACTAACGGTCCAGTCGTATTCCCTGTGGAAACCTGGAATCAGCACGCTGCAGGCTCCGACGACATAGCTCACAGCAGCAACAGCGGCGTTGAGGGGTAACACCATGGGCTGCAATCACTGTTCCAGTGTCACCATTCAACCGTATGGACGCTCATGAGCGGTATCCAGCGGGACATCCAGCGCCAGAATGCACATTAGGCTACGACTGGCGTAACGCACCCGTCTGCAAAAAAGTATCGTGCACTGAACGATCGTGTTGCGCGAGCTGTGGGATCCTACGGCCGCGCTGAAGTGCTTGTATATCTTCGTTCGATTGCGTATACTTGTCGCACGCATAGACATCTGTTACTGTAATGTGACATGTATGAACACTAACAGCGATTAGTCATCATACATTTTCCTGTTTATCGCTGACTAATATGTAGTAGACTCTACGAACAGTAAGCAACAACTCTTTTGTTTTAGTTATTGTGTTCACGCCCGACTAAACGTCGCCCGGTTAAGTGGCATCTGGTTATCTGTCGCTGCGTTTAATTGTCGCGCCTGTGAAATGTCGCCCGGTGAACTGTCGCCGTTTAACTGTCGCGCGATTAAGTGTCGCCTGATGAAGTGAGCTGTTTATATAACCGTATTATTTATAGTTAAGTTAGTTAATTTAATATTATTTTTGTTTTGTTTTTTTGCTACCGGATGTAGTTTGTCCGGTGAATAAAGATTTTCAATTACGTACTGCAACCTTTAAACGCCGTCTTAAATCACACATTTTGCATTCATTTAGCCTTATTAGTCTGCCTGGACTTTTCACTGCATTTTGTTGACCTGTCGTGGTGTCAGGCCGATGTATACCACTAGACAATAACGAGTTTTTGTTTGTTTGTTTACATGTTGGTGTGACTGACAGAGTGGTTGGTTGATCTATCGATTGATTGATTGATTAACTGTGTGGACCAAACTTCACCAAACTTGGCCAGGACATAGGGCGATCATCACAGCATTGCACTGTTGTTTCAGAATTCGGATATCTTGCTGCATTTTCAAACGCGTGCGGCTCAAAGTTAAGTGATGTTTTAAACGTCGCCAAATTTCGCACTTTTTGACCCCCTGTGAAAATTAGGGGAGGGGTGGGCGAGATCTCGATACCAATTGTTGAAGCCTTACCTGCGACCGAAGCTCCGAAATACATTTGATGGCCATCCACTGCTCGGCTGCTGAGCGCGGTGTATTGATCAAAAAAAAAAGAAAAAAAGTTCATCGGTAAAACCTAAGGCCTTCCCGACTAACGACGGGCGGCCTAACTAACTGACTGAATTCGCTCAATGTTTTGTGATAACCAAGAGAGAAAGGCAACGAGTAGACCACACTGGCCGCTCCGATCTCTGTTTAGAACATCTCCCTTGTTGTGGACCAAACTGACGTTCGATGTGTAATGGTCGGAAGAGGAGCTCATTGTTCGCAGAGAAAACGCCCGACGCTCCGTGTTGATCAGAAATAACACGGGCAACAATCTTCCTCTTAATTTTCGACTTTTTAGAGCTTTTATTATTGAGTTAACATACATACATGGGAGGGAGAGACAGACAGACGGACGGACGGACTGCTGGAGAGAAAGAAAGAAACAATTAACAGTGTAAAACGTACAGCGTTACAAATGTAGGCCTACCTCAGCAGACATTAATCAACGTCGGAGATGTTAGAAAGCACGGTGCAACAGTATGAACAGTATGAGTGGACAACGACGGAAGTTTCGCGGTATGATCAAACTTGTTTAATGACACGCGACCGGAGACGATACTCTATCAGTCCGGGACGGTGGGATGGAAACTCGCGAGTGAATTTCTTCACTGCCTCACGTCCAACCTAAACATCGGTCTCAATATCTCGCCCTGAAAACCGCGATCCGGAGAAAGACGTAGCAGTTCGCGATACCCCCTCCAGTCAGCCCCCATAAATGCCAGTTGAATTAACAGTGATTTCATGACAAGATAAGTGGGGGGGGGGGCTAAGCAGAGAGGGGTATCGCGGACTTAAGCATACAAGTTGATTTTGTAGTGTTTTCGTGATGATTGGCCTAAATTTACTGTTTGGGGTAATATCCGCAGTATACAGATAGGTCAGAATAACGTATACCGTTGGAAAAGGGGCGAGTTGTTGGACTGTTGGTTAACGTTTAAGATTGCGGTTAAGTTCAGAGAGTGAAGTGCGCGGGACCGAAGACTGATCAGTGCGTCTCGGTGACCATGGTAGGAAGGTCCGGGTGGTCGTAGTTGAGCCCGGGTACGCCGGTACGCGAGAAGAACGACTCCTTGATGCGCGACGTACGCCGGTACGACGGCCGGTCATACAACTCCTCCTTCTCCGACGTCTGCCAGCCGTGTCGCCAGGACGTCAGCAGCGGCAGGTTGTAGCGGTTGTCCGGCTCGATCACCACCCGCGTCTGTAGGTAGTCCTTCCGACCTTCGCCGTCGTGGCTGACGCCGTAGTATAGCTTCCGTCTGCGACGACATCAAGATTCGTTCATTTTATTTCATTCATTCATTCATTAGTTCGTTTCATTTGCTATAACAAGTAACATAAGATATAAAAGCGACAGACGGCTTGACAACCATGATAACTGCACTGTAACTGCCACATGAAAAATATACAAGAAAGGCTACTGACGTCATATATATCACGTTATCTATTAGACTAGGTGTTACGGCTAAGTCGCTACGAGCGAAAAGTGATCGAAAATCGACGATTTCGCTCCAACGCGGTCAGTTTGATCCAAAATTTCAGGTACAAGGGGTCGCCTCCACCAGTTTTGCACGGATAGTTAGGCCAATGAATGCCTTACAACTTTGCCGCTGACAGTTTTCACACACAGAAACTTTGTAGCAGACTTTCTTCGAGCAAAGTGCGATTTTAGACAAAAACCACGTTTTTGAGCCGCCTTGGGGGACTTAGGGGCAACGTACGATGATCATCTTAGGCTCATTGGAAAGAGCGTAGTGGACTTCCTATTGGTGTTAATTGAACTTTTTTCGCTAGGTGTTACGGCTGAGGCGCTACGAGCGAATATCGGTTCAAAATCGTCGATTTCGCTCAAACGGGGGCCAGTTGACCCAAAATTTTAGGTAGAAGGGGTCGCCCCCACCAACCATTCTTCTTCTCAGAAAAATAGGCTAAATGATCTTTCGTATTGTAAAAAAATCTGGACAGATTTTTCTTCCGTTTTGTCACAATTCACGCGTTTGACGGACAGACAGGCGGACAGACAGACGGGCCTACAGCTTTCTCATCGCTAGACCGCGTCTGCATACCATGCAGCTCGGTAAAAAAATCAATAAAAATGATTATCGTCACCAGCATCATCATCATTACACAGGCCCCGATTTTTAAATTACTTAATTACTTCCCCTTCCCTCTTTTTTCTCCAACTTCTCCGCTTTCTGTCCGTTTCTCTCATGCTTACCCCATAAATCAAGCTTGTGTGTTTGAAGGAGCGTTTTAGGCTCCCAGCGGGCCCAACCATTGCTGTATACGCAGAATGTCGTTGTTGAGTGTATGACAGGCAACATGGCCTCACCTGGTAAGTTGATCGACAGGTTTCATGCCAACACCAGTTGTGGTACGCCTAGCTTCTTCGCACCACTCCCTGTGTTGCCTTCTCTCATCACGCAAGACCTTCAGCGCGTACTGCGACGGCTCGAAGTCGGACATCTCCAGCGGATCTCGACGAGGTAGCTCCACTCCTTCCTTCTTCGCTTTTCGCTCCTAGACAAATGTAAACAATGACTTATGTATTACATACTATTCTTTCTTTTTTATTTTCTTTATTTATTCTGTATATGATGACGTAGGAAGCATGGGCGGCGCCAGAGAGGGGGACGGGTGAGGGCAAGGGGCCAGCTGCCCCCCGGCCCTTGCCCTTGCTCCCTTCCCCCAGCTGCCCCATATCAAATTTGAATATTGTGGGGTGCCCCTAAGGCGAAGGCGGCGCTCATATCAAATAAGACTGTTATCGGTATAATAAAATAATATTAATATTAATATTAATATGGTTTTGTACATAATTCTGTTTCTGACAATGTTTTTGCATGTTGTAAGTAGCGTGTATACAGTGTAATAGTCGGCATATTGTCGGTGACGATTTTAAAGTCTCTCTGTCGCAGATATTGCAGTCATTTCTGTGCGTTCTTTGCTTTATTTTTTGCCAGTCTGTTGCAGAGCCGACGCAGAGCACCCCTGAACTCCTAATCGGGGGCCTTACGAAAATAAAAGGGCTCCATGTTATAGTGAAACTCCCTATATAGGTGAAAAAAGGCCACACGAAGCGAAAGGCACCATGGAGTTTAAAAGCGCCCACGAAGGCAAAAGAGCCTACAACAGTAAAGGGGCCCACAGAAAGAAAGCTCAAGTTTTTCAGCTACTCCATAAATGGCTGTAGACATTATCTAAAATTATTTGTTTAAGTTTACTATTACGGGTGCATATTTGAAACTTAAACGATAAATTAAAAGTAAGTGACGCTGAAAGTCACTCCACCGCGAATGCGTGAATTTAGTTACGCACACTAACTTCACCGCTTTGTGTGTTTATCATGCCCACTTACAACAACCTACAACGTTTATTTTCGAGTGGCTTTCCGATGAGAGACATATAGGCGCAAATTTCATCAGAAAGAAACGACTTAAACGAGCCACAAACAACCGGGTAAACTAAATTACGAAGGAGCCCATACATTCTTTCTTAATTTGACGAACTTTCGTTTACAAACTGCCGAGATAGTGTCGCGTTTTTGACCAAACATCTGCTATTTTCGCATGACACGCAGGGCGGTCATCAGATCATGCCCAGCGTTGCCATCCTGCGTTACTGACAAGATGTCACGTGCAAAATTTTCTCACCAGTGTCCAATAACGTCAGTAAGTAAACGTATTGCGTAATTTGTTGTGACCGAACATGAAATATATAGGCACGTGGATCGGAAATGTATATTATATTATTGTATTAATTGTGTTATCGACAACAATCTCGAGTAATGCACCGCCGCTAATTTTGTGTAGGCTGTGTGTCCATTTTCGAACCTCAGTCACCTTAGACTAGTATACAAAGACAGCTACTGAACTGAACCGAATTTTGTGATCGCTTAATTGTTCTAACATTGTCTCAGTTATAGTTGCGATGTTTTAAGCTGCGTCATGTCAGCTTTTTTAATAAACGAATATACATATACATACATACCCTACGAAGGGTCAGGGTTAGACGACCCGGTTAGGATTAGGGTAGGGTTACAGTTAAGGTTAAAGTTAGAGTTAGCGTTAGGGTTAGGTTAGGGTTAGAGTTAGGGTTAGGCTTAGGGTGACTGAGGTGCGAAACCGATGAAGAAGAAATCGGTTACTCGACCCTATAAGCAGCGATGCGTGTTTTGCTTTCTCGGACGTAACTCTCGGCAATCGCCCAGTGTAAGCCGGCGTGGGCTGGGTAACAACGCGGCGCCGTGCGAGCCATAACAGTATGTATGTTACGCTAGAAATCGCCGACTTCCTGACGACCGTGATCAGCCTTCAGACACACGCAGGTCGAACAGCCCAGTTCTGCTGGTACGCTAGCATACACTATGCAAAGCTGGGTAAACTCTTTTCTACACGGCTTTTGTCTAGTTGCACGGATGAGTATGCGCACACGTACGACATTTCCACTTACTCAAGTACAGCAGTAATCGTGTGCGTTAGAGTTAAGATTAGGGTTAGGGTTAGGGTTCTCCTTACGTGCTGTCCGTGTGCACACTCATCATATATACATTGACGCAACATGCAAACGCCATGTAGAAAAAGGGTTGACCGCAGTTGTCAATGCTGCTGCTGCAGTGCTGCTGCTGCTGTTTTGTGACGTCATGCAGCCTCTAACGACCTGGGCTATTACGCTGCCTTTTGTGCCGCATTATTATAACGATCTCATTAGTCCAGTCAATGTAGGCTGGAGGATTACAAAGCGAAAAACAAATTGTAGTAGTAATAAAACGTACACCAAAAGTTTCCAGATTTTGTGTAGTATAACAGGTACAAAGAGTCAACCAAAATCAAACACATCATACACTCAAAAGCCTCAAATTCGATGAACTAATTTATTCAGCAGTCTAGTTCGAGGCTCTGGTGAAAAATAACGCTTGCATGTCTGTTTTCATTGATGTATAATAATTTAACAAAATAAGAAAGTGATTAAGACTGAATTACAAACGACTAAGGCTCGGTAAAAAGCAACTAAAAAGTATTTAAATTTGTTGAATTAAGAAAGCATTTAGCTAGTATTTAACAGGAGGTATGCAGATGCTTCGACAACGCGGATTTGCTATTTTAACACAAAATACTAGCTTACAAATATCTTGCAGATGGTTCTCGGTCAGTCTATTTTAAGCGTAAGTCTAACATTGCTGAGGACAGTATCTAACAAACTTGGAACAAACTCTGGCTGTCTTTCGCACGTCGTAGGCTCAGCGTGTATGTTCAGCATACGCGATCGCCGATCGACAAACCTCTTTTCCGGTGTCGGCGCAGCTGGATTGGATTACTGGTGGCGTGGAGCTGTGGCAGCTGACAGCGCGGCCGAGTGATAGGCCTACCTGGAATGGATGCTGTTTTTGATAACCGTGTCCGGCCGCATCGCATCGCACGTGGAACATCATGCACAAGCCAATCACGCTGGAGCTGCACCGTTGGGCAGGTAGCAATTAACAAGAATACAGTCGTTCCCGATGGCCAGCACGATATCATAAGCAAATATTTAGTAGCGTGCAAATACCGACTGTATGTGGATTGAATTACTCGGCACCTGGCGAACCTAGTAAATCAGTATTTGGCATTTGGCAATTTTGTACAATTATTCTGAATTTTGATGTGGTTGAAAATGTATAAAATTTTAAAAAATATTAAATTTTAATATTCGTTGGCGCGTTTAATATGCGCGATCATTCGTCACTTCTGTAAAATTTTAATATTAGTAATATAATAGGTTTGTATTCAGGGCAAACTCGTAACACTCGCTCGTTGTGAACGCATCGTCATCAGCATTTATTCGCCAAGAAGACATACAACACAATGTGCAAGAAGAACAAATAGCATATGGCAGGTGCGACAAGGCTGAAGTACAGCACTAACAGTCGACCTAGAAAAATAAAATAAATAAAATAAAATAAAATAAAAACATAAGAAGAACAAACGTCAAACTCACAATACCAGTTATTCGCAAAAAGCTATGTAAAGTTGAGGAAATCACTGAAGTCGACACATTTAATTGTGTGTTTAAATGCAGTGAGTGAAGAAAAATCAACAGTGTTACTAGGCAAACAATTCTAAATATGCAAATGTGTATATTACTAGACGTAACGAGTTGGGTCACTGGCAGCAGCAGCATCAGCAGTGAAACTAGCATTCAATCATGCGGTACGACCGCGCCTCGCCCAGCATCCGCTCACTTCAGCCGCTGAAACCAAAAGGCACATACTAGCTTGCGAACAGTCAACTCGAGCATCCTCGACAGAAACCGACTGCATGCGACTCGGCGACGGCGAGGTTTGCGCTGCGTCTGCGTCATGAAATATCTTCCGCTGCTGTGCATTCTCACCTTGATTGGATGCTCAGGTGAGTGATTACCTGGCTATAACCGTATTAATATTGTTACGCACGTATTTTATGTTTTAATCGCGTGTTTTAGTTGTATGAATTCTGATCGCCAGATATTTTTTATGAATATAATCCCAACTCTTTGGAATTATTATGCACGAATGAAACGTTGTTAAATAACAATTAAAACTTCGGTGTAACTTAACTGTCGAGTTACGGTCGCATAACCGGCCCTAACTATCAGATCATTGGTTACTGGGCACATTTTGCGCAATATGATTTAAACGTCGCTCTTTCTCGGTAATCACTGAGCTCTGAAAATATCATCATAAATCATATATTGTCGAAAACTAGATTATTTCGATTTTCGGCTACTTTTTGTCGTGGACAGTATGAGTTTAACCAACCACTTGGACGTATTTGGCCCAGAGCTGCCGAATTTGGTCGAATAATGAAAAATAACGGCTGTTGCGCAGTTCAAGGTCATTCAAGATCACCACTTTCTGTACCAATCGAAAGTTCGTCTGCGACTTTCAATGTGTGAATAATGGTAATTAGGCCTGTCTGGTGTTTTACATCGTTTCCGAGACATCGGGTAAGGGTTAGGGATAGTGTTAGTATAGTGTATAGAATAGCCCCCGGGGGCTATTCCTGGATATGGCCATTTGGCTCAATAAACTATAGACATGTCGTTCTATGGTGTGATGCAAAGCATATTTCTATACTTTGAACCCCGTGGGCATGGATCAGAGTGTGACAGACAGACGGACGGACGGACGGATGGACACATCAGAATGATAGCAAATGCCATGCACGGTGCACGCTCAAAAATGATACATGAAACTAGACGAATAGGCCAAAAATCAATAGCAATAAAAACACGTGGCCTACAGTAATACATGCACAGTACATAAATAAAAAAATTCTTAAATAAAGCAGCATCTACTTTTTATACAAAGCTTAATTTTAGTCAGCTTTGTATATCTATGACGCAGTTGAAAGTGCGAGAGAGACCACTACGAAGTCATTGAGACCACGAACAAGACCGTCGTCAAGGGTTACGAGAATACCGTGGCAGCCAGCGTATCGTCGAAGGATAGGTGGACACGATGATGACGATGACGACGATGGTGAGACGGTGTACGTAGCGGCAGGCGGGTACAACAACGAGGAGCCGTGGAGACGACAGGTACTTGATACTGGAGCTCGTTATTATTAGAAATCGTGGTTCATCTGATTCTTCGTCGCTTCTTCTTGTTCTGTGCCAGTTGAACAACCTCTGGCACTGTACAGAAGCACTAATCCATCGGATCATCGGATTGGATTGGATTGAGCAAGGTTTAACATCCCACTCGACACATTTTAGGTCATTTCGAAGACTGTGGGGTGACCGCGGCATCAGCCAGGATTGTAGCCGTAGTCGGAGCCCACAGTGTGTGCGGTGTTGAGTAGTGTGTGCGCGACCACTGTTGATAACAGTGGTGTGTATGTGTATTATTTGAAAGCATTGTGTCCGTATATTGGACCATCTTTTTGTTGGTCTTCCACGAGGTCGATCACCTTCAACCATTCATGGCATCACCGTCTTCACTAGTCGTTCGTTTCTTTATTCTGCAGTACTTAAGCGATTAATTTAATTAATTGAACAAATAAACAAAATAAATTAGTTAACTAGTTATTAGATAAATTAATCACGTAATACAACGTCACGTATTATCATGCATTTAAAATGCAAATCATCTGAAGTTCTGAAACAGTGACGTTCCATTTGAAAGAAATCTGACAGTAATCTCAGCGAGTAAATTGCAGGAACGGCGGCGGTCTACGAAGCCTTGGTTCATCTCCAAGACAAACAGGACAACGACATCGACGACGACTGATGCTCAGTCGTTGCAGCCGAACCATGATGCGGCGACGCACTTCACTGTCAAGTACGACAGATACACTAGACACGTCGACGATCAGCCGGCGGACTTCACTAAGAAACCTGTCTATCACAAACAGGTGTGTGATGCCGGTAACACGATTGATACTTTCCAGCTTATCTGAACTGATTATCTTACATGGTTCGCCAGAAATGTTCTCATGCCGTTTTTCTCGCGAGCATCAGCTGTTACAAACACCGGATGTAAATAATTAAAAGTGATTGATTGATTGATAAATAAATAAATTGATTAACTGATTAAGTAACTAATTGATTTAATAATTTATCGGTTAATTAAATTACTTAGAATATTAATTTAACAGAAAATAAATTAATTAATAAATAAAGAAATTAAGTGGTTGATTTAGTTCATAAAATAAATTAGTTAAATGATTAGTAAATAATGCATTAATTAATTAACACAACGTTGTATATTATCGCGTATTTAAAATGCAGAAGATTCGAAATAAATTAAAACATCGGAACTGAACTAAACGTTCTAGAAAGCCATGACACCACGCAGACCAGTTTAAGAGAGACTAAAGATCTGAGTAGAGACGTTTATTATGCCGTACTTACCTGACCTCACCTGTATAACAGAACATGGCCCTAGGGCCAGGTGGCCAGCAGGTAATAACGGTACCGTCGTCCGCTCGTTCTGTTATGTAAGCGGAATCGCTCCAGCTGCATGCTGCGCTGTGGTTTTTCATCGTTTTCAGGCGGAAAACGAGCGCAACGGGTCGACAGCAGTTGCTAGGTCATCTGTATCCACAGCTGTTGCGACGTTCATGCTCACAGCCGCTACGTTTACAAGACATTTTCACCGGCGGATCGTGTAACCGGGAATTCTACGTCGTGCGTGCGAGTCTACACTGCCACAGTAATGCCAAACGTCCAGTCGTGCGTTGTTATGTCTGCAAAGGAACTGTCTGACATTGCTGTTTCCCGTCCTCAGGTCTTTGACTGGAGATGGTTTAATCTTTCATTTGAAAACTCTCTATTATACACCGTGTTCCAGAAACAAACATCCACTCATATTATTGGCTATAAGTTGAGGAATAGTTGTCTGATTTTAATAATTTTTGACACCAAAATCCCTCACATAATTTGACATCGCAAGACTTAGCTTAGTTGTCCACCTCACCTATAACTAATGTGTCTACACTACCTTGTAAAACTTATCGACAACTATTCTTCAACTTATAGCCAATAATATGAGTGAATGTTTTTTTTCTGAATCACGGTGTATAAATGATACTGTTCTGCTGCGGAACGGGGGAAACAAGTGACTCCCGTTATTTAAATAGTTTA
>Ga0049105_1000570_pt1 | contig 13360 bp, 5 predicted proteins | sample WorMetvaBAHAMAS1_FD_61260 | JGI IMG/M metagenome (GOLD analysis project Ga0049105, IMG submission 61260) | Worm MetaG Olavius vacuus BAHAMAS.1 | ecosystem: Host-associated > Annelida > Digestive system > Unclassified | place: Germany: Marburg | collected 2013-04-09
AGTGAATTCCACAATTGTCGGTCACTGCCAGTGTTGAGCTGTACTGTCACTAGTTCTTATTTCACTTAAAGAGATGTGTGGTTTTAAATTATTCCAATTTGGCGTTATTGGGCCGAATACGAATTCGAATCGAATATTCGGCACAGCTGTAGTTATGACTGGCGCGTCATGTTCGTGAATACAGCGTGGTCAAAAAAACGGGTCCAGCGCACATATTCGCTTCTATCTTTGAAACGCCTTTACCAGATCTGATAATGTTTGGGATACATAAGCGGCAGTTTATTATCAAATACTCTGGAGCAAACATTACTTAATTAAAATGTACTACGGTAGGGACGTCACATAGAACAGGACGCATAGCCTAACTTCCGTCGTCCTGACTGCAGATCGACTCTTGCACGACGATGGCGATGTTGTCAGTCGTTCTGACGGATTTGGGACGACCGCTACTGGGATGCCTGACAGTTGTACCATAAGCATTAATTTTTTGGATGAGTCGGTCAAGGCTGCATTTGGACCACCTTTCTGTGGGAATTCCTTCATCAGAAGCCATGAGCTCCGCGACTTTTCAAGTCGCAATGTTTTTATAACAGCTTTGTCTTCTTTAGAGATTTTCCATGCAGTTGTAACAGCGAGCTATTTCATTACAAACGGCATTTCAGTAACATTAAAATACACATTTGTTTGCAAATAAATAAAAACCAAACGACTCATTTATTTTCAAGAACAAGTAAGAACTTAAGTAAATCAAAGTGGTTGAACCTGTAAGGAAACAGGGTGTGGCAGTTGTTTCATTGTAGTCATGCCCTCTAGTGAATGTGAATAAATGATGTTCAGTGCAGTATTCAACAAAAACTGCTGCTTACGTTTGCCAAAAATTATTAGATTTGATCAAGGCGTTAAAAAGATACAAGCAAAAATATGCACTAACCCTGCTTTTTTGGACCACCTGGTAGATAGCACGATGGGTTTCGTTGCACAATAACTCAATGTGGTTAACAAAAATTATTACTTCTGATAAGTTTAAAGATTGTACTTATACGGCGCAGTTTGCTTGAACGTCTTAACAGTTACTTAGAAAGAGTCGGTCGATAGGTCCAAGAATTCCGACGAGTGTATGAAATCGAAAACGCGCCATTGCCGCTAATCCGCCCACACCACGTGACTCGCAAGTTGGGCGTCGAGTCGACCCGGCTGCGCTTGTTTACCGACCTACCGGGAGTACGATCCAGCGTCCAACCAATCTGTGACTATTGGCGTCAGCGGTCGTTCGCTAGATATATAACAAACATCGGCGCACTGACCGTGTAGTCGTGGGCCGACTGTCGGCCGAAGGAAGTAATAAAAACTATCGGAGTCCGGCGATAAATTTTCAATTATTGCTTGCCGCGCCGACTAGATTTCGATCAGACGACAAAAGAGCCGTCACTGCAGGCGGGTGTAAGATATTGAACAGTCGTACGACGAGCACCCACCTGCTAGCGTTAGAGATAAAATAATACTTATTAAAATACGTACATAAATATATAATGTAGGAAAGTACAAAATACAAATACAATACAATCGAAACAGATGAAGTTACTCAGTATACAGCGACTCAATAAAAATCAATCTCATACAGCTGACTCAAATGGTGGCAAGATAAGCAGTTTAAATTTCGCATATAACAGTTGCTTAATTACGTTAATTTTATCAAGCTCAGACACTACTACACTCTGATAATGAATATTCCATACGTACTATTTGTTAATGCAATCAATATCATACAGAAGTACGTTATAATAGCTACAGCAAAGTAAAGCATGAAAAGGTAAATTTATATAGCGCGTGCATCAGTACGTGGCAAACGAAAAAGTTTTAAAGTGCTATTATAAAAGTATCCTTGTCAACATCTAAATCTCTCAAATTCTCCGCTAGAGAATATCATATCGACAGTCCAGCCACAGAAAAAGCCCGTCAGGCGAATGTGCTTAGACGATCAGTACAGGAGTCGTCAGCAGGCGGATCGAAGATGTCGTGATGCGACGCCGCAGGCAGGTTGACAGAAATCGATCAAGTACTGCGGAGCTTGACGGTGACCGTGCAGCTGAGCATCATGGTGCTGACATGTATGCGACTCTCTTAGGTACATCGAGGTCGAGCCAATGTAACTCGGCGTGCAGAAGCCGCGACAAGCCACGGTCGAACTTGTTTGTACCGTTGATCACCCGAGCTACGGCGATGTACAATCGTTATAACTTGTTCGTCGTCGCTATCGGCGCGAACAGCGTTGCAGTGTGGGGTCACCGTTGGCAAAAGTGGCAAATGCCAACAAAAATCGGCAAAACGGTTAAAATAGACCAATTTCTAGTACCAGCTAAACCAACTTTAATAACAAGGTTTGCTTAACAGCCTACTGCCTACAGTGTTTATTTCACATTGTAGACATTTCGTTTTGCAGTGCACAATGACATAAATTCGCCACAGACCTGTCGGCGTAAAAATGACAGTGACAGGGTCGTAAACTCAGAGCTGAGTCACCACTCATCCTTTTCTTGTCGCGAAGCTGGTAGGGACTCCTTACTTATTTTGGTACACTTTGAGCTTTTAGAAGTATCTTTGTGACATAACAGACGTAACACTGATTGTATTATTCACAGGTAACTTGCGCTTAATAAGCAATCTAAAAAGCTTGCAGTAGTTAACTCGGTCGAATGCCTGTAGCATGAAAAAAGCACACTTTACTGAGCTGTTATTATCCACATAATACGCCAACAACTCTTTCACAGCAAAAGTGCACTGACTCGTAGAATGTTTTGTTTTAAATCCAAACTGCAAATCGCTAGTCTTCAGCTTACACGAGAAATACATCAACACAGCATTATCAAACAGTTCACCATACAGTGCAATACCAGGATAATTAGAACTATCAGAGAGATTAACATTACGACCTTTAGGAATGGGAACAATAGTACTGTACAAAAATATGTCAGGCAGGCTACTGTGTTCAACAATAGCATTAAACAGCATGGAAATGTGAACAAGATAATCGTCTCTAGCATTAACAAAATGATCAGAAGACAACCCAGCATGCCTACAGTGTATATCATTTTTATGTAACTTTAGCCTCCCCACAGTAGCCCTCATGCCCAAGGCGCTGAAGAACAACTCATCTGGGCAATCCACCTGACAGATATTGCTATTAATTTCATCCTGAATACATTTCATATCATCAACACTGTAGCTTACACACGTGTACAGTTTGCGGTACTTATCTGTGAAAATTTTAGAGATGGCATGACTATCAGAAGCCCCGTCAACAGTACTGCTGACACCTGAAGAGTGAGACCTGATCGGTTTAATCTCATCCCAGAAGTTATGAGAGCTATTACTAAACAAAGATGCAGCTATGCGCTCAGACTTAATAGATTCGGCGTCCTTACGAACTTTCCTAATTGCATAGTGGTATGACAGTCTGCCACGTCTCATGCATTCAAACACAACTCCAGACCTAGATCTCCCACGATCCAGCCACATGAGATGCCAAAAATGTCATTGGTTGTATATGCGACCGTATACGACTCGTTATCGTCATTCAGTTCGCTGCTGCTGCTGCTGCTACTGCAACTGCGTGTTCATCTGGCTGTCGTCATTATTTGCAACAATCATTTATACCTGTAACAGCCCCAGCACATAAAACGCTAATGTGTCATCATTACGTCATCTGTCACAATAAAAACAGTCCGCGCCTTTCGAAGCACGCTGATCAACATAATTCGCATCGGTGTACAGCGTGGCCTGCAGTGCAGTTAATGTGCGCCGAACTTCTGGGGCAATGGCTGCGAATGCATACCCGGAAAAAAGTTCTGCGAGTGCATTGCAGAATGTGTAGAATGTGTAGCAGAATGTGTAGGCCTACAAATTTAACTTAGAAAATCTGCCGATTGTGATGTTCTAATGCAGATAAAAATATTGCTGTTTGACACGTGATATCCTGCGTACAGACCAGCTCCATGGTACACACACATTTAAGTATTACAGAAACTTACATCTAATGTCACATCATATTCCCTCTATGGCTATATGTAAATAATACACTGTGTCTCGAAAAATTTCACCCTTTTTACAGCGCGTCCGCATTGCTCGCAATGCAGAGGGCTGTACTAGCTAGAGGAATTCCGACTGTCTGTCTGTCCGTCCGTCACGTTCCGGTATTGTGTCTAGACGAATAAAGATACGATCGTGCGGTTTTCAGCTTATGGTAGGACAATCCCTCTAGTTTCTGGAGAAGTAAAGTTTATCCAGGTATTCGCAGGGGATCGCCCCCAGCGGGAGCGTTAAAGTGAAACACGTAGACTACCGATGCATAGCAAATAACTGACGAAATTGACATATGTCAGTTTGTTCCAAATTTTCTCAGCTGTATTTCTGCCAAATATTGTTTGAATTGGTTTGTAGTTGAAAAAGTTATCACAAAAATAACAAGTAGCTCAGCTATCGCGAGAGACCGCGCTGCAAAATGAGTTAGTTTTGGCGAGAAGTTGAAGACTGGAACAAAGAGACAATATTTTACGGACATTATACCGCTATCTTCAACTACTGTGACGTAATTGGCCAATCATTTTGTTAAGCTATCAAATTCGGTGAAAAACGCAAAATAGGGGCCATTACGCCGTTCAAGGTCATTCAAGGTCATAGAGGACGGTATCAATGGAAAGATCGCATGCGACTTTTTATTAGTGATTAATACTAACTAACTGTACCGTTTCGGAGTTATCGCAACTTATTGTTCAAATTTTGTACACTTTGCGTTTTGAGCCACCCTTCGGAGGGCTTAGGGGCAACGTACGATGTTCATTTGGGCTCATTGGAAAGTGCGTAGTGGACTTCATATTAGTGTTAATTGAACTTTTTTTCGCTAGGTGTTACTGCTGAGGCACTACGAGCGAATATCGGTTCAAAATCGGCGATTTCGCTCCAACGGTGGCCAGTTGACCCAAAATTTCAAGTAGAAGGGGTCGCCCCACCAACCATTTTTTTCTCAGAAAACTAGGCTAAATGATATTTCGTATGGTATAAAAATCTGGACAGATCTGTCTTCCGTTTTGTCACAATGCACGTGTTTGACAGACAGACAGACGAACAGACTGACACTTTTCTCATCACTAGTCCGCGCTGGTAATCCATGGAGCGCGGAAAAAGGGTAAACTTCTTATTGAGACACAGTGTAGATAGTTTGCGCAGAATAGAGGATCAGATACCTGAACTGGGAAGGGTGGCGATTAAAATTGTTGTGATAGAAGCTGAAGTATTTACGGTACTGACATGCCATTATGTTGCTTTGCACCCAGATAAAAACAAACAAACAAAGCAAAAAGTCGGCGCCTATGGTGAGTTTGCCGAGACGACGAAAAAGATGACGAAAAAGATGACGCGTGGCAGTGTCGGCGGAAGATGTAGGCCTACTCAGTCTCAGAGTTGTACATGGGTTGGATTTATCTTTGAGCTAAATTGGGTAGAATTGGATTTGGATTGGTATTCGTGGGTACAGCTGGCAATACTGGCGATGGTCAAGGCCCTGCAAGGGAAGAAATGGCGAGTTCTGTGAAACAGTAGGTTCTGTTACCCTGACTGCTGGCATATTGACCTAGTCGCTTAAAGGCGCTAGCTGTTAACTGATCAGGCCATTCGGTCGACGTGAGGTCTTATACTAACTTCAGTGTCGTTATAATGTACTCAATTTATGACAGAGATAAACTCCCCGATATCGTCAGGGACGACAGTGCGCTTAGGGCTGGGTTAGATCAAATTCTGTTGAATATATCATGGGTTAAGTTAGTTGGGTGGGTACATAAGCTGTGTTTTCACAATACAATAGCTCATTAAAAATAAACTTGACTGGAGCACATTGGCTGCTCCGCTGCTTCCCATTATACCGTAGTTTGTATAATAATGTATGGCTGTTATTGGTACTTAGTAGGGCTTACACGATATATAGCCAGTGTGAGGTGTTGATTTTGTATAGACGATTTTGATGAGTTCCAAACTGGTGTCATTTTTTCATCATGCGAATAGTATATCAACAAGATGCAAGCGTGAATGGTGTTTTTGTGTGGGTTAAGTCACGATGTATCCATGTAGACAGCACGATGTGTTGGGATGAGTGGAGTCAGATAAACCCGCGTGCAGCAGACAGCTGCGAACGAATCGTTCATTGGTCCCTCGACGCTCGTCCACTGTCATGAGAGCGTCATCTCCAACTGACGCTGAGCAATCGCACTAACGCCGTGCTTCATGTACGCCAGCACGCAGCTCGGGCGCCTGTCCAAGTTTTGAAATCTGGGATCCATGCCATGCTGCCAGCCAACCTGTGCACCTATCGCACCCTTCATGTGTAGCCGTGTGACCCTTTAGTAAATGTGGATAACGCTCACCCCAAACCTCGCGGTAGATGCGAGGATCCATTGTCAAAACTGTCGGGTATTTACCAACCTCGCTGTTCGGGAAATTGTAGAATCGCAAAAGTCTTTAAAAAACAACGAAACTTTTTATATCATCTGCTGGACGTTCAGAGTGACGTCCTATTGGTGGGTTTGCGGTATGGGACAAAGACCGGGGTGTGAGCAGAGTTGAATGTACGTCCATTTTTTCCGCGCTGCATGAAATGCAGACGTGGTCTATATAGCGATGAAAATTTTGTCTGTCTGTCCGTCCGTCTTTCCGTCCGTCTGTCTGTTTGTCAAACGCGTGGATCGTGACAAAACGGAATAAAGATTTGTCCAGATTTTTATACCATACGAAAGATCATTTAGCTTAGTTTTCTGAGAAGAAAAAGAAAGGTTAATGGGGGCGACCATTTCTACCTGAAATTATGCGTCAACCGGCCCCCGTTGGAGCGAAATTGCCGATTTTCAACCGATATTTGCTCGTAGCGCCTCAGCCGTAACACCTAACGAAAAAAAGTTCAATTTTACACTAATAGGAAGTCCACTACGCGCTTTCCAGTGAGCCTAAGATGATTATTGTACGTTGCCCCTAAGCCCCCAAAGGGGACTCAAAAAGCAAAACGGCCGGTTTGCTACAAAGTTTCTTTATGTAAAAAGTGTCAGCGACAAAGTTGTAAGACATTCATTGGCCTAACTATCCATGCAAAATGATTGTTTGGGCGACCTCTTCTACCTGAAATTTTTGGTCAATGAAGTGTAAAAATTATTCGATGAACAATCATTGTGAAATCAGTCGCCGCTTTTATCAAACTCGTCGAAATCTCCTAACTCTACCCAACCCAATCCAACCCGTACATAAACGCAACCCATGTTCAAGCTTAATTCTGAACATGGATACTTGGTTGAATTGATGCCGGGGTCGGATCTATAGGGGATTCAGGGGGTTGGTTAAAACTGCGCTCGAGTCGATGCTGTACCATGAACACTAAGACGTTTCATTCAGTGACATCCATGGCGTCTGTTTTGCAACCCAATGATATTTGAATGACGAAATATTTATCTATTCAAATTTATCATGTTTATGTACATTTTCATTTTTTTGGTGAAAATAGGCGAAATCACTATTTTGACAACACGACAATGACATAATTTCGGCAACGAGATCTAGTTTTGCTTTTGGTTTCCCAGTGGTCAGATTGGGGCACACAGTCAACCCCCCTTTTCAGAAATTCTAGATTCGCTTCTGGACACACGGTGCATGCGACGCGACGTCCGGTGGTTGAGAGCGGTTTTGATTGAACGTGGCACACGCCATGCATTACGCAGCGTCTTTCATACACGAGATTGCCGATAACCGGTTCCATCGATCTATTGACAGTCTGCCAACGCATCAGACGATCATATGAGATTGCAAAGCTTCGTCGCCGTCGTATACCTCTTTCACGACGTCAATTTCCGCTTCTCTGACCGCCTTTGGCATACACAACTTAACTGCAAAACATCCACGAAACACGTCTACAAACGCATTAGTAGATGAAAAGATACGTTTGCGAACGTGATGATCGGTTCTGCCGCAATTTGCTAGTGTCAGTGCATTGGAATACGGGCCGTTGTTGTGAGCATGTTATGATGGAGGATCCCCTACTTCTTGCAAAGTAATTTCATCAATGTTTAGCATAATGACTGCGTTGCATGTGTAGGCCTACACGATCACGTTTTATAGATTCATGACAGTCATTTCGTTTGGCGACATTTTCTTCGCCACGTATCTCGGCCAAATGGGCATGACTCCACAACGTCGCTGATGGGGTCATGTCAGACCATTTGGCTGCAGTCCTTTATTAGCGTTCAGCTGCAGGACGCGACCGGCGTCGCTTGGCTGATAGCATCTTCCCCGCTGACGACAATGGTCACAAAACGGAAGAAAGATATGTACAGAGTTATATACCGTACGAAAGATCACTAAGCCTAGTTCTCTGAGAAGAAGAATGGTTGGTACGGGAGCTATCCCTTCTACCTGAAATTTTTGGTCAACCGGCTCCAGTTGGAGATAAATCGCCGATTTTCAGTCGATATTCGCTTGTAGCGGTATAGCACCAAGCAAAAAAAGTTCAATTAACACTAATAGGAAGTCCACTACGCGCTTTCCAATGAACCTTAGATAAACACTGTACGTTGCCCCTAAACCCCCAAAGGGAGTCTCAAAAACGCAAAACGGCCGTTTTCTAAGTAAAATCTCACTTTGCTTAAAAAGGCGGCTACAGAGTTTCATTGTCTAAAAACTGTCAGCGACAAAGTTGTAAGGCATTCATCGGCCTATCTATCCGTGCGAAAATGATAGGTAGGGAACGTTCCCTTCTACGTGAAAATTTGGAGGATATTGACCCAACCCCCTTGCAAAACCGATTTTCAATCTATTTTCGCTCGTAGCGCCTCTGGCGTAACACCTTGTAAAAAGTTCAATTAGCACTAGTAGAAAGTCCACTACGCGCTATCCAATGAGCTTAACATAAACATCGTACGTTGCCCCTAAGCACCCCCAAAGTGGGGGGTTCAAAAACGCAAAACGGCCGTTTTCCTTGTAAAATCCCAATTTGCTTGAAAAAAAGTGTAAGACGCTTAGCTGTCGCAAAAAGACCGTGCGACTGCTGCTATTTTGATATTCGCTAGATCGCCTCAGAGGTAACACGTATGCACAAATAGTTCAGTTAACACGAATAGGAAGTCCACAACGAGCTTTCCAATGAGCTGATAATGAACAGTGTACGTTGCCCTAAACCCTCAGAGAGTGGCTCAAAAACGCAAAATGTCCAAAATTTGAACGATAATCTGCAATAACTTCGAAACGGTACGAGATATAATGTCAGTTAATATTAATCACTAATAGGAAGTAGCATATGAGCTTTCAATTGGTACCGACCTCGGTGACCTTGAATAACCTTGAACGGCATAATAGCCCTTATTTTGTGTTTTTTTTCACCGAATTCGATAGCTTTGCATGCCGATTATGTCACAGTGGTTGAAAATAGACCTATAATGTCCGCAAAATATCGTATCACAGTTCCATTCTTCCACTTTTGGCCAAAACTAACGCACCCTGCAGCGCGGTCTCTCTGCGATAGCTGAGCTTCTTGTTATTTTTATTTTCATTTTTATTGACTTTTGTAATGCACTATGTTCTACTTTTTGTAATAGGCGTACTATAAATCTTATGATGATGATGCATATCAATATCGATGACGACATTCATAAATATAAAAGTAAGTATAAAATTATAGGCCTACAGTTTTAGGCCTATGCTGCAATAAATGTAAACCATTCAACACCAATGTCGACTTTTTATTTATTTGCATTGTTTTGATCCATGTAAGGCCATATTAGTATTTGAAATTACTGTTTAATGGCAAGTAGGCTACTGCAGATCAGTTGCAAGCTAGCCTATATTGCATATCAAATCGTTCAATACCGATACTGAGTCGATTAATCGGTTTGATCCCTGTCGTTACTAAATTATCTGCTACTGCATTACCGTCTGGGAATATAAAATCGACTCACAAGAACGAAAATTGACATCGAAAACTATCGATCGACGTTAATGAGGTGGCCGACACGATACGATTCGATGTATTGATATCGAAACGATACATCGATATTTGAGATCAAAGCATCACTACTTTTTGTCGTATTTTGCTGACTTGTACATGTATTGTCGGGATGGACCGACGACGTAGGCTAGCTCAGCCTAGCTGGCACTAACCAGTTTTGATTGACTGTACCTGATTGACAGTTAATGGGTTTCCTGCTGCATCACTGGAAATTTTTTATGTACTGTTAGCAGATGCAGAACAGGGATAAATTACAATTATGAACGAAACAATAGGCCTATTTCTGTCATTGTGTGTGATCGAATAATGTAGCTGCAGATGAGTAGAAAACGTTGGGAGCTCTCCGCTGTCATTGTCAGCTGCAAGATTTATTGTCGGTAATGTCATTTATCACAGGCCGCGATGAGCATAGCGTGAGACCATCAGTCATCCTGCTGTGCTTTTTGTACGCATGGCCGTGATCAATCGCCTCAGTCACCCACTCCCTCAGTGGCCATCTCATTGTTCACGCCAAAAGGTCAAAACTACGCCATGTGCTGCCACCTATCGAATGTGACTAAAGCAAAATCATTACAACTGTATGATCGATCACATGGACGTGACGACACGACACAGACACTTGATCAACTCCTTTTCTTTCACAGAGCGGTTCAAAAATTTTCTGTTCTTTCCTGTTTTAATACTATCTCGACAGTGTTCTTAATTTTGAAACTGGTAGTGACAAAATTCGGATTACCGTTCCTCATTTTTTCGATGATCATCCATCGAACTCAAAGCTAGGCGGTAGCTAGGCCTATCGTATAACCCACGGAAATACCGGCAAGTCTTGCATTTTATCACGATATTCATGATTTTCGATTAATAAAAGTTCTTATACACACACGCGCGCGCAGCAATAGAAATATTCGACCGTTCTTCATAAGAACTTAGCACGATCGCCAGAAATGCTGTATCAACAAGCCTATCAAGAAGTAGCCTAGGCCTACTAACAATAATGGTTGATCCGTTACTGAGAATAGAACAGAACAAATTGCTAAGTGTTATAATTAGCAAACTGCAAAAGTGTATGGCATTATTATTGCTCCATTGTATTGTTCCGCCAACTCGCTGTCAGCTTTAATCAAGAAACCGGCTGTGCGAACCCATTATGCAAATTGCACCATTCCCACCAAATTTCAGCAAAATGAGGCAATAAACGGCTGAGTTATTGATGGTTCAACAAATTTTAGGCGCGGCGCCGGCCTAAGTGCCACTCGTTCTTGAAATGCACCAAATTTGGAAACCAGCGATCGACGTTGCTGAAATTCTTAAATAGATATCAGATATATTTCTCCGTTTCAAAACTAAGGCGACTCAAAGGCGACTAAGATCGAAAATTGAAGCCATTTTCGCATTTGTGACCGCTGTAAAATTTAGAGAAAGGATAATTGAAATGTCTGAGTCAATTTTTACTGCAGGCTAGGTCTATATAGGAATGGACCAAAACACTGATATAGTTTTGGCGGAACGCGTCTCGGCCGTCTATGAGATTAGGATCTGTGTGTCAAAAAAAAACAACAATAAAATAGAAACCTTCGATCGGGCGGCCTAATGATAGCCTTTAATTTTATGCAACCCGGTGGAATGTTGCTGTACAAGCAAAGTGAAGCAGAACCTATGCACACTGATTCCCAACTCTCACATTATTGTGAATCCCACGATGCGCGTAATCGTCTTTGCCGCCTCTCTGAACCGCAGGACTGTATCGATCAGATTCTCGTTGATAAATGCTCACTGCCTATCAGCGATCAGTTGCCTACAGCTAGGCTTACTAACTGTTCCCAAAGCTAGTGATCGTGTGCAATAAAGGTTTAGTGTTCCGTGTGCTCAAAGAAAAAACTTTCTGCCGAAATAATGCCTGTTGTCTTATGGAAGAAAGTGGCATGTGGGCTGTCATTTTGACCGTCGCTCCGTATTAAAGAACTGCTGAAGGTCACTGGCTGTCACTAGACTTTTTAATTCATAATAAAATTGTAATATTTCGGAAATGGTGCAAAATATGGTTACTACATTCTCTCACCGATAGGAAGTCGAGAAACAATTAATGACGGCCTTGAGTAGCCTTATTTGGCGTTTCTACCTCACGCATGTTTTCATTCACCCGCTCAGTATTTGCTTCAGACAACAAAGTTGAAAGTTCCATATCGAACGGAAAAGCAACACACAAATACATACAATACCCCTTTCCCAAAAACGTGACAATTAGGCCTATTACAACATACTTAATTACTGGCTGCACCAATCTCATCAAATCAGTATTTAATGCTACTAACAATCTATGAAACCCGGAACCGAAGCTTATAGTTAAAATAGTAGCTGCAACAAAACTGATGACAAACTAATTCGGCAAAACCGAAATAACGTTTAATATACACTTATTATGACATAGGAACAAATCTAGTCAGAGTTATTTTGTCTCGTGAATACCAAAAAACTACATTATAAAAACACATGGGATACAGTAAGACTGGAACAGTTGTACTTGTATTTGCAGCAACGCATGGGCATATAGGCCTACAGCATATAACGACAGCGATGAAACTGGTTAAGATCGTATAAGATTAGTTAAGAAATACGGAAAACCTTTAGTAGAAAGCGAAAAATGACAATAAGCCTACGGTCATATGTTGACAATGAGACGATACCTGTGGTCGACATTTCTAAATTTTGAGGTAAGCTTATCGCGCGGTTTGCACCACAGCCGAATTTATTACACTCTATACAAGAATTGCTACACACTGCAGTGGCATCACTTGGTTGTGTCAGTCTGTGATGAGCTTCCAGTCATCAAAATCAAATGATGAAGATTTTACAATTCAAACTGTAGTAGCACTTTAAAACGTTAACATCCGGAAGAAGAGTCACTGTGTCAGGAACATATTGGGCGCATAGGAACGGCGACAGCAGAACGCGACGCCGAAGAGCAATTACTGCTGCAGCCGTCTGGCTCGAGGGAGGCTACAGTACAGTACATGCCTGCCGCAGCAACCCTGCAGTCGCTCTGAAGGCGTACAGTTTCTCCGCCCCGCCTCCCTACATCTCTGGGCGCGTAGTTTAGTCCACTGTCGCCTTCACTGCTCATTGAGCATCGGAGACTCGGGGGATTGGCGATTTGGCGCTCACAGAGCCTAGCGCGCAGTGCCGACAAGTTGGACAGCACTGATAACGCGTGACGTGTCGCGTTGCTCAGCGCATAGAGTCTGCTATGGATCACCGTCACGCATCTGCAGACATCACGTTCGAAAATATCGCCGTTCACTGCTCAATTCTCGGAGGAACCGACTGCGGTAT
>Ga0049105_1000571_pt1 | contig 13352 bp, 4 predicted proteins | sample WorMetvaBAHAMAS1_FD_61260 | JGI IMG/M metagenome (GOLD analysis project Ga0049105, IMG submission 61260) | Worm MetaG Olavius vacuus BAHAMAS.1 | ecosystem: Host-associated > Annelida > Digestive system > Unclassified | place: Germany: Marburg | collected 2013-04-09
GGGGCAGTGTCGGCCCCCCAAGCTAAAGCTTGCCCCCCCCCAGAACTATTTTCCTGGCGCCGGCGCTGCTGAGAAATCACATACCAAAAATGTTATGTATTTTCTTAACAGGGAGGTGTGTATGCACCTTATGCCATGCCACTGGTTCCGACCACCTGTTCAATAGGAACTTTAAACAGACATTGTTTATTCTGTCAACAGAGCAAACTGCCCAGTCCGGTGCCCAATTTATGCCGAATTTCAGCCAAAAAAACATACCTTGGTAACTGATTGTTTATGCCTCTGTAGGCTATTAGCTGCAAAAGGCATTCTGTGATCGGGCTGTCCATTAGTGCATGATCACACACCAAAGTTTCTGAACACAATGTCTTAAAACTGCTTGTCAGAATTTCACCAAATTTACGTCATTGGCGCAGATTGGGTCAAAGATGAACTGATTAGATTCCGAGTTCAAAAAGTCAAAGGTCAAGGTCACAATAAGAACAAATATGGTAAAAAATCACCCAATCAGATACATTGTACCTTTCCAGTGAAGGACTACTGGTTGATGGTTTGCTGTCGGAGACCATCTAGTATCTAATTGATTGTCACATTTGTCAGTTGCACACATTTTTCCTTTTATGGGACGTGTACAGTTACTTAATATACATCTCTATACGACACTATATTTTTACTACTTCCGGCGCCATCATCGTATGTTTTCATACGGCAGTGTGTTCGAGTTATTAATTTGTCAATTACGTAATAATGTTTCCAATTTGTTACTGGGTGAATTATACCCAAGGGAAAACGAAGTTATCCCGGAAGTCAGAAAACGCTCTGGAGGATGACCGGGTTTTGAAGTTTTTGTATGACACCGACTTAAGTCATGTTGAATCCTCACAGCGATGTCACCGGAAATACAAGAATGGTCGCATAAAAGTAGATCTAAGATAAATAATCTTTATTTACTCACACGCCCTATTATTATGTAAAATTAAACACAGTCTAATCTAGTATCAATCTGAGTCCAATCTTAATATCAATTTTTAAGTGGTCTAAATGTGAAATACAGTAAATACTATCCGAAAGTTCACTGAGTGTAACTGGTTCAATCATTCAAGTGACGCTGTTGTGAAAATGTTAAATGTTAAAGCACTACACAGAGGCCGTATTGAAAGACATACTTAACAGATTAGTTTAAGACTTATCGCCATTTTCTTTTCAAAGATCCCACTTATGAAACTGTATGAAAATTTGCTTGGGAGGACTTTTCCCTTGATCCAGACACACAATATTCACACTAACAGAAATTCAGAATGTAAAATGGCTGAATTCTGCAGTCAATAATACATTCATTATACACATCTCTACACGTAGGTAACAGGTACATATATACATGTAATAATAATTAAGCATACATAGGGTGGGACAAAACATTTCACGGAACTTGTGAAAAGACTTAAACGTGGGTAACATGCAAACCATCAGTTGTACTCCAGATGAAGAACTGGACAGCTTGATAAACTGAATGCCTTTTCTATGTCAACATATGGTTTTTTGGCCCACCCTGTAACGGATTACAGATGCATGGATACATGCAATTCACTATGGTCTATAAATGCAAAACTACACTGTGTCCCAAAAAACATGCCAGGTTTAACTTGCTGTAACTTGGCCAAAACTTAACCGATCTCCTAAATTCTTTCACTGTTAGAAAGAGTATGAAATTTGCTACAGATGACGTAACAAGTGGTTGCCAAATTAAATGCGTAAAAAGTCATGGTCATGTAATTAATTCTGGGACAATTCTGCCCAGGAACAATTTTAATTTCATGCTCTTTCTAACACTAAAAGAATTTTGGAGATCGGTTAAGTTTTGGCTAAGTTACAGCAAGTTAAATCTGGCACGTTTTTGGGACACAGTGTATTATCACAACATGAAAAATAGATCATTTAAAAATACAAGTGCATTATCGTAGCACTTTATGTAAATGGCATTCAAAAGCAAGCTGCACGAGACCGAACTCAATACAGACTTCTTCAGAAACATTGAAAACTGTCAGTCAAGAGAACATACAGAGAGTCATCACAGTATGTACAATTTGTCACGCAACAAATCAACAGATAATAACGCTCACTAAACTGCTGTTTGATTCACGGAAAAATAACACCAATTTCATTCACATGAGAATCAAGTTTTCGATTCTGCATGATTCAGTACTGCATGGACATTTTATTATACCAGTACTGTAAACTCAAACAGCGCATTAGAGGCTTTGCAATTAGGAACTATACAAATCTACTATTCACACTGACACTGACATTAAAACAACTGCTACATTACAGTTATCATACAAGACTAACTACAGAAATTGTTGGCAAACTCAGTGAACAAACTTGTTTTTAACATGTGTCCCAGTAATATCGGCAAATTCGAATGAAAATCATAGACATTATAACTTCCAGGTTTTCTACTTGGAAAATCTCCAGAAATATTAAATTTCCGGAAAATTCACAACCCTACAGAAAACTGATGCTTACATATACAGACTGTGTTAAAGTTGCAAAGTTGTTTTGAAATAAATTTTTAATGGAAAGATTTGACAAAAGCATCAAATCTAGAATCAGACAGCATTAATAACTAGCCAGCAATCAACAACAACAGCAGTCCGAGAATGTTAATCTCTACTATACTTTTTACACTGTAATACAGATGAACTGCTACAAGGCCGAATGGTCCGTCAAGAAATGGTAGAGAGTCATCCAGCCTAAAATGTACCGAGGCTCCATCCTGCTGAAAAGTGGTAACAGAATTTCACCACCAATATTTGTGAAAACATGTCTCTTTCAAAGTGGGGAGGGAAATTACATCCCGATCCTCTAGAGACCTCCATTCAATGGGCTAGTACGTTATTGCACGCTGTCATGAAGCACATGCATATACAGCAAGCAGAGCCAGCACAGACCACCCCGAAATTCCTCGGTCGCGGGACCTCGGGGGAGTAAAATGGTCCAATCACGGGGTGAAAGGCCCCCATATGATAATGATAATGGTAAATGTGAATTTATGTAGCACAATTGTCACGAAGTCTCCAATGCACTGCGCACGCTAGTAGCTAGAGAAAAGCCAGGTTTTCAGGCGCTATCTAAAGAACTCAGTCATGCTGTGCACGGAGGTCGTCCGGCAACGAGTTCCAGACCATGGGGCCTTGCAAAGTGAATGCTCGGCGGCCAACAGTGGATAGCCAATGTCGTGGCACCACCATCATTTTGCTGCGAGGCCGACCTGAGACGCTGCTTGCCAACAACATCGGTGACCGGTGTGCACTACGGTCGTGAAAGCGTTATATGCAGATGTAAATGAAAGGATACATGGACAGAGAACCAGGTAAAGGGGACCACCCACAGAGATTAACTCAAGAAACAATGCTGGAGAGTGACAACTGAAAAAAGGTCATCAGAAAATTGAGGAAAAATTCATGGCTTTTCTAAGTTGAAATCCCGGATAGGCTGCTGTGAAAGTGGGGTAGAAACGGATGCTCATTAAAACGAATTTTTGTGTTGGGCCTCACCAGAGTATTCGGGGAGAGGGCCTCACTTGGGCTTGCGCTTGCACTGGCCTCGACAGCACGCACAGCATGTCGTCAAAGAGATTCCATGCAGGTACTGGTACTGGTACAATGGAAATAATATTTATCAGTGTCACCTTAGACCCCCGGAGCTTCGGATCCAATAAATATTTAAATTTCACTAGCATAAAATAATAAAAAAATTTCACGACAAACAGTACCAAAAAACACGACCACCATGTTATTCAGAATGAGCGCATGACTACAATCATATCTCAGTTAGCTTGATATAAAATACACAATGCATAGAGTCCACAACACTGGTCGTCCGTTTCCACTCCACAAACTGTACTAGAAGAGTTACACTGTGTAGATGAGGTTTATGAGATTCTGGCTTAAATGCAACCATCGTAACTTGATCCTGCGGCTATAAGTCGGTAACCTGAAAGAAAACAAGTCACAATGCTGCATCATTAGTGTTAACTCCAATCACTAGAGACATATTTTATTTTTCTGATACCTTTGCAACTGATGCAATGCCAGATTTGGGCCTGGTGAGATACTAAGCTATACAAAGCTTGGCTGATGCATACAAGGAGGCCCTTTATTAAAACGCTACACCAGAAGGTCTCGCAAAAGTGCATACCAACAGAACTTTGGGTTGCCACAATAAATGAAAAACATACATTAGTCTTTTGTCTAGACCTAACAGAAATATAGGCCTATTTAAAGCAAAAACCACCAATTTGTTTTAAAATGGATGCATTTGCTGATTATATGGGTACAGTTATCATTTGGCCGGTATAGTCTCTCATGGACCACTATTTCAATGAAAAGGCTTGTAATAAAAGTTAAATTACTGAATATGAAAATAGCTAAGATTTTAACTGTGTACGATTTTGTAAAGAAATATTACACCACTTCAGAGAAATTACAGTTTACTTTGTGATACATTTTAGCTACGGTACACTCTGTATAATATTATATGGCAAATAATGTACAAGATGTTCATGTATGACTGTACTCACCATGCATTCTCTGCTGATAACCGGGCGACCTCTAGTGGGAGCTCTCCGAAGCCGTACATCAGACTGCTGTGCAGGAATGGCTTTTGGCGGTTTTTCCAACACCGGCTGCCGGTCTCCGAAGTCAAAACTTCGGCTGCAAACATCATTCTTGTTTGCCACTGGTTGCTGTGGATTAACCATTGGTGACACCACGTTGACGTGGCGGGAAAGAAGATCCTGGATCTGGTCTGGAATATCATCTGTGGTCTTTGACAATCGATTGGACGCGCGGTCATCATTTCTCGCCAAGCCGGTGGTTCGGATAAGGTCAGGTGTTGAGCTGTCTTGGGTGATGTAGCTGTCCTCGGCTTCGAAGGGAATCCATGTTCGTTGCCGCTGAAGCCTTCCCACAGTGCCTTTTAGGAGGTCAAGCCACGAATCATCGGTCTTGTATGGAACAACGGCATCGAACAGTGCTGTGTTGTACCGTTCGAACTTCGCTGCTTCTTCCAGCATGAATCCAGGTTTCTTGCTGCAGCCCGGTGCCAGCTGCTGAATCATGGATTTCAGCACGCTCTTCGATGATGGAGACATGTAGATCACAACTGGCTGCAGCTCTGTCTTCTCGCGCAAGAACTGAACCGCCCGAGGACTGATTACCATCAGACAGTGTCGGCCAGAGTTGACGATACTTCGGACTGACGCCAGATCCAGCATGGACGAGGTGAACTCCTCGCCGGCGGAAGCTCTCCGCTGTTCGACGGCATTCTTAGGAACCTCAAAGATGCCGGGAGCATCGTCGCTCAGCATTGTGCAGACTGCATCGCAGAACAAGCCCATGATGACAACCGGTCGTCGTACCGATGAGGACTGTTCCACGACCCGGACGTATGGGATGATCTCTCCACACTCCGATGACTGCCTCGAGTCTAGCGAATCCTGGTCTTGGTCACGCTCCAAGTTCTTTGATCGGCGGAAACTCCTCATAAATACACCACCTCTGGATCGGTTTAACGTCGGAGAAGCCAGTCGCTGTTTTGTAATGATCTGTTCTGCTTTTCGGCTATTTGGAATCAATCCTTCCGGTTCACCAATTACATCACTGATCTTCTTTGCTACCCAAAATCCAACAGCATCCTCTGGCAGTGAATCCGAAACCTGGAATATATCTGCTTCCCGCACCGTTAGCTCTCTCCCCCTGTCTGCAGGACTATACGAGAAATGAGCTCGCACATAAAACGAGTCACCAACCGCATTCTTCGGAGCAGCAAGCTTGAACCGATCGTCGTCGCGATCTACCACGAGACGAACTGAGTTGCGATGAAGGTTCTCGATCTTATGCAGTACTTCCTGTTTGCTCAAACTCTTCACGACCTTTCCATTGACCGCGACGATCCAGTCACCAGCAGACAGGCCAGCAGCTGCCGCAGCAGAATTCAGTGACACCGTACGAACAAATGTCCCGGACACATTTCCGCCACAGACAGTCAGACCAAGTTTTCTATCGGGCTTCAAAACCACCGTTCGCCGATTGAGTCCATACGGTGGCATCTGATCCTCGGAAACTCCGGACTTGTTCAGCTTGTCATCATCAAGAGTGTCATATATAGAAGTGGACGACTGTTCATCTGGACTAACTGGTGAAGGCACACCAACTGGATCGGACTGCTGCTGAAGAGGTACAGAGTATGCTACTGGTCTATTGTGCTGCGGACGCTGGTGAGGCAGAAGATCCTCGTTGTACTGCATCATTGGCCGCTGTGGCTCGATCTGTCCCGGCGGTAAATTATTATAAGTAGCCTGTGAACGGTTTCCAGGAGGAAAAGGCTGCTGGAGTGGAGTCCGTGGAATCAGACGAGCAAATGAAGACATCGGAGGATATTGGAAGACCGCCTGTGGAGAATATCCTCCAACACTCACGGACTCTACTGCAGGTGAGCTGTGAGTACCCGGACTCGATTCGCTGCTCATTTTCCGTCCCACACGCTCCACAATGTTTTCTGCCGACGCAGCGGTCAGATCAGCAATGCCTCTGTGAAACAGGTAATCATTGGTAATCTGGTCGTCCTGAAGGGTCACTTTCTCAAAGACGAGTGGCTGTGCTGAACGAACTGCATTTAACTGAGCCAAAGCTTCTTGGACTGATGGAGATGGCGTCTGCTGATTAACAATCGTATCACTGGTAGCCCAGCTTGAGTTAGAGGAAGCACCCACAGACTGACGATTCACTGAGTTGGCAACCTTGCTGGATATGTCACCATTCTCATGGACGTCTGCGTCTTTTTTCTTTTTCTTCTTCACTTTCCGCCGTGAAGACTTCCGTACATTGTTTTTGTTGTCATCATTATCTGTCTCTTCCCAATGCTGATTCTTTTGTGCCTGCCGTGCGATCCACTCTTCCGAATCCACTTCGACCTTTTCCTCCGGCACCGAATGGCTCTTCGACCTTTTCTTGTGGCTCTTCAGTTTTTCCTTTCGAACTTCGGTTGGGACGGGAGGAGGCGGTCTTCGTTTGATGGTATCGGTGGAAGTAACCGACGATGGGCGTGACAGCTTCGGGGGTCTTGCAGGAGCATTTGATCCAGACACAGTGGAACAAATGGTATCGGATGTAATGCTACGGTCGGAACGTATCAGACCATTCTGTTCATTAAGCCACCGCTGTAGACTTGAGTCGGCTCCGACACTGCTGGCCTGACTACTCCTGCTTCTGGGCGGCAATGGTGGAGGCAGCGGCACGACAGCTTCTTCTTCGCTGTAAGGCGACTCCACAAAAGTGTCAAACGATTCGTCGTCAAAATAGCTGTCAGTGTCATCGGGAAGCGTCTCTGTAACCGGAACATCCGGGACTCTCTGAACTACTACTTGTCGGGTAGGCACCACCGGCTTTCTTGCTACAGCTGGTGGGATCGGCGACTCGGATTTTTTCTTGAAGATTTTCCGCCTGCGATGGTCTGGCACTTCTTTCTTGTTGTCCGAATCTGGACGTTCGACACTTTGATCCTTAACGGAGGATGACGGAGTGACCAACCAAATGCTTGATTTTTCGCTTGGTCCGCTATACACAGGAACTGGAGGCTCTGTAGAGACCTCTGTTGTACAAGATAAATGATAAACATCAGACGGAGCGGTTATTTGCGATGCCACTGATTCACGATATAATGTTACGCCCGTACCATTAACCGAGTAATGAGCGTACGGTATGTTGGAGTAGAGGTCGGATTCGGCAGTTTCCACCGGGACCATCCCGGCACCGCCTGGTGACTTGTTCAGCACGTTCTGTGATCCGTTCTGGGGAATCATGACTCCAGGGGCGAGGTATCCACTTCCCATCTGGCCGGGAAGTATTGCCGACTGCGGCGGAGATGCGAAAAGGCCTGGGCTGCTGGCTGCTCGGGTGAGGTTCTGCATGCCATGGGCTGCACCCATCAGCATCGGCACACTCATCAGAGATGGCGATCGAACACACAATGGCAGTGTGGCTTGACTCTGTGTCAAGGTGGTAAAACCTCGAGCTCGTATCTCCATAGACTCTGTCAAGTAGCGATCACGCTCGGCAGCGGCGTGTCGCAGAATCTGCAGTGAGACGGTATCCCCGTCGGATGTCAGATCGGCCGCCCGGTTCCCGTCGTTGTCCTCGGCTACCGGATCGCAACCGGCAAGGACCAGGACCTCGATGACCTTCTGAAACTCATTGCGAGCCGCCAGATGCATCGCCGTCTCACCACGAGCGTTGCATGCATTCACATCGGCTCCATAGTTTATCAGGATCTTCACCGTCTCAGTGAAATCTTCTTTCGACTTCATGCCAAACTGGTCATACCTGCCAACAGACACCCGAGTTAAATCAGACCAGATATTCACAAGTTTACATTAAATACAATGGTATTTATTTGTCATATTGTTGCAAGTGCATAAAGTGAATTTTTTCAATAGGTACCAAATTTGATAACACAAGTAAAAGCATCAAAATTTGCTGCCTAGTCAAAAAATTCACTTTATGCACTTGCAATGACAAAAACCACTGTGTTTACCTTGCAAAAATAGGACGTCACAGCGAAAAAAGCGGGTGGAAACGTGACCACGCATGCGCAGCATAGAATTATTTAGATCTGCATAATTTATGCAAGTAGCTAATTTCAATTTTCGTGAACAAACACACATCACCGAAAACAATAAATGTATATTATCTTTGCCACGCCTCCATGGCTGGTATCCATGCAATAATATAGGAAGAAGTGTGTCATAATTACTCGTTGATGACAGCACAGTGCAGTGGCGTTTCTCCCTCCGAATCTCTGATGTCAACGCCAGCACCGCAATGCTCCAGCAATGTAAACACCGTCTCCGAGTGTCCGCGCTCCGCCGCTACATGCAGCGGCGCTTTCTCTTTCTTGTCATAGCACGGTACCTTCATGTTTGGGTTTACCTGACAGCAATCCACCGATAATAATAATAATAATAATATTAACAGTTTATTGCTAATCAGGAGTTATATTCCATCATCCCCAAGATTCAGTGGTTAATGAAAGCAGCTGACGGCAGAATCAAATTATAAAAGACTTAAACTTCATACACACACAAAATTTTTTTTGATCTCAAATTTCCAGAAGTGAATTCACTTCCCAGAAATATGTTTAGACAGATAGATAGACAGCAAGGTTTGACATCCCACCAAACACATTATAAGTCATATTGGGGACGTGTTTTTATGGGTCAAATGACCCAACCAACAGTGTCAAAGCACTGAAGGAAGATAGGGTCCTTGGATTAGACTTCAATCCCATCAGGTCCACCCCACCGTGCTCACAGTAATACAACAACTATGCAGTATGAAACAAAAACACTCAAAATACACACAGATAAACACAAATAAATCTACGCATAGTGAAATTATTATTATTATTATTATTATTATTATTATTACATGATTTATATAGCGCCAATTTCGAGGATCAAGTCAGAGGCGCTGGCGTCGCTAGGTGGAGAACATGACTAACCGGGGAGGGTGAAAAGGTACGTTGGTACGTTGAAATGGGCCCAGTGTGACAAAACCCAATCCAGAGAACTGTAAGAACTGCTTGTCTAAGTGTGCTTATGGCTGTGCACAACTTCAGTACACAATACAACACAGAACAGTTCTGATAATCTTCCCTCTTAAGCAATCCAGTACGAATAATAATAACAATATTAGCAATTATTTGCTAATCAGGAGTTATTCCATCATCCCCAAGATTCAGTGGTTAATATAAGGAGTTGACGGCAGAATCAAAGTATAAAAGACTGAAGCTTCATTACACACATAAAATTTTCTTTGAACTCCAAATTTCCAGGAGCGAATTCACTTCCCAGAAATACGCTTAGAATATTGCATGTTTGTAACACCATGACGACAGCAACTACCGCAAAATTACAGCATTATTTTACTGAAATGTCAAAACTGACGGTAAACTAATTAACTAACGAGTTACTTTCATAATGTAACCATAAGGATACAAGTTACGTTTAAAAAAACAACTAATTGTAACAAGTAATTTGTATCTGTAAGTAATTACTTTCTAAACGTACCTTCCTCAGCACTGGTTGAACGTAATGAATGTTGTATATAATTCTTTCACATGATACAACATGAAATGAATGAATGAATGAAAGTGCGGTGATTTAAAGTGCGTTCAAAAACAGACTAGGGGTCGGCTTAGTCTAACACACTTATTAACAGTATACAAACAATGCACGACAGAGACTTCAAAAGCGGACTGTCAGTAGTTACTAGTGGTGTGAAAATTATACGACACAGCTAAAGGAATGCCAGAACCAAAAGAAGGTTAGAAACCTCTGATTTGATTTGGAGGCCAATTCAGTCCGTTATATATGAAAACTTAGGTGTGCGCGAAATAACGACTGACCATGCAACCGTTTTGAAAATTTTAACAATTACAAAAAATTGATCCCGAAGGGTCACCTCTCTAAGAAAACATTAGAAAGTGAACTCTTCATCCCAGGTGGACATATCATCAATAAACACTACTGATCTCTTTCGCCATCAACATTTCGGTTAAAGAAACTGGATGAAAAAAAACTGACTGCATCTCATTTCAAGAGGTGTTAATTGATGAACGAAAACTGTTATCTTGGTCAATCTGTAATGCTTGTGCTTAGTTGTTATTTAACATTAATAATTAATTGACAGTTATTTTTGTTATTTATCTTTAACAGCGCTAGAAAAATACCTACCTCGGCAAACTGGCAGAAAAGTCGCACAAGGTTGGCATGGCCCTCGTGAGCCGCCATGTGGATGGCCAGAGCTCCGTGATGGCCCTTCTTATAGACCTCGGCCGAGTGCTGCAGCAGCAGTTTGACAAGTTCCGTATGACCATAGATAGTGGCAGTATGTAGCGGGGTGTTGTCGGAGATGTCAGTCTGATTGACCTGTGCGCCACGAGATAGCAACATCTTCACCATCCGATAGTCCGCTCTGGGCATTGCAATACACGCAATCTTTTGCACACAAACCAGTTGCACTGTTTATGCAAACAGTATTTCCGGCCATTAGACATTCTATGTTATAGCAGAATATGATTCAATCAATCAATCAATCAATCGTCAGTTTACATGATGGCGCCATCAGCAAATTGTCAGTTTACGATCAACCTCCTGCAGTGCAAAGCGACTATAACTACCCTACCGTGGCCATCTGTTTCAGAGTCTGTACTCCGGGTTACCGTTTTCTGCATCTTAGCTCTACCCCGTGTCACACTCGGGATTACCGCTAAGGAGGTTAAGTAGGGTTTAACATCCCACAAAACACATCATAGGTCATATCGGAAGTAAAAACCTAATTATGTCTAGTAATGGGGTTGATCTAGAATTTCAGACAGGGAGGTTAACTGTGTGCCCAACCTCTGGCAACTGAGAATCCACAGGCAAAGCTATATTGTTAACGAAAATACGCCACTTTTCGTCAAAATCACGATCTTACCTATTTTGGCTAAAAACAATAAAAATGGCACATAAACGTAAGAAATCTGAAAGTAGAATATTTTATCATTCAAATAACTGGATAAAATGTCAGGGTACACAAAGCATGTAGTCGGACATTTCATCCAGTTAGTTACACCCAGTTACATAAGTAAGTAAGTAAGTACATCAATGAGTTAGGTCCTGTGTTCAATTCAATTGTACAGCAACTACTCCGGGGGGGAGGGAGGGAGGGCTAGCCTCCTAACTCCCTCTAAATCAGCCGCAAATAACGTCGTTTATGTCAGAATAACAGAAACAATTCATCATGCATTCGCTAACTTCTTAATGGCGTGGTGAAGAGGTCCACGACCCTTGTGGTCGGCCACGTTTATGTCTCCATTTAGCAAGAGTATAGCATCGACGGTGTCATGGTGCCCGTAGTGAACAGCCGTCAGCAGCGCTGTCATTCGTCGTCGGCGACTGTGACTTCCAGACTCGAACACCTGATCAGCGACATTTTAGTTTCAAAAATAAATATATTTATAGTCACGGTATGGTTCACTTAATCGTTCAAGTTTTCAGAAAATTAGTTTCAGCGTTAGTTTTAAATTCAGTTGTGGAACGGAATAATCTTCGTTTCAGTTTCTGTGTGCTAAAAATTTAGGGTTATGTATAGTTTTTTTTTCATTTTGCAAACTTTACAATGTTGATGTCAGTCATGATACAGTGATGTTGTAGTACCAATTAACAGTAATCATAGCAACAAGTGGCAATATTCTCCAATGTAATTTTACAGTCGAAGCTACAAACTTTGCTAAAAAACATTAAAGAATTATTTAAAGCTTTTATCTAAAAATGTCGCTTGCTTCATACAAAGTATACGTAAATGTAATATTTTGACTTTTCAAATACAGTGTCTGATTTGTAAAAAAAGCAGTGGGGGTCGAGCGCTGAAGGCGTGATGCTGAGGGGGAGGGGTGTCCCATCCCCACCGAAGGAGGGGCCTGGGAAGCGGGCTATGCCCCCTCTCCAGAAAATTTTGGATTTCTCATTTCAAAATAGTGCATTCTGGTGCATTTTTGTATACTAATTCTAAAGTTTTATTTGTAATCAAATGCAGGAAAAGGTATGTCATCACGATATTCTTGGCGATTGACAGTGATACAGATATGAAAACGTCAAATTTTCATCGATCTCGTAAACCGCGTCCAGTTAGTCATTTGCAACTTGCGTTGGTTTCACAGCTACAGTAGGCATGTGTTACGGGCCTAAAATCATTCTATATGAGCTGCAAAACAAACGCAAGCTGCACTGTAGGGCTACCATAGACCCGTGGTGTGCAGAGGACTGAATACATGAGGAATGTATATGTTGCCATAGCAGTAATCTGACATCTGCAATTAGATATAGATTGGAGGCACTTCACAATAATGCGACCGACTTCGGCCACAATTAAGTTCAACCACACTGTTGCATTCGACACGTTTATTGGTATCGATCTCTCACGTCAGACTCCCCGTCCCCTGTCAGTCCCTCGAACCGTCACTACACAAGCAATTCTAATTCGAAGCATGCCGCACGCTGATTGGCTCAGGGGGAGTTTGATTGGCGCCGCGCAACTCGGGTGCTCGGCCCACAGAGCGGCAACGATACAACTGCCACTTAGGTTACAATAATGCAAACGCAAAACATTTTAAGAGAAAACATCAGACTCATTAAAAGACTGCTTGAAAGTAATTAAGCAAAGCAGAAGTACCGGAGAGAGAGTTAGCCTACAGACCATTACAAAAAAAGTTGTTGGGGATGGGTCTGAATAATGTCTAACGTTAGTTTA
>Ga0049105_1000572_pt1 | contig 13351 bp, 7 predicted proteins | sample WorMetvaBAHAMAS1_FD_61260 | JGI IMG/M metagenome (GOLD analysis project Ga0049105, IMG submission 61260) | Worm MetaG Olavius vacuus BAHAMAS.1 | ecosystem: Host-associated > Annelida > Digestive system > Unclassified | place: Germany: Marburg | collected 2013-04-09
CAGCACACGCTCGCAGTCGTTTTCGCCACTCCTTCACTGCGCCGTCGATAATGCGCTGATCAAGACGTTCCCACTCGTCCACGATGCGCTGGCAAAGTTCTTCAACATTTGCAATCTTCCCCATGTTGTAGACCCTCTCCTGCATGATTCCCCATATCGCATAGTCGACGGGGTTAAGTGTTTTTTTTTCTGAAACGCGGTATATAATCAGCCATAACCGTAGCTTTCGTATTAAAAGTGGTTGATTAGCCATCAACAGATTTTCTCCCGAGAAATGTCATAAAGTACACCAACTAAGCACACGACGGACGCGCTGTGCTCTTCGCGGTAGCGAAGCTTTTTGTTATCTAGGTTGTCGTAGTGAGCAGCGCCATCATCGCTCTCCGAGTCCCCGTGCGTGCTCCGACAGCACTTCCCATCAGCCGATGCATTAGTGCAAATGCATGTAGCAGGACGAACCGCTAACAGCGCTGTTTATGGCGTGCATTAAAACGCGACAATTATTATTATACGATCCTCTCACTAAGAGGCTAAATTACGCATGAAACAGTGTAACGGACCGACCACGCCAAGGTCAACGGTCAGGGCAACCAAGCTCAAAATGCTGAAACACTAAGGTAAACGGTTGACAAACAATAATCAAGAGTTTACGGAACTGTTGTTGCTTGTTATGTACCACAAACGAAAACTTACAAAACAAAGATGTAGGCCACATGGTCAACATATCGTATCGATGTCCGTTTGTAACTCTGTTTGTTCTCTGCCGTCATGGATTATTTTAAAAAGCTCAAATTTGATACTGTGGTTCTTGGTGACAATTATAGTACGCGATGCCATTTAAAGGTCATGGGGAAAGGTCAAGGTTGCGCGGTCTCACGAAGTTCAGACACAAGATATTTCGTAATTGATGAGCAGTAATACATTGGCCATAAAGGTAAAGTCGAGCGTATGGGGCCGGAGTTAATGCCGGTACTAGGCAGTCAGTTTGGTTGGTGGCGTGGCAGTGTGGCAGAACATCGGTCTTTGGCCGGCGAACTTTCCCTGTTCTGCGCTCAACCTGCATTTGACGAGTGACGAGTTATATGGGTAAATCGTCCGCTGCAGGTAGCTAACTATGCCAACTCAGCCTTTCATCCTTTCGGGGTCGATAAATTGAGTAGTAAGCTGCAATGTCCGCTCTGTTGGCGCCATCTGGTGAATGCTTACGGGGAAGTATGATTGATTGGGGCGGTGGTGTGTTCGCTAGCTGCTGTCGCGGGTCCAATTGTTCGTTAGCGCATTCAATGGATGGCCGCATTAGCGCTGCAGCACCATTGGCTGTTGCCGATCAACTGCCACTTCCGATGATTGTAAAGCGCGACTGGTCAGGTTTCGTCCCTGTAAGACGCTCTATGTAAGAATCACTGTCTTTAGGTTTTAGCTTTTGTCAGCCCGCAGGTGATATTAATCATTAACCGCCGGTAGACTGCAACTGCTTTCCGCCAGACCCGCGGTTACCTGCCCAGCCGTAGGGCATCACCACCCTTAAGCCAATACGAAACTATGCTGCTTGGTGGTCGACAGGAAATAAATGTGAATATTGGCTATACGATCTTAAAATTTGATGGACATATTGCTCCTAAAGTAGCTAAAATTATATGCCGAAAACTTGCACTTACACAATTACACCGCTTCAGTAATAAAATTAACCATTTTAGCGAGCTTTCGCGGGCTGAAACCGAACGTGACATGTTTGGCTGTATCGTGTATGGTTTCTAAGAAAGGAGAACGATGCGTTTGTTTGAAATGTATACATATTGTGAAGCCAGTTTGTGTGCATTTTTTTATTTTGAATTCTTTTGTCTGTTTGCTTCCTTACGTGTTACAGGAGGCCTATGACTAATGAAATACTACAACCCGTAGTCTGACTTATTAGGATAATATTTTAGAATTACTTAGTCTCCATGTATTACATTAAACCGTAATTCATTCTGTTATATTCTGTTAGTTATGACGTAAATAACATGGATCAAATCAAACGTTCAGTTCAGTGGTGGCGGATGGAATTTAAAAGTGATACGCTACCGCCAACAAAGTGCCGAAGGCGCCGAGGGCACGAGGAAAGTGGAGTGTGAAGAGGGGGTGTCCCCTGTGCCCCCTCTCGATAAAAAATTTTCGATTTTCTATCTCAAAACGGCCACTTTCGTTACATCCATGACGCTATTTTTTACAGTTCATCTGCCGGTTTTGGAAGCAAAAACAGACGCTGTAGGTTTGAAAAACTCGCTGTTGCGTGCATGCAGACTAATTGAAGAGAGCAAAGGCACAACATGCCTATTATAGACTATAGTGTCATTTTGAATGAAATAATTCATTAAAATGTAGCAACTGAACAGAAACTGGTTTATTTGAAATTAATAGGAACAAGAGAGTTCAAATTCCCATTATCGATTACTGTGATAATGTATACAAAATCCAAAATTCTCAGCGACAGAGCGGCACACGAGCAAGTATTCGTGCGACATTAGCAACTGCAAACTCGCTTGTAATAGGCCTCCAAATACCAAATCAACAAACAAAAAGTTCATATTTTTAGTGGCACAAAACAAACAATACCTTTCTGCACGTCATGCCTACACGCGTTTTAACTTTGACCCTGACAGAGCCTGAGCATCCTGCAGAGCACCTACATCACTCACAAACTTATAGCTGTTACTACAGACGGTCCAGGACGTTGTGGAGCTGGGCGAGTGGGGTACAGGCCCTCTCAGCCGCTCCCTAAATCCACTAGACCAGTGACCACCGCCACGGTGCCACCATACTCAACGTAGTTCACTGCCAGGCTTATATTAGGACCAGGACGTGTGACCGGGGAGAGGTCTGGGTCCGTCCCCTACCCAGAAATTTTTTTTCGATTTTCTATCTCAAACAGCCACTTTTGGTGCATCCAGGGCGCTATTTTTACAGTTCATCTGCCTGTTAAAGAAATAATGTATCACTTATAAAACTCCTCGCACGAAACTGATACGCCAAAAACATGGTTGGTGTATTAGTTTTTAAAGTGATATGCCAGTAGCCAATTGGCATATGGGCTCCGCCGCCTATGGGTCAGTTGAAGAAAGTGTTAATGGTTTTATTGTAGGCCCTAATATAGCCTAACTGCATCTGAAGTGTTTATGCTGTTTGTAGGCTTAAACCGAATAAGTCGGATGGTAATACTGGTATTAGTTCTGATTATTTTCTGCAGTGATCTACATTTTCATGTTGCCTTACTCTTTTCTGGTCTCCTTGTTCACGGGTATGTACCTGAACCGACGTTCTGCAACGTTGTTATTCCAATATTTAAGGGCATGCAGTGTAATATCACTAATTCTGACAACTACAGAGGGATTGCATCGAGTTCTATCTTTGGCAAGGTATTTGATCTGATACTATTGAGGAGATATTGTGACAACCTTACTTCGTGTGATCTACAGTTTGGGTTTAAATAATAGATCTACTGATATATGAACAACTTTGTAAAAAAATCGGTTTCATATTGCGTTAATCATGGTCCTCGGTATATTGTACATTTCTTTCTGCATCAAAAGCATTCGATCGTGTTGTCAGTTATTTTACATTCTCATGAAGCGTGGTACCTGCTGTTGTTATACGTTTTTGTGTAATACGCATGTGAATCATATGTCTAGGATGGCGTGGAATGGTGTGCCAGTCCTTTTATGTTTTGTGTCTATATTGATTAGCTGTTGCTGAAACTGGCTGATTCTGGGGTCGGGTGTTGGTTTGGTAAATTTCATGTTGGTGTCATTTTAGTGTATGCTGATAATATCGTGTTATTAGCTCCTAGTGCCAGTTCTATGCGAACAGTGTTATTGTATTATGATGAGTTTGTATTTTTCAATGCTACAAAGTCCAAGTGTATGCCGTTTTTGTTAAGAAATAAACGTTGGTAGCGGTCAACCTGTTAAAAACGTTGACGAATATGTTCACCTTGGCCACATGATTTCGTTTGATCTCGATGATGCACACGACATTGACAGGTGTCGGTTAGCTCTCATTAGGCAGATCAGTAATGAGTACGTTTATTCGCACGAAAGTGCAGACAATAAAATAACAGATAAAAGACAAAACAGACAGTAAAAACACACAGAGACAGAGCATGCGGCGCACACATATGCACCATAACACGCACGTAAACTTAAACATTTAACTGTAACCTAATGTGACCAATAACATTAAAATTAATATTAAACATAATGTCACTTGGTCCACAACCGTACTTAGTAAGTAATGTCAAATATTCTCTACTTAATTTATAGCACTGGAATGCATGGAACATGGTCATATTACTACAGTTATTCAATTTACAGCAATATTTCAGTTTACGCAAAGCAAGTAAATGCATTAAGTCAATTAAGTCAATGTGCTATGTTATTTTGGTAAGCTGAATCCAGTTATAAGATGAAGTTGCTTATTTCATATTGCTATAGCCTTTACGGTTGTGTTATCTGGAACTTAACGATTACTAATGTGGAGAAAGTATGTACTGCTTGGAGGATTGCCTGCGAGAAATCATAATGATATTCTTCTGCCGTCAATTTCATGTCGCCCCCATTGCTATAATATGACATTGCCAAGAGGTTTATTAGTTATATTTAGAGGTGTATGTCATCTGCCTCTGAAGTGATTAAATTTGTAACTAGCTATTACATTACGGTTGGCCACATGGCATCTCCAATTGGATCTAGTGTTCTGTTCTGGAGTAGTAATTTTGGCTTTCGCACATCTGTTATTGTTTTGTCACGGCAGTCTTGTTTACGCGAGTTTTTGTAGAACGAGATCCTTGCGTTGTAGCTGTAGCCTGGCCCAGCCTGGGCTGTGTTGGAGTTAATTTCTGTACGGAATGGTTCATTACGCATAGTCTCCTAGATCGTGCTGATGTTAATAGTTTTGTAACTTCTTCATGTACTTCATATACGATTTCATAATAAATATATACATACGTACGTTGCCTCTAGGCCTTCAAAGGGGGGGCTCAAAAACGCAAAGTGGTGCAAATTAGTATTAATCACTAATAGGAAGTCGCATTACATAGGCTTTCGACTGGTATCGAAATCGGTGACCTTGAATGACCTTGGACGGCGCAATAGCCCTTATTTTGCGTTATTTCACCGAGTTCGATAGATTAGGAGGTGGATTACGTCACAGTGATTAAAGATAGACCTATAAGGTTCGGTGCAGAATATCTTCTTCCAGTCATATTTTGGCCAAAACTGACCCACGCAGCAGTCGCACGGTGTCTTTACGACAGCGGAGCTTCTTGTTAAACCGAGTAATGCTGCAAATCAATAATAACCACAAGCCTGTCGTCACGTTTTTCAATGTTGTCTCATATCACATGTCTAAAGTCACGTAGTAAAACGAACCAAAACCCGAACCTGTTCTTGCCAATGTGTAGATTAGCTCGGTGCTCAACTGCGTCGACGAGATTCTCTTGTGGTGCATGAATCCCGGCCGCTGCAGAATGTCTTCGTTTTGACGCGGGCGCAGCCCGCGATAAGATTTTTTGATGGCACACAAACGGTCGCAGATGTGCAGGATAACGTCGAAGGGTTATCTCTGTCCGATAAATTAATCTCATATAACCCGTGCCGATAATCCTCTCAAAGTCCGATCAGCCGTGGGATTTCTGCCTCGGTAACTGTTCAGGCACATTACGCGTTGTGGCATCAACCACATATACCACAGGGACAGGCCTATCTCTCGGATCATAATGGACCGACAGCATCCATATTGTCGGCGATGGCGATACGAATCTCTACGGCTCTATATCCGGCTTAGCCGTCACTTCCGTCTCTGGCGTTATTAATATTAACTGACCGCCTGGAAGTGTACGTGTATGATGTACGTCAACAGAGTAGTCCATAATCCGGCTGTAGTAAGGTGCGTGCGGCGACTGATCCTCCGATCTTCGGCAACTTCATAAATTATTGACGTTGTCCATTTCGCAGTGACAATCTGAGAATGCGATAATGGAAGTGGGCGTTTGACTTTGACGGATCAAAGGTCGGCTGCAGCGTTTTACAGTCGGAAATGAACACTTTTCAAATAACACACTGCAGACCTTTTCCTATATTCCCAGAGTGCATACAAATCATTAAGTTCGGCAACAACATCAACAACAGTAATGAGTTGATTACTATACTCGAAAATGTCAAATGCAGTCGGTATATCTAATTTGGCCACATTGCCGGAAGTGATCTATTGCGTGCCATTATCCGTCATCCAGCAGACTGGCACGGTCAGAGAGGTGACTTCGTGTGATTGAATTTGCGATTGAATTTTACGGCCGGCAGCGCAATCTTTGCCTCAATTCAGCACGGCAGGACAGGCGTGCACAGGACTATGATATGTTGATATGGCGTCAACTCGTGCACACGTCTATGTTCTGATTATAACGATGATATAAAAAAAACTATATTCTAATTTGCAACAATCAGAGGTAAATGGTTATTTGTAGGTTTGTTGCTTAGTTATTTAAGTGAAGTATTGCTGGAACCTGAACATTTTATGAACAAATTGGTTTTTGTGTTGAGGAGTGTTCAGAGATATGCTGTATAAGAGATGCTTAAAAGTTTAAGCATAGAATGAAACAAGAAATAATTTAAACGTTGACAAAGATGCTGCTTGTAATGGAGAGTAATCAACATGACGTTAAAACATCATTCAGGTAGCCTATATCACACCTGTAACATCAACAACAGGTGTCACAGAGAAACAATTATCTTCTATGTGCTGATGCTGACCAAACGCAAGAGACACTATGTCCACTTTCTTGTTTTGCAAGTTGGTAGATAATTGAGCCATGTAAGCTGTCCACTTCATTTAGCAGTTGACAAATCAACATTAGCGTGAGAAATATTTTTAGAACTTTACCTGCGTTTTTGCTACCGAATAACGCTTTAGACCAGGTTATGCAATCAAGGCCATCATTTACTATAGACAGCTTAATACCTGTTCTTTCCTGGAATGATGTTTACCTTTCTTGTAGATACCAATAAAGAAACTCTTGTAAGTGAATATTAAAAAGACAAAATACACAAGTATTGCTATAACCGATACGTTTGTGTTCAGCGAGCATGAATACTCGCCTAAATGCCGTTACTTATTCAGAAGGTGAAGTTTGGTAGGTCCGCGAGCATGTCGACTCGACAGCAGTAAGTTCAGGTTGCGTGTAGTCCTCAGAGGTGCATATCACGTCATACATGCCGTCGCCGCTTTGCAAAGATCGGCTACATGCCAGATATAGGACCTGTGTCATAGAAAAATCAAGTAATTTAGTAATGGCCGACTGAAGAAACTTGGATATTTGTTAAAAATCTTTTGATGTACGTCTATAGCAACTGCAACAGCTAGCAAACGCTGTTGTAAGCATTCAGCTATGATTCCTGGCGATCCTTACAAGAAATCACACGATTGCATATAAGCGCAACGCACTGAATGTTGTATGAAACCTGTAGTGTGTGTTTCCGTGTAATACGTTTGCTATGTAAATTACAGTACACTTAAAAAGAACTTAAAATAACGTACATGTAATGTGATTTTTATTCGCCGCCGATGGTTATCCAAAATTTGCGAGGTCCTCCAAAAGTTAGAACTCGGGACCAAAAACTACCTATATTCGGGTGATTTCGCCATGATATCGCAACTTAAGCGCAAATATCTTCGGGATGAAACAAGATATCGACGTACAGAAAACAGATGTTAAACTACGAAGAGTGGCTTACGTACTGTCCCAAGAGTTGGTGAACATTGATACACAAACGGCTGAGATCTCGTTGTGAGTTTTGACACTCTCTCACAGTTTCACATTTTCTTCCTTCACACGAAGGTGGCCGAACCTAACTCAACCAAATTTTGCCGGTCGGCAGTGAGCCATTTTTAAAAATGGACGTGAACAATTTTGGGTTCAAAAAACTGCTTATTTGTGGCAATTATACGACGATATATAATTGCGAATATCTTCAGGACAAACACAATAAAAACAGACTGAAAGCAGAAAAGTAAACTGCGAGGGTTGCCTACATTGTCTCAGCATGTGGTGAACTACTGCATACAAATTGCTGAGACCTCGTTGGAGTCTTGATCCACTGTCACGGTCATAGCCAGCATGTTCACAAGGAGGTCACCGAACACGAGTCAGGCAAACTTTACCATATGTTCGAAAATTGGACTGTGAGGGTTCTTGTGTTTGTTTAAACACTGATGAGCCTCTTGGGTGGTATCGTGTGATTTTCATTTTAAGATTTACGTGTGCCAATATGTAATACAAACTCGTGATGCAAAGCATTTATAAACGACGCAGTCAATAATAACAGCAAATAAAAACGACAGTGGCTATTAACAAGATGCTCAACTATCACAGAGAGACCGCGCTGCAGGGTGCGTTAGTTGTGATCAAAAGTGGAAAGACTGAAACTGGGGACCATATTTACGGACATTATAGGTCCATCTTCAACCACTGTGACATAATCGGCCTGCAAAGCTATCGAATTCGGTGAAAAAAACAAAATAAGGGCTATTAAGCCGTTCAACGTCATTCAAGGTCATCGAGGTCGGTACCAATCGAAAGCCCATATGCGACTTCCTATTAATGATTAATAGTGACTGACATCCTATGTCGTACCGTTTCGGAGTTATCGCAGATTATTGTTCAAATTTTGGACACTTTGCGTTTTGAGCCCTTTTTAGGGAGATTAGGGACAACGTACGATGTTCATCTTGGGCTCATTGGAAAGCGCTTAGTGGACTTCCTATTAGTGTTAATTGAACTTTTTTTCGCTAGGTGTTATGGCTGAGGCGATACGATTGACAATAGATCGAAAATCGGCGATTTCGCTCCAATGCGGTCAGTTTGACCCAAGATTTCAGGTAGAAGGGGTCGACCTACCAATCATTTTTGCACGTATAGTTGGGCCCATAAATGCCTTACAACTTTGTCGCTGACAGTTTTCACACAAAGAAGCTTTCTAGCACACTTTTTTTCAAGCGAAGTGCGATTTTTCACCAAAAACGGCCGTTTTGCGTTTTGAGCCCCCCCCCCCTTAAGGGCAACGTACGATGATCATATTAGGCCTATTGGAAAGCGCGTAGTGGACTTCCTATTAGTTTTAATTGAACTTTTTTTCGTTACGTGTTACGGCTGAGGCGCTACGAGCGAATATCGGTTCAAAATCGGCGATTTCGCTCCAACGGGGGCCGGTTGACCCAAAATTTCAGCTAGAAGGGGTCGCCCCACTAACCATTCTTCTTCTCAGATTTTTCGTATGGTATAAAAATCTGGACAAATCTTTCTTCCGTTTTGTCACGATGCACGCATTTGACAGATAGAGGGACAGACGGACAGACAGAATTCTCATCGCTAGACCGCGTCTGCATTCAATACAACGCGGTAAAAACGATATAGGTAAAACGCTAAGAAAAGTCACATGCTGCATAAACAATCAACGCAAGCAGCCACAATACTATTTACACTCAGTTTTCACAAATCATTTCACCACGGCCGTTACGCACAAACTAAACGCCACACTTCCACACTCCATTACTCAGCTCTGCTAGCTCTGCCCACTACTCTGTCGACCCATCAAGTGACATTTTTGCGCGTCGTATTTTAACTTATGTGCCTGCGGCGCAGCCTGTTGTCCCGACTCCCTTTTATTCCTCGCTTTCCAACCATTGGCTTCCCAGCACTGACTCACTTCAGTCCTGTCTGTCTGGATTCGAATCTAAATTTAGTTAGGCCTAACGATAGCGTCTCGGCCCGGGCCAAACACTGGTGCACTCACTAGCCGGAGTGTCCGCCAGCGATGTCTGTCACACCTCGTTCGACGCTGTATACAGTGCACTCTGGTGACGTCACAGTGCACTCTGATAGACCAGAGTGAACTGTGACGTCACACATTGAACTGTAGACAGCGGCGAGCGAGGTGTGACGACTGGCTCGGCAACACTGCGGCTGGTGTACTGACTGACTCTGCATACACCGCGCGAGCAAGGCACGCTAAACTCAGCACAGTCACGCAAAGCACTTCATCGCCAAACTGAACAGAAAATATATCAATTTTTGCCTTATTTAATTGCGCCAACCACTTTTACGTAATGCGCCCCAAAAACTACCAAATTCGGTAAAATAACGCAAACTGGAGGGCTATTACGCCGTTCAAGGTCATCCAAGGTCACCGATTTTGGTACCAATCGAAAGCTCATATAATATGCGACTTCCTATTAGTGATTAATAGTTACTTTCATCATATCTTGCACCGTTTCCGAGATATAGCCTTCGAAAGGTCTAAAATCGCTATATTTGACTACCCTTCTGGCATTTAACCCCCTCCTCGACGGAGGGTTCCCCTCGGACGATCTCTGTAAAATTTTGACTGGTTGTCAATGGATGGTTAAGGTACCAAGGGCGTAGAAACATTGCCGAAAATTTCAATCGTCTGAGTGGGCCGCGCATACGAAAGTTAGACAGACAGACGACAGACGGACGGATGATGACACACAGCGAACGAGAGTTCACGTTCGCAACGTGAACGTGAGTTCACGTTCACTAGAAATGAAAACATATGCGCGATATTCGAAAAGTAATGCTGTTTATATCTTGAAAGTAGCTACTATGTGTACGACGTTATACAAGCCAAGGCGAACGATGTTAAGTCGTGCTAACAACAGTTTAATAAATTGGCATAGTCAGAAATCGCAGAAAACGGTCACAGTTAAAGCTATAAGTACGTAACTCGGAATCACTAAGCACTGGTACGAATAACGGACGAAATGATAATAACTTGCTTAGGTACATATAAGAGAGATTAGGTTTAAGCTCATCTGACGTTGGTTATGACGTGTTCGTACGTAGCGTTTCAGTAGGCCCCCAGGTATTACTGAAGTAATTAAGTCGAGACGGTAAAATTTTAAGTTTTGCGGTAATCGTTATTGTTTCCCTGTCGCCCCTACTACATCGAATTCGTTCTAGTTTTACAATTTATTTATTTATACGCAAAATGTATCAGAACGTATTATGTCGGTGATGGAGATAGAAGACATTAAGACGTTGTACAAAGAGAGGAAGTTTGCCCATAGCTGAACACAATGGACATGACCCATTGCAATACAATACAATACAATACAACAAGCAGCACATGTTCTGTGAAGCTTAGCTGGCAGCAAGCATTTTATGATGACCCATAAACCAAGTCAGATTAACCTATTTTTGGTTTGCGACCAGAGTTCTTCAGTAGGTCTGTGAATGCAGTAGTCTATTACGAGTCTCTGTGTTTAGCCGTTATGATTTGTGCCACCTTGGTTAACACACAGACACACAGACAGACAGCGCTTCTGACCAGTTGCACTACTGGCTCAACCAGCTGAGTTAAAAGACATTTGTAGCGTGCTTGTACAATTAGAACGAAAGTGTATTCTACGGTCATTTATAGGCCTAAGTGCTCCTCGGCGAAACACAATAAAGCGCTTTCAGATGTCTTCTGCATACTTGTAAACGTGCATGATTCAACGCAACGAAACACACAAAGACTGACACTCGTTAAGTTGTAAGTCTGTAGCTACTACAGAGCATGGAATGGCGCTGTCTAATATTCGTCAATGAATGGAGAGTCTCTGTCACTGCCGAAGAGTCTACAACCATCAATCATCACAATACAGAGGCTTATTAACATGTTAAATATGTTTACAAAGTATTTCGTTATTTAGTCTGTTGTCAGTAGCAGCCTAATTAGGCATTACTATACTCGTCTCACTGTCAGTGGCAGAAGCATCAGAGGCGCCCAGATGCAATTAAACTGTATCCGGGCGCCCCGACCCCAACGTCTATAGAGTCCTCTTAACGAAGAGACTGTTTCTGATATTTAAAAACAGAAGAAAATAAACAAAAAAGCATAAAACACAAACTGAGAAAATCATAGCGCACAATAACTCGTTAACTCATTTCTGCGGCACTTTAAATTAAATCGTTCTCATGTTTAGGTAATTCATTCCGTCGACCCACAGCGCTGCCTGCACCCTGGTGCCGGAAAAACTGCCTGCCTTGCGTCATATTAGTTAAACGACTGCTTACTGTTACTGTTGAACTTATTCAACTGATTTATTGCACTTATTTAATAATGAAATGTATTGAGTTTACTGCAGTGCAAGTACTCGCAGAGTCTTGTATGTCCGGTTCAGTTCTCTGGCATTGAATATGCTCGCTGCTGTACTGACAGACTGAATGAAATGACGATTGTGATGACTACAGTGTGTCTCAAAAAAACATCCCCGACATTTTTATCTGTAACTTTAGAAAGCATTGTCGGATTTTCATAATGTTTGGCACACATGTTACTGAGGAAGCAAGCAATCAGTAGATGCTATAGTTTCCCACCACACCTAACTAGTGCTTCTGCACTACCTGAGAAAATGCAGTAGTTCCGAAATAGCATCATTTCACTCAAAATGTTGTATCTCTGCTTTGCCAGATTTAAGCAGTCGCCGCTAGATTTCTTCAAACTTGTTGAGTCGCGACTCATATTTATGGTATTGTATGACTCTCTAAATCTTATAATCAATGGTGTTCACCAATCACATCTGGGCTCTTGGGGTCATAGGTCAGAAAAAGTGAAGTTGAGAGGTTTGGACTGTGTTGCATAAAGACGTGCCAGTGCGCTGTCTTACTGAAAGACCAAATTATTATCTGCAATGTGTTTGGTAGCTAGTAACATTATGTTGAGATGATAGAACAGCTCAGTAATGCTATCCATTGACATGCAATTCATGCTTGATGAAGAAAAACTTTCATTCTTGACATGGCACCCGAGCAGCCTGATACCACTGCAGATATGGTGATCAATAAGTGTGTGCGAAACAGGTAGCTGAATGCCTTGTTCCCTTTTTTGGACTTGTTTGGCACACACATCCTATCGTTTTGTGAATGAAAAATAGTCCAACAGTTATTAGGTGATAATTCCGATGTGACTTGTGTGTCTATTGGCAAATCAACACGCAACATTTACGTGAAAAGATACAATTAATACAATTTCCGTGTTTTCAGTTTCACAAGGTAGTGTAGAAGCATTAATTAAGGTGAGGTGGAAAAATATAGCAATATATGATTGCTTGCTTTCTCAGTAACATTTCTGCCAAATATTATAAAAATCCGTCAATGCTTTCTCAAGTTATAGCTAAAAACGTCGGGGATGTTTTTTTGAGACACACTGTATAATGAGTACAACAAGAGTGAACTTCGGCGCCTACCGACTTATCCTAATATTAGTCAATTGTTGTAAAGTTAAAATCACGCAATTAAGTACACGCCCCCACCCAC